>JACCDW011026904.1_pt1 | contig 20560 bp, 15 predicted proteins | sample 7449781 | NCBI WGS metagenome assembly JACCDW01 (sample SAMN15323449, study PRJNA562643) | freshwater metagenome | isolation source: river surface water | place: USA:Blue River Watershed | collected 2017-08-18
GCGATATATCTTATCCTCAATTTGTTGAGCCAAGATGTAGTATTTGTGTATCACCATTTCGAGATTTAGCTGAGCACGTATTTCTCGAAAGTGGAAAAAAACCACAATCAGTAATTAATTATTTCGTCAAATATTTTGATGCTAAACTTAACTGGGTTCAAATTAATAATCACATGGAAAATCACTGTGATTTCAAAAAAATTGCAACTTCTGGATTAAAAAATTACGAACAGAGAGAAGAATTAATTCAGCCTTGGATTTTCAGAGAACAACAATTAGCTCTTACTGCTTTACTTGTCGAATTAGATGATGTAAGAGGTATGGACTGCTCAAAGAATAATGACATGAAATTAAAAAGAGCAGCCATGGTAGAAAAGCTAATTACAAAAATTCTTTATTTAAAAGAATCAAGAGATAATCAAGGAGTTTTTGCAATTAATATTTTCGATGTTCTTGTCAAACTACATGAAAAGATGACTTCTGAAGATGATAAAAGAATTATCAGGGACGAGATCACTTTTCTAAGAGACAAAATTAAATCAGATAACTAATGAGAAAAACTAACCCTCAAAAATTGCAGCAAAATGACATCAAGAGTCAATTGATTGCGCAAGCTAATGAAGTATCTAAATATTTCAAAAACATCGGATATGACGAATTTGATGATGAAATAACTCCATCAACAAGAACAGAAGTACTTCCACCGCCAAAGCCAGTAAAGGCTAACTTTAATCCAGATCAAATAGTGGATATCATTACATTTATTGAACATCCATATTTTTGTAATCTGAAGCCTCACCCATGGCAAAGACTTATTCTAAAATGTTTTTATATGGGACAAGAAGGTAGCACAAACATTGTAATTGATGATGTTCCTATTGACGAAAGAGTAGGCTGTAAAGGCTGTGTTTGGGAGCATGTTCAAAAAAATGAACTCGATATTGCTGAAAAAAAACGTCAAGGAAAAATTGTAAAGTCCTTATTTACTGTTGATAATTCTCCATGTCTTGAATGTGTTAGATTTGAAGACGACACTCGTAAATTAAGATTTGAGCAAGCTAAAGAAGACGCAACTAACCCTGATGCCATAAGACTCATCGAAAAACTTGCCGAAAGACCAATCATCGATGGATTTCAATCTGAAAAGGACTTACTTTATTCAGAAGAGTTCGATCCAAAATTAAGAATGCAAGTTCTTGATAAAACTACAAGAAGATTCAAATTTCAAGAATTAGTTTTAGTACTTGGTAGACGTTCTGGAAAATCATTCTTGGTGTCTGCGATTGCCCTTTATGAACTATACAGACTTATCTCAATGGGTCATCCTCAAGCTCGATATGGATTGATGGATTTTGATCAAATAGTTTTGCTCAATGTTGCTAAAAATGAAGAACAGGCTAAAAACGCTATCTTCTCCAAAATCAAACAAACAGTATTAGCATCTCCGTTCTTTCAACCCTACATAGGTAAAGATACAGAACTTGAAATGCGGTTTTTGACTGAAAACGACATCAAAGAAAATGAAAGAAGAATAGCAAGAGACTTAAATCCATTTGCTGGTTCTCTTGTTTTAAAATGTGGTTCTTCCAGTGCATCAGGTCTTGTTGGTTTAACTTGTTGGTGCATAATTATGGACGAAATTGCTGCTATGGCTGGAGACAATCCTGATAGTGGCTTAGATTATGCATTATATAACGAATTGAAGCCATCTCTTGCTACGTTTGGTAAAGATGGGAAGATGATGATGCTTTCTAACCCAAAAGGCCCAATTGGTTTGCTTTATGATTTGCATGAAAATAGACAAGAAGACCCTACCACGCTTGTAATGAGACTTCCTACATGGCTTGCAAATCCAAATATTGCAAAAGACATGTTGGACACTGAAAAGAAGAAAAATCCCACTGAATTCCAAATGCAATATGGGGCTGAATTTGGAGCTTCTTCCTCAGACCCAATGTTCACTCAAGAATCAATCCAAAGAATGTTTACCAGTATGAGTATGGTAAAAAGACAAGAACAAGCCACCCAGATGTTCGAATATTTTTGCCATTTGGATCCAGCAAGAACTTCTGATTACTATGCTATTGCTGTAGCCCATACAGAAAATATGCAAGGTGTGTATGGTCCAGACAAAAGGCCAGCTAAAAGAGTGGTAATTGATCATATACATTTTTGGAATCCAATGACAAAAAATCAACCAGTATCTGAAAGAGATGTTGAAGATTATGTAATTAATTTACATGCAAGATTCAAATTTGTTCAGGTAAGTATTGATCAATGGAACTCACAATCTTCAATTATCAAATTAAGAGCTCATGGCATAAATATTGTAGAAAGACAATTCAATAAAGAATATAAAGAAAAAATATATACTGAACTTTCTCAATTAATTCGAGAAGACAGAATTGATATTTATGACATATCTGGTGGAACATATTTAGACAGCGCAGGAAACAACATCGAGCTCAATGAAATTCAAGAAGCTAAAACCCAGTTTTTATTTTTGCAAAAAAAATGGAAAGGTAAAAGATATTATATTGAAGCTTTATCAGGTTACAAAGATGATATCTGTGATGCCATTGCTGCTGTATCTTATGAATCTTCCACAAATAAAATCATTGCAAAACTTCCTTCAAGCCGAATGATCAGTTTAGGCAGCAGGTTTAGATGATGGCTCTTTAAAATAATATGAATATGTCCAGAAAAAAAGTTGCTCAATTTGGTGGCGTTGGAGGCGGTGGTAATGGCTCGCCTTATAGCCCAGGCAGAAGTCCTATTGGTAGGGGTGGCACTAATACTGGAGGCCATCAGATCAATATCAATTGGAAAGAAGACAATACCACTGAATATGCCTTGAACGGTATACGTCCTGAAAATGATTTTGAATCTGACAGAAGCATTGAAGCAAGATTGATGCCTTATCATAAGGACTTTGAAAGCAACAAAAACTATCTTTTAACTCCTGAAGAAAGAATCAGAGAAAAGTTTAGAAGTAATTTGCATGCATATAATCAAGCATTATTGGAACATGCAGAAAGTTTGAAAAAGAATTCAGTTCAATATATAAAAGATAATTACTCTTTGACCGATGAAGACTTAAAATCATTTGAACAAAGACTGCATCAAAGAAGACATTTTGATGATTCTAAAAAACGTGAATTTGAATTTGAAGACAAAACTCCAGAACCGATAGCCCCCACAAGAACACATCCAGTCTTATCAAATCGAGAAATGGAACGTATTGCTATCATTGTCAGAAGAGATCAACTTACTGAAGAAAATGATCCTGATGTCGAAGAAAGAAACCCCTTTAGCGTAGTTCAAAAAAATTATCCCCCAATAGGTAGAACTCCTTTGTTACTCGAAGGTGCTGAAGAAAAAGAATATGCTGCAAAATTATTGCAACAATATACTCCACAGCAACAAGGTAAGTTAGAGATGAAGGATAACATGCCAGATTATCCTGATCCAGATACATTGCCTTCAAATATAAGTCCACTTCAAGTTTCTAAAAAACCAATAAACACCCTTAGATTAGATAAATCTTATGAAGGTAATTTACATCCAAATAAAACACCTAAAAATATATTCGACAGAAATAATATGGCTGTAAATGAAGAGGACTTAGGACAAGAAGCTATGGATGAAACTGAAGTCTATGAGGGATCACAATGGTTTGGTTCTCATACTCCAGGTTCTTTTCAATACTAATATGTAAAATATTTTTATGAAATATGATTATCTTATTGTGGGAGCTGGTTTATTTGGCTCTATTTTTGCACATGAAGCTAATAAAATTGGAAAAAAAGTATTAGTAATTGACAAAAGAAATCATATTGGCGGTAATTGCTATACAGAGAAGTATCAAGATTATCATTTGCATGTTTATGGGCCTCATATCTTCCATACATCACAAAAATATATTTGGGATTACATAAATCAGTTCTCTGTATTTAATAATTATAGTCATAGAGCCAGAGCATACACAAACAATAGATTTTATTCTTTACCCATAAATCTTACAACTTTACATCAGATCTGGCCTGAAATTAAATCACCATCTGATGCAATCAAGATAATCAACAAAGAAATAATTCCCTGCGATAATCCAAATAATTTAGAAGATTTTATTCTTTCACAAGTTGGACCTACAATTTACGAACTCCTAATAAAAGGCTACACTACTAAACAATGGGGCAGAGATCCAAAATTATTACCTTCATCTATCATTAAGAGACTACCTATTAGATTGACATTTAATGATAGATATTATCCTGATAACGATATTTACGAAGGAATTCCAGTTGATGGCTACACTCCTATCTTTGAAAAGCTTCTTGAAAATGTCGAAGTTATCTTGGATGTAGATTATTTTGGTCAAAGAGAATATTTTGACAATATAGCACATAAAATAGTGTATTCAGGACCAATTGATAGATTTTTTGATTATTGTCATGGGGACTTAGAATATCGATCTCTTGAGTTCAAACATAAAGAAATTATAAATCAAGATTATCAAGGATGTGCAGTAGTTAATTATCCTGCTTTATCAGATAATCAAACAAGAGTAATTCAACATAGACATTTTACTTTTGGAAGTTCTGATATAGATTACGTTAGTTATGAGTATTCAAAAACTTATGACAAGACAAACGAACCGTATTATCCTATTAATGATGAAAACAATAACTCTACATATAAAAAATACAAAGAATATTCTGAAAAATATAAAAACTTGATTATTGGTGGCAGATTAGGAAACTACCGTTATTACGATATGGATATGTCTATAGGCAATGCTTTATCAGCTGTAAAAAAAGAATTTGCAGGTAATAACCCTTAAATTCCATAACTGAAAAATTATGAATTCTTTAATCCTTGAAAATATTTTATCAGCTGCAAAGAAACTTGATAATCTTGGAAAATATGCAGAAGCTGACAAAATATTTTTAAAAGTGTCTCAATATGGACCTAATGGAACAACAAAAAATCCAAATGTTCAATATTTTAAAATGGATGAAATTGAAGACGAGTATGAACAAAACGAATTCAATTATAGAACCAAAAAACCCAATTTGAGAAAGCCTGAATATTACGATTTAGGTGGAGAAGCTGATGGGCCAAACCAAGAAGGTTTACTTAATGGCCCTGACAGTGTTCCTGGACCAGCTTTTATAGATCCAGGTAATCAAGCTTCCAGTCCTTCCATGGCTGGCGGAGACTTGAGTTACTTTACTTGGGAAGAAGCTTATGAAAATAATCCCAACACAAGAGTTCCAAGAAGATAAGGAAGTTTATTATGCCAATACCAATTAAACCAGTTCATTCATTAGATTTACATGCTGAATTATTCGATGGCCCATCAATGGAAAGTTTGGGTCTTTCCTCAATTCAGATTCAAATGCTTGGTTTAGCACCTACAGTTAAGGAAGCATCTGTCAAATTAGGTGACAAGTATCTTGATTTGTTGAAAACAATTGATCAAAATATTGATGAAGTTGTCACTGCTGCTAACTCTATCATGAATCTCAAAGACGGAAAAATCTGCAGTGTACCAAATCACATTTCTGACAATGATCTTTTAGCACTAAAAACAGCAGGATTGATCGCAGGACACGGCAGATCGGTAGAACTTACTGAAAGAGCAAAATTAGCTCTTAGAGATCATTATTTAAGTACAGAAACCACAAATGAATTCAGAAAAGGAAGAACAAAAGAAAAGTTTGACCTTAATGAAGCAAGATCAGTAAAAGTTTCTAATTCAAAATTTAGAAAAGTAGCATCTTGACTCACTAATGATGAATTCCGTGATGAATTCAACATTAGATTTATTGCAAACGATGATCATAGCAGAGCTAAAGGATTAATGTTTGCTGAACCTTTAGAACAGTTTGAAGTAGCATTTTTTATTTTTCCTAATAAAGATTCTCATTCATTTTGGAACAAAAATGTCGATTTTCCATTGACGCTTGCTTTCTTAGATGAAAATTATAAAATTGTTGACTTCAAAGAATTAGAAAAGCAAAGTTCTAAATCTGTTTCACCAGATCACAATGAAGTCAAATTTGTTGTAGAAGCTAATAAAGATACATTTAAAAATCTTAATATTAAGATCGGTGACAAATTGATAGTAAAAGACAAGAAATTACTATTAGAGAAGAAAGATAAATAAAGTAACTAAAGGTATTTTGAAGCATAAATTAGAAGGTTTTAATAAACCCTTTGCGTCAAAATATTTGGGTTTCGTTTGAAATCTTGAGGAGAAAAATAAATTATGGCAGATAGAATCTTCCCAAATACCTTCCAAGAAGAGCCTTTAGACTCTGACTTGGTTTTCAAGGGCATTGATTGGGACAATTTTAACACCAAATTGGCAGAAGTTCAAAACGGCCTTCACACACCAGAATTACCAGCTGAATTCAGAGAAGTGCTTGCTGAAAAAATGTCAGATGAAACAAAAAAGAAGCTTAAGAAATATAAGCCTTCAGAAGATGATACTGATGATCTCAGTGATGTTCCACCTCAATTTCTTGAAAATGTCAAGAAAAAGAAGAAAAAACACGAAGACGAAGAGATTGATGAAGAAGAGTCAGAAGAGCATGATGAAGATCATGACGACGATGATGACGAAGACGAAGATGAAGATGAAGATGAGCAGCCAAAGAAGAAAAAGAAATCTGCTAAAGAATGCACATGTAGTAAGAAACCTTGCACCTGTGGATATGCTTCTAACATGAAATCTGCTTCTACTATCGTGTTCAATCATCCATCACAACTTTCAGCAGAAGCTGTAGAAGCTGCAATTGCATCTGGTGATCAAAAGCTCGCTAATACAATTTTAGCAGCAAGACATGAGAGAAGAGTTAAATTAGCTTCTCAAATCGAAACCAGAATTGCTGCTGAGAATGAAAAGAATCTCAAGCTTGCTCAAAGAAAAGCATATAGAGAAAATCTTGTAGCAAGAGTTGCTTCTGAAGAAAAATCTGCAAAAAGAACTGCTAACAATACTAAGTCAGATGAATTTGTAAAAGTATCTAAAATGAATGACTCAGCAAAGAGAGCTTTTGCATCAAAAGCAATTTCTGAAGGTTTCCCAAAAGAATATGTTGATGCAATTCTTGGAAATGAGCAAGTAGTTGCCGATAACACATCTGAAATCAGAACTGTTATGTCATCAAATCTTAAGACTTCTGTAAAGAAGGCTGCAGTTGAATCCATGGTCAAAGTTGCTACCTTGACTGATGCAGACTACACAAGATTGATCAAGTACTGGAAAGAAGATCTTGGTTATGGCGATCAAGAGTGGATTGACGCACTCTTTACAAAGAAATACGACAAGTAATTCCTCAAGATAAATCCCAGGGGGCTTTGCCCTCTGGGATATAAAATTGTAGGAAATTTTAAATTACCAGGAAATACAAACATGAGCAAGTTTAGAAAAGTATCTGAAATAGAAAACTTACCAAGTTTCATTGAAAAAACATTCATTGGAGCATCAGTTAATATTGAAGAAGATCCTTATGCCGAATTAAGAAAGAATTCTGTAGAAAATCAAATCAAGATTTCTAAGCAAGAAATTGGCATGAAAAAAGAAGCAACAAGTCTAACAAAATCCTGGGAAAAGATCTCTGGAGCTTCTGTCTACGAAGATCTTCGCCCACAATCTTTCGAAGAAAGACTTGCTTCACATGATTACGGTTCAATCAGAAGATCTGATTATGGATTTGATCAAGGCGAAAATACAAGAACAACCACAAGTGGATTAAAAGCATTTAGCCAAGATGATTACATGAATGCTATGTTATCAAGATCAGCATCAATTTTCAATCCTGACATGATTTCATTGAGCGAAGAGTTCTTGAATAGCCAAGAGAGTACAAGTGCTCAGGCTATGTTAGATCAAGCTCAAAAAAGAGAAGCTAAAGCCAGCAGACATAATGCATGGGAAGAAAAGAAATTAAATTCAATTAGAGAATCTAATGTTGTTAATTCGAGAGCACATTCTATTCTTCGCACATCAAGTGAAAATGAATTTAACTCTACATTTGGAATGGTTGATCCAGATCGTTTAGATGAAAGAGAATCCTTAAGAGTTGCTAATCAAAATAAGATTAGAGAACAAAGATTAGCTGTAAAGAAGAATATCTCAGAAGATATGATGAACAACTCTCAACAAAGAGCTAAAACAATTAGAGATATTTACAATTCTGTTGATTTGAATTTTGATGATTTAGATTAAAAATGGAAAAAGTTTCTAACACACCAATTGGATCTGGAGCTGCAGCTGAGGCTAATGGCTTAGCTAATGTGCAAATTAATGGTTCTGAGTCACAAGGCGTAAATGCTGAACAATTAGCTGAATTACTGAGAAAAGTAATTAATTCAAATAATGACCCTGATTCTGATATTTTAGATCAAATTGGAGATTATTGTGACCAAATAAATGATCACAAAATCAAAAAGAAACTCTTAAGAATTGGTAATGCTTTACAAATGGCCAATGACAAAAGAAAAGCAACAAGGGATCCTGAAACTGGAAAAACAGATCCTGATGCAACAGCTTTAGCCAAAAGACTCTTAACACATATTACCCCAATGCTGAATAAACCAAGAGGAGCCAGTGTCGTGTATAACAACAGATTAGCACAACAAGTAATAAAAAAGAAAAAGAAAACTCGTGGAAATCCTTTTAGGGTTTTGATGGGAAAAGTTGGGAAACTTCTCGACCATGGCGTGTCAAAACCTGACATTGTACGTTATTTAGCTAAATTAAAATACTGGAATACAGAAACAATTGAAAGAGCTGTTGAAATTGTAAGAGATTACAATAGAAAACAAAAACAAGATTCCGAATCAGATAAAGCAACTAAAAAAGAAACAAAAAAGTTGATTGAAGAAACAAAAGAAGAAATGGAATCTCATAAGACATCTGGAAATAATTCGAAAGTTATTACAGCTGGTTATGATTATGATACTAAGCCTGATTTCACAAAAAGATCAACTGGAGAATTAATTTTCAGAGCATGCTTCTTGATGGATTTATTAGAAACAAATAAAGACACCCCTCAAGGTGATTTTAAACAACCAGCCGACAAAAAAGGTGCTAAAGAAGAATTGAAGTTGATCAAAACAGCACTTGCTGATCGTGGATTCGATAAAGAAGATTTATCAAACTTAGGATTAGGATTATAAAATGAGCCAAGGATACCAAATAAAAATCGAAACTCAAAATAATGATGCTGCTCGACAATTGTTGAATGGCACAGGTCTTTTGGATATGTTGAGAGATTCTATCAAAGATGTTCAAAGCAAATTTGCTCATTCATCCTTTATGCCATCAGATTCACCATTTTATGTTTTGAAAAAATCTGATTTTGATATCAACGATCCTATTGTTGAAAGATTTTTCCAACATGGCACTCTTGAAAAAGTAGTTGCTATGAATAATGAAGAGCTTACAAAAGTAGCCAATGACTTAAGTAATTTTAAAAGAAAAATTATTGCAACATCTTTGAGACATGCTTTCAATTCATTGAAGAATATGACAGATGCAGATGATGTAGCAGTAAAACTTGAACGAATTGCAAGCAAAACAGAAATAAAATCTTCTGGTTATTGGCAAATTAATGCATTAGAAAATATTGATAAAGCATTAAAAGTTAGCAATATTAGTGAAGCTAAATCACTCAAGTTTGCAAGAGAATTAGTACTTACAGGCAATTCTGACTATATCAAATCAGCTTCTACATTGATCAAAACTGTATTTGACAAAAACGCTCCATCGAAAAATATCAAAGTTGCATACACAAGTCTTAGCACCCAAGACAATGAACCTTATTTACTCTGTCCTAAGGGTAATTTTCAAGGCAAAGGTGCTGTCCCTATGGAGATCTCAAAGTGTAGAGATAACTGCATTGATTCAAGAGTTTCCAAAGACGGAGTTGTATCATGCGCTTACCAAGAATGGTTAGAATCATCATTTGAACCACAAAATAAAGTTTTAGCAAGATTAGATAAAGTAAGACATCCTGATAATGAAGAAAATTCATTGAATCTTAAGGATGGCGAAAGATCAAAAAAACTTAGTGAAGGCGAATTTGGATATGAATTCAGATTAGATAGAAATGACAGAGGATCTAATGCTGTTAGATATAAGCAAGATCATACCAAATCTATCGAGACACAAATCTCTCAAAATAAGCCTGTTGCATGGGGACATCAACAGAATGACAATTCTTCTAAGAGATCAAAGAAAGCTCAATCTGAATCAGGCACAAAGGTAATCACCGATCAATTAGAAAGCAAAAGAACAAACGATGTCGGGCTGACAGCAGTAGAAAATTTGCTTAGAAAGCTAAACAATATTGATTCAGACCATGAAAGCACCAGAGAAGAGTTATTAGCAAATGATGGTCTGCAAGCTCATCGTGGCGAGATGAAAGAATCTTATTCAAAACAACTCAATGAAGAGTTTGATGAAGATCCTATTAATTATAGAGATGAAATCAATAAAGATAAACAATCTCCCTCTGAATCAATTTCAAACTTGCTCAATAAAACAGCGAACAAAAAAGAACCATCTAAGGAAGAAATTCTTGAAGGTTCAAGAAGAAATATCAAAACAGAAGACACAAAAGAAGAGCAATTGGCAGAAAAAAGAGTTAAGAAATTTTCTGACGATAGCATAGAAAAACTTTTGGATTCTGATGAAGATTGGGGACATCAGTTTTCAGAAAAAGATATTGAACACTTTGCAAGCATGTTAGGATTAGATTCTCTTCTTGAAGATGGGCGCAATTCTTATAAGTTGGAACCATAATGTGGTATAGAACTGCTTTTGCAAATGCTCCTCAAATACAATCTAATTCTCCATTAATTGAACATGCTGGAGAATTAGGAGTTGTTCCTGAAAAGTTTTATCCAGAACTTCAAGAAACTTTAGAAGAATTAGGAATTACTGCTGAGCATTATGCTGATTTACCTGAACATTCCAAAAAGTCAATTTGGGACATTATTGTCCATAAACTTGACAGAAATACTTACAATTCTTTTGAAGACAGTGATACTCCGGGAATGGATGCAAATCAAGCAAGAAGACATTCACCTTACCATTCAAACCCAACAATAACAACTATGGAAGAGCAATTAGAAGCTACAAGATTCAACACTGTAGATAATGTTCCTAATAATATGCTTCAAGCTGAAAAAGGTAAAGGTGGGTATGAATTCCTAAATGGGAATGGCGTTCCACAATATGCTTCTGGTAAAGGAGATCCATCAGTGTTCATGGATAACTTACCATCTACTGTTACATTGGTATAATATATGTTATGGCAAAAAGAACGACTCTCGCATCAGCAATTAGAACTTCAGCACATGAGGTAACTGGGGAATCAGTTACTGGTTCTCAATTTGCCCAACAAGACAGAAATTACGCTAACAGTAGAATCAATCCAGGTTTAGGGCCATCTGTAAGAACGGCGCAGTCAATTAACACAATTACAACTGCACCTAACTTCTACTCTCCATTTTTAACTCCATCTTCATTCCAAATCCCGAATGCTCGACGTGAAGTTTATCTATGGGCTAACTGGTGGAGAAATAACGAACCTAAAGTATCCTCAGCTATCAATTTCTACACAAACTTCTTATTTACAGGTTGGAAGCTTGAGTGTTCTTCTACTTATGTAAAAGACTACTTTGAAAAATTAATAGATAAACTTAATTTCCAAAGATGGTTACCAGAAATATCAAAAGTTTACCATTTGCTTGGAGATGCCTTTGTTTTAATCTCTATTGACTGTACTCACTGTGGTGGTAGTGGTTGGGATGCGAAGAAAAACAAAGAATGTGAACATGATGGTGCATCTTGGAAATCAATTTCTATTCTAAATCCTGATAGTGTTCTTAAGACACCGGGCATGATTGATCAGGAAGGTTCATATGTTTATAGACCGTCTGCTGAAGAAGTTAGAATTATAAACGAAAGACAGCCTAAAGAAATTTACGATGCCATCCCTGACAGTGTTAAGAAAATGATTATGAAGGGTGACCCCATAAAGCTCAACCCTATTGCAATTCAACATTTCAAACATGGATCAAATCCTTGGGAAGAATATGGCACTTCAATGATTAGGCCATTATTCCCAATCCTTACTTACAAAGATAAACTCCGCCAAGCACAATTTATGATTGCAGAAAGATTGATTCTGCCTATCAAAATCGTAAATATTGGCAGTGATGAAAGACCAGCGTCCCAGGAAGATATTGACAATGTGCAAGATGAATTGTCAGCATTAGCAAATGACCCTAACTTAACTCTTGTTACACACCACAACTTCAAGCTTGAGTGGTATGGAGCAAATGGCAAAATTGTTCCTCTTACAGGAGAGTTTGAACAAATTGATGCTGAAATACTTGATGGCCTAATGCTGTCTAAAGCAATTTTGGGTGGAAGTGATACTGGTGTTTCTTATGCAAACGCTCAAGTTAGTCTTCTTGCAATGCATAGAAGACTGGATACTTTTAGAAATGAAGTTGCTCACTGGATTGAACAAAAGATTTTCAAAACTGTAGCTGAATGGAATGGTTTTGTTGTCGAAGGTGAAAGAGGTCAAGAAGAATTAATTTATCCTAAAATTAAATTTGATGACCTTCAACTTAAAGACGATTCTCAAAAATTACAAATTATGGCTACAGCAAATCAACAGGGTGTTATTTCTAATACATCTTTGATTGAAGCTTTTGGATTAGATGTTGATCAAGAAATTGAAAGACTTAGATTTGAGCAAGGCGCAGCTTTTATGAAAGATCCAAACTTTGGAACTCCAAGCTTTTCGCTCAATCTTCAATCTGGTCCAGTTACAGGTCAAGGTTTTGCTGCCGGAGGTCCTGGTGGTGCCCCTCCTCCTGGTGGTTTGCCAGGGGCTGATATGGGTATGGGCGGTATGATGCCACCTACTGCAGCTTCAAAAGAACAAAACTACAGATTAGCTTCTTCTGTAATCAATTCAATCTATGAAGAAAGAATGCAAGAAAAACTTAAAAATGATGGTAAAAGATTTGCATCTATTAGAATCAAGTCTGCAGCTCATGAAGGATTCTTGCAATCAATTATGCCAGTTACAGGCAGAGGCTTCCATGGTCCTTTATCTGAGGAGTATGATGGTTTAGGTAATGATTTAGTTTCGCCAGCTTTTGGTGGAGAGTACAGCTCACCATTAAACTTTGAAGCAAAAATGGAGTTTCAAACTCTATTAAACTCCACTGATGAAAACACAAGAACAGCTGCGAAAGCAAAACAAAGTATTACAAAACCAAATCTATATACATCTTTGGAAAGAAAATTATATGCCTTATTGCTTTCGATCAATATGGCAGAACCGTTGTATGCTCAATACTCAGCAGGACCAACTTTTGACTATCAATTAGATGCAGCTATTCCATCTTTAGGTATTGGTGTTGAAGCTGATGGCGAGATTTGGCATAACAATTTTGAAAAGATTACCAAAGATAAAAAACGTGATTCAGAATTAGCAAACAATGGATGGATAATCTTAAGATTTACAGATAAAGAATTGAATGATCATCCTCAAGATGTGCTGAACGTAATTGTGAATGCAATTAAAAAAAGAAAAGGTCTAAGCTCTCAAGATCAATCACAGATTCCTTTATAAGAGGAATATATGATTTTTGAATTATCAAACCCATCGATTTCGATGGGTTTTGTTTTACAGGATTTTTAGGCTCAAATACAGAAATAATTGAAATAGTTTAACTATGAAATAAGGATAAACGTAATGAAAAAGGTTGCAAAAGGTGGTCCAATTACTATCAATAGTTTCTTAAATGAAACAGATAGAGTTGAAGCCAGAAATCATATGCTAAAAACTGCTTCTGTTAATATGAGAGAAGCAGCTAAAATTGGCTTGCAATCATTATATGCTGATCCTAAAGAAGTTTTAGAAAAATATAAAGATTTTGATATTGTCAAAGAAATGCAAGCTCGTAAAGGTGCTAAACTTTTATGGGTACGTGCAAGAGCTATAGACGCTGATACAGTTAATGCTAATGGCGACTATTTTTCAAAAGAAGAATTACTAAAAGACGTTGAAATTAAGGGTGAAAAAATCCCTGCATATAAAACTTTTGAAGGCGTACCAATTTACACAAACCACAAGAATGACGACATTGAACAAGCTAAAGGGATGGTCGTTTATGCTGAGTGGGATGAATCTGAAAATTGTGTGTATTGTACTTTCTTTGTAGATGAAGAAGCATATCCAGATATTGCAAGAAACATCAGAACGGGTGTAATTCATGATGTTTCTATGGGTTGTAGTGTTGATTATGGAATCTGTTCTAAATGTAAAAATAAAGCTTTTACTGAGAGAGATTATTGCGAATGTTTGAAAAAGTACAAGGGTAAAACTGAACCATCTTCAGGCAAAAAAGTATACGAAGAAAACTATAATTTGAAGTTTATCGAACTTTCTTGTGTTGGCGATGGTGCTTTTGAAACATGTGAGATACAAGAAATCTACGATGTTGATGATGTCTTAAGTGCAGCTGAAAATTTAGAAAAGAAAGCTAATGAAATCTGTGCAAATATTGTGCTTGCACATGATGGAGCACCAAACAATATTTCTGATAGAAATGCATATGAAGAATGCCTAAGAGTTGCTGAAAAAACTTCCTACACTGCAGTAAAGTTAGCTCAAAGTGCTGGTACTTTAGTGGGTGGGCAGATTTTAGCTGGTCCGGGTGCAAACCAAAACTCAACTGTATCTGCAATTTTAGGAGCGCTTGGTATTGATCCAAGATCTGGATTAAATGTTTTAGACATGATCAACCTTGCTCTTAATTTCTTAGAAGTTGCAGTTATGAATCTTTTTGCAAGAAAAGATAATATTGACCTTACACACGTTGGTAAAGTCACAAAAGCAATGGCTGATTTGCAACAGACAATGCAAGATATGATTGATGATGGTGTTGATGTTGGTTCGGGACAAAGACCACAACCAATTAATCAAGGAGTGCAGCCTCCTGCTGCACAGGCGGCTCAACCAGCTGGTGCTCCAGTTGGATTAGCAAATTACAGTTCTCCAGGAACTGTAGGTAGGGCCATGGGATTTTCTCCAGAAGAAAGTTCAGTGGGCGGTGGCGTAGCATTAGCCAGTTCAAACGTGAATCTGGTATGGGCTTCTAAAAATGGCAAACGTGAAGTTTATGCCAGTAATAAAACCACTATTCCAAATAAGATTGCAAACTTCACTCAAAGTGTTCTTTCCTTGAAGAATACACTTGAGACTGACCGAAGTGTACAAAGACATTTGGATACAGCCGTTAGATTAGCTAATGGAAGAAACAAAAACATAAAAAATAACACGCCAGTTAAGGCGGAGGGCAGAGAACAAATGGATCATTTTGAAAAAATTGCATCAGAGCAAAGAAAGAAACTTGCTGCTGCGGTCACAATTGATTTTAAGGTTGAGGACGCTGCAGGAAATCGTGTAGTTTTATCCACTGATGGTTCAATTACTGGTTTCACAAAAGGCAAACAGACAAACTGGGAACCTATTTTAAGTGAAACTCAATTGAATATGATGGAGTCAGGACAAGGCACAAGAGTAGCTGCAGAACTTTTATCTCAATATTCTAACTTTGTAAAGACTGCTTTGTTGGATGTCAAAGAAAGATTAGATGAAAGACAAGTACAACTTGAAGAAGTCAGAACAGGTGAAGGATACGATGGAAAGTCCAAGTATGACGCTTTATCTGCCCAACATAAACCTGCTGGTGACAAAACAAGAGGCGAAGAAGTTGCTACCAAACACCTTGGAACTGATGAAGAAGTAAAAGAAAAATTACTCTCAGAAGCTGGACTTTATGGACATAAAGTTAAGGATTCAGAAGTCAAAAAAGCTTTACATGAACTTGTTTCCGAAGTAAACAAGGGTGTTCCAACTGAAGTTCTTGAAAATCAGCTTGCTAAGTGTAGAGCTGAGGGAAGTGCTCCTGCTCATGAAATTATGACAGCTGCTTTGAACGCATTAGGCAGAGCAGTTGTTTCTGCAAAAGAAACTCCTAACAGAATTATGAGAGTTGCGCAAATGCTTGCAGAAGAACCTGCTCTTCCAGAAATGGTAGGCACTGCTGCTGCTGGCGCAGATATGGAAGCAGAAAAAGCTGAAAAGGCTGACTTCTTCAAGGAAGAAACAGTACCAGATAATTCAGTCACTGCAGTTCTCAAGCAATTAGGCGCTGCTGTTACATCAGAAATTACAGCACAAGATCTTTCAGATGCTCTTTCAATTGCTGTTGAAGAAGGCGAAATCACAAAAGAAGGTGTTACAAGAATTGCAGAACTCTTGATGCAAAATGCACCAGTTCCTGAAGGGGGCTTGGAAGTTGATGCAGCTCCTTCAAAGGCAGAAGAACTCAAGTCAGCTCTTATGTCTGCTGTAGATTCAGATTCAAATATTATTTCAGTAGATGACCTTAAAAAAGCAATTTCTGCAATGGCAATGTCATCATCAGATACCGAAGGTACTCCTGGTGACGTAATTGACGCTGTTGATTCTATGCCAGAAAATCAATTAGTTGCTGCAATTGACAGAGCTAAGACAGTCACTGCTACTGATGCAAGATTAAGAGAAAGAGCAAGAAGAGAGTTCTGGGGTGTTAGAACCGCTTCAACAAAGAATATCACTGAAAATATCATTGGATGGTTCGCAGACTATTCTTCAAATTATGACATCAGTTCAAAGAAAATTGCTATGGCAGCTAAAAGACTTGCTAACGATTTTGACACTGCTGAAAGACTTGTAGCAAAAGCAATTGAAGTTAGAGAGAATATGGAAAGAACAGCAGGAATGTCTGTTACTCAACATAAGAACGAAACTCTTTCTTTCTGCTGTACTTGCGAAGATTTAGGTATGAGACCATCAGATGAAGGTTTCGAAGATGCATTTAAGCAAAAAGCAATCAGCGTTCTCCAAGAGCATGGTTTTACAATTGATGCAGGTACATTTGCATTCACAAACTTGACAGTAAGCAGCCATGGAGACGTTACTGCAACAATTTCTACAAGTGTTCAAAAATCATTTGAAGTTGGCGAAGAAAATTCTGATCATGCTGAAGTTGAAGTCATCGAAGGAGATGTTCCTGTTATTATGACTGAAGCAGCAAGAATCGCAAGAAAACAACGCCGTGAAGAAGTTCTTGCAAGATATGCACAAACTGCTCCGGGTATGGGTGCTGCTCCACAAGCTCCTGCTGCTGGCCCAGTTGACCCAAGTTTGGGCATGGGTGCTGCAGGTGGTGGCGCTGGCATTCTTGGACTTACAGGAACTGATGCTGGCGACGAAATGTCAGCTGATGATCCAATGGCTTCTGAAGATAAAGAGCCTGGTGAAAAGAAGCCATGGGGAAGCATCTGTCCTGTTTGCGGAAGCGATGATGTCAACATTTCAGAAGGAAATGCAGATTGTCAAAGTTGCGGAACTATTTATGAGTTCCAAATGACAATCACTCTTAAGTCTATGGGCGAAAAGGGTAAAGCAACTGAAGAAGGCGAAGAACCAGGTCTTGGGCTTGGAGAAGATATGGGTCTCGGAGCTGCGACAGCCCCTGAAGCAGCTGCTCCACAAGCTCCGGCCATGGCTCCTGAAGCTCCAGGAATGGCACCTACAGCAAGTAATACTAAAGCAATGTTCAGACTTGCTACTACAGTTGATTCTGATGTTTATCTCAGAACAGCAATGCCTGACTTTGACAAGAATACTGAAAAGAGATTGCCAGTTGGTATGGTATGTCCATCATGTGGCTCAAGAGAAGCACACAAAGTTAAGAATAATACATTCTGCTATGACTGTGGAAATTATGCCAAAACTGTTGTCAAAGCTAACAAGAACAATCCATCGTTACTCGATGTAACTATCACTTGGATTGACTAATTGCAAGAAATAAATAGAGGGCTTATATGCCCTCTATTTATGCATTATAGCAGGTAAAAAAATATTATTTGTAGAATAGAACTAAAGTTCCTTGATATAAGTGAATATTGTATATAAGAGGGAAGCAGCAATAAATGAAAAACGAGAAGAATGCCACAAATCAAGAAAGATTAAAAGCTCTTCGTCTTGCTGAAATTCAATTAACTGACAAGGAAGATTTTGATAATTGCGTTACTGATATGACCAAAACTGCATCTTTAGAATTAGATGAAGCAAAGGTTGTTGCAAACGCTATTAGATCAAAATATCTTCCTAATATTTTAAGAGAATCAGGTATTGATGACAAAGTTAAAAATATGATCAATCTTGATGAAGGGGCTGAAGAGACTGCAGACTTCGCAGACGATACAGATGAAGATGAAGATATGGAATTGCATCATTTTGAAGATGATGAAGAAGACTTAATTGACGACGAAGATGATGACATGAGCGAAGCAGAAGATGAAGAAACTGCCACAATTGAAATAAAAGTTCCCGCTGATATGGTTGGCGCCGCACAAGAAGCTGTGCAAAAAGCGCTCGACGATCTTCTTGGCGGAGAAGATGACATGGACATGGAAGATGACATGGATTCAGAAGATGAATACATGGATGACGACATGGAATCAGAAGACGATGAATACGTTGATGAAGACATGGACGATGAAGACATGGACATGGGCGATGAAGAAGAAATGGAAGAAGATTCCGAGCCAGAAATGCACAAAACAAGTAAGGTGAATAATATGACTAAACAAGCATTGGCTGCTCGCCGTGCAGAAAGAGAAGAAATCCTTAAGAGATTTGCTTCTGAAGAAGAACATGTATCGGCGTCCGCAGGATTCAAATATAACGAAGATATGGTCAATATGCCAGGTGAAGCAGATTACCCAACTATGAAGCTTCAAGGCGAAAACTCATTAAAGAGTGAAAATGTAGATTATGCTGATCAATTAGTTCCTACATTGAATAGCAATCATTTACAATTTCCTGAAGTTACAAAGCCTACAAAATTAGACGGTTCCGGTGACGGTACTTATGATTATATTCTTGAGGCTGAAAGTCTCGAGAACCCATCAGAAGGACAAGATAACGAATACTTTGCAGTTCCAACTGAGATGCCAGCAATGCCTCATAAGGCAACTGTTCCTGCTACCAGAAGTGCACAAAAAGAAGATCCAGTTGTATCTGTTGAATGCACATCATGCGGTACAAGAACAAGCATGAAAGAATCAGAAATGGATACTGCTGAGTGCTCAAACTGTGCCAAGATGGACAAGCATGCAGCCGACAAAGAAGCTGCTAAGTTTGATGTTAGAAAAGTCACTCCAGAACCAACAGATAAATTCCAAATGCAAACAATGGCTGAAATTGAAAAGGTTAGAATTAAAGCTGCCTATTCATGTTCAAACAAATTAGCAATTGCTGGAATTATCGAAAATAATGATATTGATTCATATGCTGAACAAATGCTCAATGACAATCTCAAAGCTGATGCAATGATCAGACAAACAAAACTTTTACTTTCAGCTGCACAAGCTTCAAGTGAAAGAGTTGCTGCTGCAGCTGCTGAAAGAATGAGCACCAGAACAGCATCCGTTAAAGGTATTTCAACATCCCCTGCATTCACTGGCAGCGCTCCTGTCAACAATGCAGCTCTCGACATCCAAGCTGCCCTTAAGGGTACTTGGTCAATGCCAAACATCGAGGATTAGTCCTCAAATTACAATTAGGAGAAAATAAAATGGCAATTCGTGCTTTAAATAGTGTAGTTGTAGCTAACTACGATACTGCTTCTACCGCTTCATGGTCAGCTGGTGCTATCTTAGCAAGAGATACATCAAATGTCGGACAAGTTGTCCTTGCAGTTAGAGCTAACACTGGAGTTGGTGTTACTGGTGGAATCGTTGGTTTCTCAGCAGATGATACTGCAAGAACTGGCAACACCATGATCCTTGCTGATCCAGTTGGTTCCTCATACGTAGACTCTTCAGGAGTTCTCCAAGCTAATAACAACGGCTTCTACGCTGTTGCAAAGAGAGCTATTGGCGACTTCCAAGCTGAAAACGTTAATGGCGTTACAAACCCAACTGCAGGATCATCAGGATATGAAGGCCCAAGAAGAGGCGTTGGCGTTTTCAATACCCCAGGTGGACAATTTGTTACCGACATGTTCGTTGCTACCTCTGGAAGCAACCTTACCAACGGTTTCGTTGCAGACACAACTGGTGGTACATACGCTGTAGGTTCATTACTCACCGTTTCCGCTACTTTTGCACAAGCTGGTAAGCTCGTTCAAGTTAACGGATCAGGTACTGGTGGAACCATGCCTATCGTTGGTGTAGTTGATCGCTTCGATTCAGCTGCTGGTCTTCTTTACTTCACACAGAAGTAATCTGACGTAGGACTTTATTAAGGAGAAAAATTAAAATGTCAATGATTAAGAGAAACACTAATGAGCAAAGAGAAGCCATCATCGCTATGGCTCTCGAAACTCCAGAGGGACGCACAGCTCTTGCACAAGCAATGGTTGAGCCAATCAAGACTTCCCTCATGTACCAAGC
>JACCDW011495958.1_pt1 | contig 20557 bp, 23 predicted proteins | sample 7449781 | NCBI WGS metagenome assembly JACCDW01 (sample SAMN15323449, study PRJNA562643) | freshwater metagenome | isolation source: river surface water | place: USA:Blue River Watershed | collected 2017-08-18
CAGTACCTGTTCATCACCATACTGTTTTGCTGTTTCGGACTTGTTGAGGCCTTGTAGTGCGCCATAGTGACGTTCGTTCAGGCGCCAGCTGTGCACGATCGGCGCCCACATCAGGTTCATTTCATCGAGCGTGAGCCAGAGCGTGCGGATAGCGCGCTTGAGCACAGAGGTATAAGCCAGGTCAAACGTGAAGCCGGCCTCGGTCAGCAACTTGCCTGCCTGGCGTGCTTCGGCTGCGCCTTTTGCAGTCAGATCCACATCCGTCCATCCTGTGAAGCGGTTTTCAAGATTCCAAACGGATTCGCCGTGGCGCATAAATACGATTTTGTACATAGTGATTAACAGGTCTTCGGAAAAGGAAAAATTGAGCTTGAGTTGCTTTTGCTCTTCTATTTTATAATGTCATGCTTGTTTTAAACGATGGGATCTTCGTGAAATTCTTCCTTGACAATATCTGGCTCATTTTGCTTGCCCTGCTTTCCGGTGGCGCCCTTGCCTGGCCTGCCTTAACGCGCAGTAAGTATGCAGTCTCAACCTTGCAGGCCACGCAGCTGCTCAATAAAGGCAAGATCCAGGTGCTTGACGTGCGCACAACAGAAGATTTTGCTGCCGGCCATTTGCGTACAGCGAAAAACATTCCGTTAAAAGAGCTTGCCAGCCGTATCGGCGAGCTTGATCAATCCCATGCGGTACTGGTTGTTTGCACCAGCGGCGTGCAGTCCGCAAGAGGTGCTGCGCAATTACATCAATCAGGCTTTGCCGAAGTGTATAGTCTGGATGGGGGTTTTACGCAATGGCAATCTCAGGGTCTGCCGACAGTCAAGTAAGGGAGCGATGCATGAATGCACGAGTGATAATGTACAGCACAGGCACTTGCCCATATTGCACGATGGCCGAGCGCCTGCTCAAATCCAAAGGTGTCGATGAGATCGAAAAAATCCGCATTGATACAGATCCTGCACAGCGCACGCTGATGATGGAAAAGACTGGCCGCCGCACCGTGCCGCAAATTTATATCGGCGATACCCATGTCGGCGGTTTTGATGACCTGGCTGCACTGGATCGCGAAGGCAAGCTTGATCCCCTATTGCTGGCCGAATGAAACTCCGGCATGCCCGGTGCAGGCCGCATAAACTTTATTTTTAATCCTGATGAAAGCTCCACATGTCCGATGAGAACCAACAGCCCCTATTCAACATACAGCGCATCTACCTGAAGGACATGTCGCTCGAGCAGCCGAATTCGCCTGCTATTTTTCTCGAGCATGAGGGCCCCGGAATTGAAGTGGCGATCGACATCGGCCATGAAAATCTTGCCGATGGCATTGTGGAGTCCAGTGTCACGGTGACTGTGACGGCAAAAATCAAGGACAAGGTCGCTTTCCTGATCGAAGGCAAACAGGCTGGCATCTTCGAAGTGCGCAATATTCCTGAAGGCCAGCTTGATCCGCTGTTGGGCATCGCCTGCCCGAATATTCTGTATCCGTACCTGCGTGCCAACATCGCCGATGTGATTACGCGTGCCGGCTTCCCGCCCGTGCACTTAAATGAAATCAATTTCGAAGTCTTTTATCAGCAGCGCCAGCAGGCAATGGCGCAGGCAGCTAACGGCGCTTCTTCCGCGCCACACTAAAACGGAGTTCTGATGACAGGCTTGCTCCGTAGTTTGTCCGGCATACTGGCACTGATGCTGTCGGCAAGCGTCTTGGCAGTGGATTTCAAGGCAGTGGGCACCATGCCTGCCGTGATGTATGATGCGCCCGGTCAAAAAGCACGCAAGACCTTTATTGCGCCGCCTGGTATGCCGCTGGAAATCGTACTGGTCAACGGCGAATGGTCGCGCGTACGCGATGCAACAGGTGAGCTCAGCTGGGTCGAGACGCGCCTGTTGACGGACCAGCGCACACTGATCGTTGAGGTACCGCAGGCCACGGTGCGCACAGCGGCAAATGACTCGGCCGCAGCCGTGTTTACTGCAGCCAAAGGCGTGATCCTGATACTGGCCGAACCGATTAGCTCTGGCTGGATCAAAGTCAGGCATCGCGATGGCGAGTCCGGATTCATCAAGGCCTCCGAAGTCTGGGGCGAATAAACTGGCACGATTTAATCTCACTGCCGGTTCATTGCGCACAGATCGGAATTTTTTCATCACAACGCCGCTCATGTACTGATGAACATCACCATACTGGGCGCCGGTGCCTGGGGCACGGCGCTGGCCATTGCGCTCTCAAGGGATCACAACAGGCTCATGTTGTGGGGCCGGGATGCGAATGCCATGTCAGCCATGCAGGCTGCGCGTGAAAACAAAGCCCGGCTGCCGGGCTTAGCCTTGCCTGCTTCTCTTGCCGTCACCGCAGATCTTCAGCAAGCGATCGCACATGCTGAGGATGGCCTCTTGATACTGGCGACTTCTGTTGCCGGTCTGCGGCCTATGCTCGAGCAGATAAAAACATATCGCCTGCCTAATCTGGTCTGGTTATGCAAAGGCGTGGAAGACCAGACCACACTTCTGCCGCACCAGATCGTGCAGCAGATAGTCGGCGATCAGATCTCATGCGGTGCATTGTCCGGACCTTCCTTTGCACAGGAAGTTGCACGCGGCCTGCCTTGCGCGCTGACCATAGGCGCAACTGATGCCGGCCTGCGCGAGCGGGTGGTTGCAGCAGTGCATGGCGGATCGATACGTGTCTATTCCACCGATGATCTGGTGGGCGTGGAAGTTGGTGGTGCAGTCAAGAATATTCTCGCCATTGCCACGGGCATCACTGATGGTCTGGGGCTGGGCTTGAATGCGCGTGCTGCGCTTATCACGCGTGGCTTAGCCGAGATCGCGCGTCTTGGCACGGCCTTAGGCGGCAGACTGGAAACCTTTATGGGGCTGACCGGTATGGGCGACTTGATTTTGACTTGCACAGGCGATCTGTCGCGCAATCGTCGTGTCGGCCTTGGAATGGCAGCTGGCAAATCCCTCGAGAGCATTAGTGCGGAACTCGGTCATGTTGCAGAAGGCGTGCAATGCGTGCAGGCGATGCGCGAGCTGGCAAAAACACACCAGGTCGATATGCCTATTGTGGATGCGGTTGCCCGCGTTCTGTTTGAAAATGAAGCGCCGCGCAAAATGGTCCAAAGCCTGCTCGCACGCGAGGCGCGCGAAGAGGCCAGCTCATTCCGATAAACGTCAGCTAAGCTAAATCGTTACGGACTTTCCTTTTTACTGTTCGGATTGCGCCAGATTGTCATCAGTGCAGAACAATCAATTTGTGCACGCAATAAATATGGCGTGTGCGCCGCAATCAGCAACATCTCGCCAGCACCCAATATCTGCGTAGTGGTACCTGCTTGTACCGCAAGCAGGCCTTCAATGCACTGAATCGTCATATCGCCATCGACAATATGTTCCGGCACGCTACGGCCGGCATGTAAAACCGTACGGATCAGTTCCAGATAATCGGTGCGGATGATCGCGGTAGAAAATGCGCCGGACAATCGTTCATGTAACGGGCGTATATCAATAATGTCGCCGGGTTTCGCATGTGGCAAAGACAAGCATTTCTCCCTGACTAATCTTGTTTGTTGTTGGCGATAGAGATTGACGGTGCACAAAGCGCAAAAAAACCATATTGATTCAATAAGACTTCACGCCCGCAAATAATAGCGGGCACTTCCTTGCTTTTTTTTGATCAGATGCATGACATGGTTTTTCATCGACAGGCATACATGCGTTCATCACAATTAGACAAAGTCTTGCGAAAGAAATCACGCGGTTTTACTTTGATTGAAATCATGGTGGTCGTCGTCATCATGGGCATACTTGCTGCGCTACTTGTACCCAGGCTAATGGGGCGCACCGATGATGCGCGCATACTCGCTGCCAAGCAGGATATTGCGACCATCATGCAGGGCCTGAAGTTATATCGACTCGATAATCAGCGCTATCCGACGACAGAGCAAGGCTTGCAGGCGTTAGTCAGCAAGCCCGTCAACGGACCGCTGCCGCCTAACTGGAAAACAGGTGGTTATCTGGACCGGCTCAATAAAGACCCGTGGGGTAATTCTTATCAGTACCTGTCGCCGGGCACGCGCGGCGAAGTCGATGTGTATTCGCTGGGCGCAGACGGGCAGCCAGGAGGCACGGGCAATGATGCAGATATCGGCTCCTGGTCGGACTAAACATCATACCGGCAGACTCGCAGCCGGTTTCACTTTGCTGGAGCTGCTGGTCGTACTCGTTATTGCTGGCATCATGCTTGGTGCAATTGCATTCAATGCAATGCCAGATGACAGACAAGTATTACAACAAGAAGCGCAGCGAATTGCACTGCTGTTGCAGCTGGCTCGCGATGAAGCCATCGTGCGCAACCGTCCTGTCGCTTTTGTTGCGCAGGCTGATCAATATTATTTCTTGATCAGGCAGGGCGACAGCTGGCAGACACTGCCGGAAGATGCGCTCCTGCGTGCAAGAAAATTCAGGCGCGCACCGATCCGGTTTGCACTGATGCCCTTGCCTGTTGAGCGTGGCCTGCCAGATTCGTCACTACGCATCGTGTTCGGGCGCGAGCCAGTCGATAAGGCATTTGTACTCACGCTTGCCTATGGCGGGCAAAGTTCGGCAATCACGGCTGATGGTATTGGTCATTTTCAGGTGGAGTGACATGCGCAAGATAGCGACAGGTTTGGCCGGATTTACCTTGCTTGAAGTATTGGTCGCGCTCGTCATTATCGGCACCGCACTAGGCGCCAGTTTGCGCGCAGTAGGCAGCCTGACGCAAAACAGCAGGGACTTGCGCATAGCGATGATGGCGACCTGGTCAGCAGAAAATCGTCTCACGCAAATACGTCTTGCACATGAATGGCCGGCACTGGGCCGGCGCGATTTTCCCTGTGCGCAGGCCGAACTCGCGCTGCGCTGCGAAGAAAATATTTATGCCACGCCCAATCCCGCATTCCGGCGCGTAGAAGTGGCCGTCATGGATACAGACAATGCCTCGCGCCGCATCATGACCTTATCGCAGATCGTACCCAATGCGTTCTGATCAACAACCGTCACAACGCGGGCTGACTCTGATCGAGCTGCTGATTGCCATCAGCATACTTGCGTTTGTCGCCGTACTCGGCTGGCGTGGGCTTGACACCATCGTGCGCACGCGACTGGCATTGAATCAAGAGCTGGAACAGACGCACGGCATGCAACTGGCGTTTGCACAGTTACAGACTGATTGCGCCAATGTGGTCGATGCAGAATTACTGGATGGGCGCGCTCCGGTCCTGATCGATAGTAATCGCATCACATTAGCGCGCAAGATACAGGCCGATGGCGAGCCGACACGCTTGCAGCTGGTTACATATCGCCTGATTGACGGCGTACTGACGCGACAGGAATCAGGCGCCACACGTGATCTGCGCGAGCTGGATTTGTTCTGGCAGCAGGCCGCTCAGATGCAATCTATGCCGCAAGCAGTGAAGCTGCAATCTGGCTTGCGCGGGATGCAATTGCGCGTGTGGTCGGATGACGGTCGCGGCTGGCGCAATCCGGATAGTGAAATCATGACAGGCACAGGCGTATCAAAAGGGGCGTTGATGCATCCGCAGGCAGGCGTGACGAGTGCAGGTGCCAGCTGGAGCGGACTGGAAGTGGCGCTCAGTTTTGCCGGACGCGAGGCCAGCCTGTCGAAAATATTTTTGCTCGGTGCAGTCTGATGCGGCCCCAAAAAACAAGCAACAAAAGACAGCGAGGTGTGGCAGTTATTACCGCGTTAATGCTCACGACTTTAGCTATTACGATCGTCGCCAGTTTATTCTGGCAACAGCAAGTGCAAGTCAGGGCAATAGAAAACCAGCGCCTGCAATTGCAGAAGCAATGGATACTGCGCGGTGCACTGGATTGGGCCAGGTTGATTTTGCGCGAAGATGCCAAATTTTCCACAATTGATGATTTACAGGAGCCATGGTCGGTAACGTTGTCTGATACGCGACTTGATCAATATGTGGAAAAAGATCAGGTGGCAGATGAAGCAGGCAGCGCCGTCTTGTCGGGAGCGATACAGGATGCGCAGGCGCGACTGAACTTAACGGGTCTGGCCGTCAACGGACAAGTCAGTCAGGCTGCCGTACAAGCATTTGAACGACTGCTCGCTGAACTGCAACAAAATACGGCACTGGCCCGCGCAGCAGCAACACAACTTGCGGCCAGCCAGCAGCACAGTGTCAACGCCAGTCGCGTCATCAGTTTCAGGCAAACTGATGATCTGCTGGCCGTGCCCGGTTTTACACCCGAAGTGCTGCGCGCGATTGATGCCAGCATCATTTTTTTGCCACATGCAACGCCGATCAATGCCAATACCGCTACGGCAGAAGTGCTGGCAGCCGGGCTTGCGCCCTTAACGCTGGCCGATGCGAATATTATTGTGCAAAAACGCCGCACTGCCAGCTTTCATAATCTGAATGAATTTGTTGCGCAATTGCCCGGCACGCAGATTTCGATTGATGCAAACCAGATTTCTGTGAGCAGTAATTTTTTTCTGGTCAACGGGCGGGTAAACCTGCGTCAGGCAGGATTGCAAATACAGGCCTTAGTCGAGCGTAACGGTGCCAATACCCAAACCCTGTGGGTCAGGGAGATCTGAGGGCGCAATGCGATTAGATCAGGACGGCACACTATATTTGCGCATGTTCTCGCGTGCGGCAGCCAAAGCCAGCGCAGACTGGCATGCGCTGCCTGTGCTATTTGCCCTGACAACAAGTGCCGGCCGTTTAGAGCGCAGCGGTGAGACGAGTTTCTTGTCACTGGGCGCACTGATTAACCGAAGCAGAAAAATCATACTGATCATGGCAGCCAGTGATGTGACCTTGTTGCATCTGGCCGTCCCACCTTTATCGTCAGTCAGGTTGAAAGTCGCACTGCCAGCACTGGTCGAAGACCGTCTGATTGCCGATCCGCTCGACTGTGTGCTGGCGGCAGGACCGGATGTGGGCGGCATGCGGATAATTGCCGTCATTGCACGCGACTGGTTACATGAAGTGCGCGACCTGCTGAATAAAAGCGGCGCACATCGCATACATGCTTATCCGGCCCAAGCCTGTTTGCCGCTGCCATTGAACAGTAGCGGCGCGCCAGTCTCTGCCGCCATCACGCAGACCGGAAAGCATATCGATCTTGCCTTGCGCCTGTCTGTCGATGCAGGCCTGGGTTTATCTTTGCTCGTGCCTGGTGAAGAAATGGAGCACGAGGAGCTGCAATTTGAAACCGACTTGTGCCGTAATATGCAGGCGCTCGCTGCACATCATGCTGTGGTGTGTATGGTGTCGTCATCACAGCAAGCCCGTTACAGGCAGGCCGCAAGACAGTTATCCGCCGAAGAGGGCGCGATCATGCTGATTGAAGACGACTGGCAGAAATGGATAAGCGGCGCACAACAGGCCGTGCCGGATTTGATGACGGGCATCGAAACAGTTCGCACACAGCGCTTGAGCTGGCAGAACTGGCGCTGGCCGTTGCTGCTGGCAGGACTGCTGTTGCTACTCAATGTCATCGCGTTGTATCTCGACTGGTGGCAATTAAAAAATACAGGCCAGGCCATCCGCGCCCGCATGACGCACCTGATTCAGGCGGCCTATCCTGATGAACAGGTGACAGGTGAGCCGCTGGCTTATCTGCAGCAAAAAATTCGTGCACATCGCCAGTTAAGCGGTGAATTGTCACCGGATGATTTCCTGATGCAAGCTGCGCTATTGGCAGACAGTCTGAGCCTATCCCCAACATCAACAGAAAAACAAAAAACACAAAATCCGGCAATCGCTGCGCTGGAATATAAAGATGCGGTGCTGCAGGTGCGGTTCAAGCCTAATCGCAACGCCAATAGCAACCTGTATTCGGAATCAGTACGCAAGATTTTTTCTTCGCACAATATGCAGCTGACGATCATGCCGGAGCAAGATGGTGCGGTGGTCTGGCAGATCAGGAGTGCGCGATGAACCGCTGGCGAGAAGCAGCGCGTGTATTCTGGCTGGCACGATCAGAACGTGAACGTATGATACTGATTGCTGCCGGTATTTTTTTAGTCCCGTTATTGTTCTGGTTTGTGATGATTGAGCCTGCATTACAGGGCCGGGCAACATGGCAAAAAAAATTACCTGTCTTACGTGCCGAAGAGGCACAACTACAATCCTTGCTCGCGAAATTAAAAACAGAACCGGCCCAACCGGCTGCTTCCGCAAAAAAAATCCCGGCAAGGTCGCTCTCGCGGCAACTGCTTGAAAGCACTCTTGCGGCCAAGGGAATAAAAGCCGCAAGCTTGTCAGTTGATGACGATCAGGTGCGATTAAGTTTGGCTGATGCCAGATTTTCTTCTTTGTTAGTCTGGCTGCAAGAAATGCATGGCAGTGCACAGCTCGATGTGACAGAAGCAAGCATTACGTCCAGACAAGAGGCTGATCATATCGATGCGACTTTGCGCTTGCATCAGGTGCGCTGATGAAACGTGTGCTGTTATGGAGCCTGTCAGGCATGCTGGTGGCCGGAATAATCTGCTTGATTTTTTTTCCTGCAAGCTGGCTTGCCGCAGTCATCGAGAAAAAAACGGGAGGGCGCATAGCACTGGGTGAGGCGCAGGGAAGCATATGGAATGGTTCGGCCTATATCGGAACGCCAGCAGATGCTGAATCGGTAGTGACGCCTTTGCTGCCGGGGAGATTTTCATGGCACATATCACCATGGATAGCATTGGGCAGATTGAAGCTGACGCTGCAAAACAGTGAAGCATTGCGCAGGCCGCTAGACATTACCGGCAACTGGCGGCAATGGCAGCTTGGTCCGTCTGAAATCCTGCTGCCGGCAGACAGACTGATTGCACTGGGTGCACCACTGAACACGATACGACCAACGGGCCAAATACAGCTGGGCTGGCAGTCATTGCAGCTCATGCCCGACAGCCGGCTAGTCCAGGGCATGCGTATTGAAGGCCGGATGCATCTGGAGATGCAGCAGATGACCTCCGCTTTGTCGCCAGTCAAGCCACTGGGTAGCTATCGTTTACAGCTGGACTGGCGCGGCGATCAGGCATTGCTTGAACTGGCGACAATTGCCGGGCCACTGCTGTTGAGTGGCAAGGGCGTGATAGCGAACCAGCACTTGCGATTCTCTGGTGAGGCAAGTGCGCAAAAAGGACAGGAAGAGAGGCTGGCGATGCTGCTCAATTTGCTCGGGCAACGGCGTCAGGCGGGGGACAACACTATTTTTGCGCTTGAATTCAAATGAACCATACAAGCCGGCCGCAAGCCAGATACATGCACAGGATAGTCACCACACAAGTTGTTTCTGCATTATTGGTCACACTTTTGCTGATTGCCAGTGTGCGCGCGCAAGAGCCTAGCAGTAATCAGGCGATGCTGAATTTTGTCGGTGCTGATATTGAATCTGTCGTGCGCGCGATTGGGCATTACACGGGCAATACCTTTGTGATTGATCCGCGCGTCAAGGGCACCATTAATCTGGTATCTGAAAAGCCGGTCAATAAAACGCAGGCATTCGACATGCTGACCTCAGTCCTGCGTGTACATGGTTTTGCGGTAGTGCGCAGCGACGGTTATGTAAAAGTGGTGCCAGAGGCAGAAGCGAAATTGCAGGGCAGTCCTATTCTGGCCGGAAAAATCAGCGGCGATCAGATTGCCACACAGATTTTTCATCTCGGTCATGAATCTGCGATTGGCTTAGTCAATGTATTACGGCCGCTGATCTCGCCCAATAATACGATCAGTGCCGACCCGACCAACAATACGCTGATCATTACCGATTATGCGAACAACCTGAAACGGCTGTCGCGCATTATTGCCTCGCTTGATGTACCGGCGATCGGTGAACTTGATGTCATCAGGATAGAGCATGCGATTGCGACTGATATGGCAAATACTGTCAATCGCCTGCTTGATCAGGGCGCTGCAGTGGGCGGCGCTGGTGCTGCAACAGAAGGCGGTCGCATGATGCTGTTAGCTGATGCTCGCACCAACAGCCTGATCATCCGCGCACCGACAGTGGCGCGCGCCAATCTGGCACGTGCATTGATTGCTAAGCTCGACAAGCCCACCGCCCTGCCCGGCAATGTGCATGTGGTGTATTTAAAAAATGCCGAGGCACTCAAGCTGGCGCAGGTATTGCGTGCTGTGGTTGCCGGTGAGGCTGGCGTGAGTACGACGACACCAACGCCGACGCCAACTGCTGCACCGGCGCAAGCGCCACAACAGGGCATGGTGAGCGCCGGCCTGCAGCCACCGCCGTCGGCACCGACTACTGCGCAAGCACCGTTGCCTGCAGGCGGCGTGACCGGATTCATACAGGCCGACCCGACCACCAATACGCTGATCATTACCGCCAATGAAGCGGTGTATCGCAACCTGCGTGCCATCATTGATCAGCTTGATGCGCGGCGCGCACAAGTGTATGTCGAATCACTGATTGTGGAAGTCACTGCAGATAAGGCTGCGGAGTTCGGTATTCAGTGGGCGGGACTCTCCGGTGATGCTGGCAGCAGCTTTCGCGTCGGTGTACTGACCGGTTTTTCATCGGCAGGAAATAATCTGGTCTCGCAGGCCGCTTCGGTACTTGGCAAGGACCAGACGCCGCTTGCACCTGGCAATGGTGTGACAGTCGGCGTATTCAAACAGAATAACGGCAGGCTCGGTCTCGGGGCACTCGCGCGTGCGCTGGAAAGTGATACCAAGGCCAATATTTTGTCCATGCCAAATCTCATCACGCTGGACAATGAAGAGGCGCGCATTATCGTCGGCCAGAACGTGCCCTTCATTACCGGACAATTCACTACGCCGGCCTCTGGTGGTACCTCAGGCGTGAATCCTTTTCAGACCATAGAGCGGCGCGACATTGGCCTTTCCTTGCGCGTGCGGCCGCAAATATCCGAAGGCGGTACGGTCAAGATGGCGATTTATCAGGAAACATCGAATATTCAGGAGTCCACCACATCCGGCCTGATTACCAGCAAGCGATCGATTGATACCAATGTGCTGGTTGATGACGGACAGATCATTGTGCTGGGCGGGCTGATCGAAGATACGCTGAATGATTCAGTAGAAAAAGTACCGGGGCTGGGCGACATTCCGTTTCTTGGTTATTTTTTCAGATATCAGACCAAGAAGCGTGGCAAGACCAACCTGATGGTGTTCCTGCGGCCGACAGTCATTCGTAATGACGAGCAAAGCGTTGCGGTTGCCGGTGATCGCTATGACTATATTCGTGGCGCGCAGATCAGTAATGCGCCGCAAAAAAATGTGATGCTGCCTAAATATGATGCGCCGCTATTGCCACCGCTGCAAGATGGCAAGCCTGTCGGCGGTGCGTTATTGCATCGTGACTCTGTTGGAGCAAATCTGAAACAGCAGAATCATCAGGATACTGTCGCGCCATCGAAACTATTGCCACCGGTTGATGTCATTCCTGTAGAGCCTTCCATCCTGAACCATCGCTAAGCGAGAACGATGCAAGTAATGAATGATGCACGCTTATTGCCATTCAGCTTTGCCAGAGACTACGCTGTACTGGCACAGGCGCCGGGTAGCCCGGATGGTGCGGTTGAATTATGGGTATCGGATGCGACCGCGCCGGCAGCAGTATCAGAGATCAGCCGGCGCTATGGCGATGTCAGGCTGACGCGGCTGTCGCAACAAGAGCTGGAGAGTGCAATTGCCAAGGCCTATGCTGGTTCAGGCAGTGATGCTGCGCAGGTCATTGATGAATATGAATCCGACCTGGATCTGGCGCGGCTGATGCAGGATATGCCGGCGATTGAAGATTTGCTGGAGTCGGCAGATGATGCACCGGTAATACGGATGATGAATGCATTGCTGACACAGGCATTGCGCGAAGGCGCATCGGATATCCATATCGAACCATTCGAACAATTTTCTGTAGTGCGATTTCGTATTGATGGTCGTTTGCGTGATGTGGTCAGGCCAAAGAAAGCACTGCATGCATCGCTGATCTCGCGGATAAAAATCATGTCCGAGCTTGATATTGCTGAGAAGCGATTGCCGCAGGATGGCCGCATCACACTGCGCGTGGGCGGCAAACCTGTTGATGTACGCGTCTCGACCTTGCCAACCGGTCATGGTGAACGTGCGGTACTGCGACTGCTTGACAAAGAAGGTGGCCGCCTTGATTTACAACAGCTGGGCATGAGTACTGCGGCGCTGAAAAAATTTGATGGCCTGATCGCGCAACCGCATGGCATTGTCTTAGTCACCGGCCCGACCGGCTCCGGCAAGACCACCACGCTTTATGCGGCACTCTCGCGCCTGAATGCGACGACGACCAATGTCCTGACAGTAGAAGATCCGATCGAATACGAACTGGCAGGTGTCGGCCAGACACAAGTGAATCCGCGCATAGACATGACTTTCGCCAAGGCACTGCGCGCAATCCTGCGACAAGATCCCGACGTGATCATGATCGGCGAGATCCGCGATCTGGAAACAGCACAGATTGCCGTGCAGGCATCGCTGACAGGGCATCTGGTGCTGGCGACCCTGCATACCAATGATGCAGCAGCGGCCATCACGCGCTTGCTGGATATGGGTATCGAGCCTTTTTTATTGTCGTCATCATTATTGGGCGTGGTCGCGCAAAGACTGGTCAGAAAACTATGCGTGCATTGCAGGCAAATAGACGGGCAGTATTGGCATGAAAGCGGTTGCGACAAGTGCGGCCATACTGGTTATCACGGTCGGCTCGGGATTTATGAATTGCTACTTACGACAACGCAGATCCGTCAGCAAATTCATAATCAGGCCTCCGAAGCCGAGATACGTGAAATAGCCAGACAGGACGGCATGCTGAGCTTGCGTGAAGATGGCGAGCGCTGGTTGAAAGATGGCAGCACCAGCCTGGCCGAGCTGACGCGCGTGACAAAAGCATAAGCAGAAAAACAAGGAGCCTGTGATGCCGGCATTTCGTTATGAAGCAGTAGATACAGTCGGTATCGGCAGCAAAGGTGTCGTGCATGCAGAGAGCGCACGCGCAGCACGTGCGGATTTGCGTGGGCGCGGCCTGTTGCCGCTGGCATTAGAGTCGATCCGTGGTGATGTGGATGCAGCAGGCAAGATACGCACACGTAGCTTCGGCGAAAAACTCTCGACAGTTGAACTTTCCTTATTCACTCGCCAGCTTGCCTCTTTGCTTGAAGCCAACCTGCCGCTGGAGCAGGCATTGACGGCCTTGCTGGAGCAGGCAGAGCGCAGTTATGTGCGCGACCTGGTTGCGGCAATACGTGCTGAAGTCATGGGCGGCAGCACGCTGGCTGATGCGATGGCGCAGCACCGGCGCGACTTTGCAGATATCTATTGCGCACTGGTCGCCTCCGGCGAACAAATCGGCCAGCTCGCCGCTGTGCTGTCTCGACTTGCCGATTACATCGAGCGACGCAATGCACTAGTACAGAAAGTCAGGCTGGCTTTTACTTATCCGGCAATCGTCACCGTGGTGGCATTTGCAATTGTGATTTTTCTGCTCACCTATGTGGTGCCGCAGATCGTATCGGTATTTGCCAATACCAAGCAACAACTGCCATTGCTGACGGTGATAATGCTGGCCGTGTCGAATTTCGTACGCAGCTGGGGCTGGCTGATGCTGTTGATAGGTATGGGTGCTGTATTCGGCTGGCATATTGCGCTGAAAAATCCCGACAACAGAATGCGCTGGCATCGCTGGTTGCTGACTGCACCGCTATTGGGGAAGTTCGAGCGCAGCTTGAATACCGCGCGCTTTGCCAGCACGCTTGCCATTACCACCAGTTCAGGCGTGCCGATTTTGCGTGCCTTACAAACCAGTCGCGATACCTTGTCGAATGTCGCAATGCGCCTGCAAGTCGAAGAGGCAACCAATAGCGTGCGCGAGGGTGTGAGCCTTGCGCGTGCGCTGTCGGCACACAAGCATTTTCCGCCCATGTTAATTCATATGATCCGCGCCGGTGAAGTTACCGGTGAATTGCCGGCGATGTTAAGCCGCGCAGCCGCGGTACAGGAGCAGGACCTGGAGCGGCGTGCAATGACGATTGCCGGATTGCTGGAGCCGGCATTGATACTCTGTATGGGCGTGGTGGTGCTCTTGATCGTGCTTGCTGTGTTAATGCCCATCATAGAAATTAATCAAATGGTGCGATAGACCATGCAACGACTGCCACGTATCATCAGTTTTATGCTGTTTTTATTGTTGTGTGCAACATTGGCCTATTGGGCGATCGTATTTTTTTCGCCCGCACCACGGGCTGTGGCCACATCTTCTCCGCTTGTCGCACCACCGGCCGTGGCTGCGGCCGCTGATTTATTCGGAGGCAAGGCGGGGCAGAATGCGAAATCAGCGATACAACTGCGCGGCGTGATATTGGCGGGACGTCCGGAAGAAAGTGTGGCGATACTTGTTCCTGAAGGTGGCAAGCCAAAATATTTGCGCGCTCATACAGAAGTCATGCCGGGCGTGACTGTGCAACAGATCACGGCAAAAAAAGTCGTGCTATCAGATCATGGCGTAACAGAAGAAGTAGATCTGGCGACATTTGCGGCCAGTAACACGACGAACATGATGCCGGCGCCGGCAGTAGTGCTTCCGCAAGCGACAGGCAACAGCAATGAGGCCGTTGTTACGCAAGGCAGTAACAGCGCCGGACCAGGCAATACGGCCGTGACGGCAAGTGGTGGATATCAGAACAACCAGAACAATCAGAATAATCCGGCAAGGCCTGCTGCTCCGGCGCATGCAACTGGTGTGCCGCAAGTGAATCAGAATCCGGCGCTGCCACGACAGCCGCAGCAGCCACAACAGCTGCAACAATCACAACAATAAAAAGCAAGATCAGACGGTTTACCTGCAATCCTTGAATGCTTGCCTGATTAGTCCTGACTAAGATTTTTATAGCACGTAGCGCGACAAATCTTCATTGACGGCAAGCGCACCAAGTTTTTCATCTACATAAGCGGCATGGATCTGAATAGACTGATCAGCCTGTGTGCCGGCTGTGAATGAAATTTCTTCCAGCAGTTTTTCCATGACGGTATACAGACGGCGCGCGCCAATGTTCTCGGTTTTTGCATTCACAGAAAAAGCGATTTCCGCCAGCCGCTTGATGCCATCCGCCGTAAATTCTATTTGCACATTTTCTGTTGCCAGCAGTGCCTGATACTGGCGTGTCAGGCAGGCGTCGGTTGCAGTCAGTATGCGTTCAAAATCTGAAATCGATAATGATTCAAGCTCGACCCGTATCGGGAAACGTCCCTGTAGTTCCGGTATCAGGTCCGACGGTTTGGCCAGATGAAAAGCACCGGATGCGATGAACAGTATGTGATCAGTCTTGACCATGCCGTATTTGGTATTGACCGTGGTGCCTTCGACTAAGGGCAGCAAGTCGCGCTGCACGCCGGCGCGGGATACATCCGCATTACCGGTGTTGGCGCGCGAGGCAATCTTGTCGATTTCATCCAGAAAGACGATGCCGTTCTGCTCAATATTGTGAATCGCCTTGTGCCGCAACTCTTCTTCATTGATCAGCTTTGCCGCTTCTTCATCCACCAATAATTTCAGTGCTTCGCTGATCTTGAGCTTGCGTGATTTCTTGCGACCGCCGCCCATGCCGGAGAACAGGTTCTTGATCTGGTCCGTCATTTCTTCCATGCCGGGCGGCGCCATGATTTCCATCTGCGCGCGCGGCTCGGCAACTTCAATTTCTATCTCGCGATCATTGAGCGAACCTTCGCGCAGCCGCTTGCGAAAAGTCTGCCGCGTTGCGCCGCCCGCCTTGTCATCAGCCGCCGCATCTGCGCTGCTGGTAAAGCCAAAGTCGCGAGCCGGCGGCAACAGGATATCGAGTATCCTGTCTTCTGCCGCATCCTGTGCGCGCTCTTTGACGTTGCGCATTTCCATCTCGCGCGTTTGCTTGATGCCGATTTCAGTGAGGTCGCGAATGATGGTGTCGACATCGCGCCCGACATAGCCGACTTCAGTAAATTTTGTTGCTTCGATCTTGATGAAAGGCGCATCGGCGAGCTTGGCAAGCCGGCGCGCGATTTCAGTCTTGCCTACGCCGGTAGGCCCTATCATCAGAATATTTTTAGGCGTGATTTCATGCCGTAACGGATCAGGCACCTGCTGACGGCGCCAGCGATTGCGCAATGCAATCGCAACGGCGCGCTTGGCTCGGTCTTGTCCGACAACATGCTTATCGAGTTCGGTAACGATTTGTTGTGGTGAAAGATTCATGGTCAGCGTATTGATTATTCCAGGCTTTCGATGGTGTGAGCCATGTTGGTGTAAATACAAAGTTGCGCTGCGATGGTCAACGATTTTTTGACAATCTCGACCGGCGACAATTCGGTATTTTCCTGCAAGGCCTTGGCGGCAGATTGCGCATAGCTGCCACCGGAGCCGATGGCGCCGATGCCATCCTCGGGTTCGAGCACATCGCCGTTACCGGTAATAATGAGCGTAGCATCACGATCGGCCACGATCAGCATGGCTTCAAGCCGGCGCAGCATGCGATCGGTGCGCCAGTCTTTGGCCAATTCAACGGAGGCGCGCATCAGATTGCCCTGATGTGCTTCAAGCTTGGCTTCGAAGCGCTCAAGCAAGGTAAATGCATCAGCAGTGCCGCCCGCAAAGCCTGCCAGTACTTTTCCGTGAAATAGCGTGCGGACTTTTCGCGCAGAGCCTTTCATCACAATATTGCCAAGCGTGACTTGTCCGTCGCCGCCCAACGCGACGTGATGGCCGCGCCTGACTGACAAGATGGTCGTGCCGTGGAATTGTTCCATAGTATTTCCAAAGTAAGATGGCCGCTCTAAGGCTGACCAGCAGGCGTTCAGAGCTTGCGCGTATAAATAGACAGATTGCGCTCGCCCCCGATCAGTTTCAACAAGACAGCCACGAGGAAGTTGGTATTATGTAATTCTACCGTTTTGTCTTCGGCGAGCCGGGATAGCCCGTTGAGCAGGGGGACTACCGCCGTAAATTCCACCCGTACCAGCTGTGTGCAATCGATGATCAGCGCAGCATGGGTACCGGCGTGCCTGCCCAGTGCATCGAGCAATATATCGACCGGTGAGGCAACGATAGCCGGCATGATGAATAGCGGGCTGGTCGAAGAATTGCGCGCACCGGGCGGCGCGACGAATGCCGGCGGCGAGACTTCAAAGGCCATGCTGTATTGCATGCAAAGCGCATCATGTGCCTCCGGCTCATTCATCAGCCGTAAGAGCTCTATGCACAGTAGCCAGGCACCTTCGCAGCTTTGCGGGTCTGACGTCTGTGTGAAGCTGCGCAGCAAAGCTGTCAGTGCTTCAGCACCATGCACCGACAGCTCACTGCCACGGGCCTGCCAGTACTGTAACGTGTCGTAGAGCGCAGTCGCACCCTGTGCATCCACCTCCGTCAGTGTATCGAACTGCAGTGTGATTGTTTTCTGTGCGTTGCCGGCAGACCGTATTTTTTCAATGTGAGGCAGTGCATCATGCGTGAGTTTGCCGCGGAAGATCAGTTTGTGCGCCGCTGAGCTGTCTGCAGAAAACTGCGGCTGATGCGCACGCCATTGTGGCGGCGAGGTTTCAAAGTGGCTGGCGTAGTCGAGGGCGAGTTGCTCGAATGCGGTGTGCATACCCTCTATCTGCAATAGATCAAACAACATCCACCAGACCAGTTGTTCCTGCAGCGGCGTGTTGGCAGTCTGCTGAATCAGGCTTTCGAGTAATTCTTTTGCTGCGCTAGTCTGGCCACTGGCAAATAAAATCGCCGACTCTTCAATCAACTGTGGAAAACTGTTGGCAGTCGGCGGCGTTGCTTCTTCCAGAAAAACCGAGGATACGCCGCTGCTGAGATTTTTACGGAACTCGGCCGACATTTCCGATTCGATAACATCAATTTTTCTGGAGGTCTCTTGCGCCTGCTGGCTGGGAAGGCCAGCCTGCAGCGTATTCTTTCCGGACGGTTGTCCTTCTTTTTTTCCTAATAACCCAAAAATTTTCACGAAGCGTCCAATCGGGAAGAAAAATCACAATTAAGTTTCGAATGGAAGAATGCCTGCTGACAGTGAAATCGCCAACTGATGATGTCGATTTGCAGGATGGGATAGCACATACAATTACAGCGATGGGGCCGGGCTTTGTCAAACAAACTTTCAGGACTTGCATAGCTGATGCGTTGATCGCACGCATACGCGATGAGTGAAGCCATTCTTACTCGATTGCAACGGAGATGTGTTGGAACAGTGTTGAGTAACAAGATATCTGCTGCATATCCTGACAAAGGATGATCCGGCAATCAGAAAACCAAACTGGGTGCATGCAGCAAAGAGTGTCCGGGCTGGTGCCGGATAACGGAGACGCTCGTTTTCTGCGACAGCGCGGAGAAAACGAGCCGGTAAGTACGTCGATGAGAGATGTGCTTCAGGGCGAAGCGCAGATCAGTCGCCGTAGAGCTTTTGTTTGAGTTCGCGACGCTGCTGCGCTTCCAGCGACAGGGTCGCTGTGGGTCTGGCCAGCAGGCGCGGGATGCCGATAGGCTCGCCGGTTTCTTCGCACCAGCCATATTCGCCGGCATCAATGGAGGCAATCGATTGTTGTACTTTCTTGAGCAATTTACGTTCGCGGTCACGCGTACGTAATTCGAGTGCATGCTCTTCTTCAATCGTCGCGCGATCGGCGGGATCAGGAACCAGCACGGTTTCCCGCAAATGCTCTGTCGTCTCGCCGGCATTTTTCAGCAAGTCTTTTTCAAGCTGTTGCAGACGCGCCCTGAAGAAAGCAAGTTGAGCAGCGTTCATATAATCCTGCTCGCTCATTTTCAGGATTTGGGCTTCGGTAAGCAGATTGCCGTCAAGAACGGCAGAAGTTGGATTTTTGGTGTTAGTTGCCACGGCGCTTACTTTCAAAACTTCGGTATGAATATTTTAACTGTCGGGCCTGATGCTGATTTGCTAATCCACAGGCGTTCTTTTACTGTATTTTCCCGGCCGGCCTTGCAGACCCGGTCGCCTTTTTAAATCGGGGGCTATTGTAATGGCTTTGGCTCTCCGATTGCCATACATTGCACACTATTTAGTGACTTTATTTTCGAATGATTTGGCCGAAACAGGCTGCCAGATTTTTATAATTTCTTTAAAGAAACTATTCAGGCAAGGTATTTCCGAATTAGGTTTTCAAATAATAATCAGTTTATACCAGACACTGCTCGAGGCCATCAAAAAATACTTGTCGCGGCAAAGACTGCCCGATAAATACGATCTTGCTGCCTCGAACTTCGTTTTCACCCCATTTCGCGCCCAGGTCGCTACCCATGGTTTGGTGCACGCCTTGGAAAACGACTTTTCTTTCTGCGCCTTTGAGCCATAGTATGCCTTTGTAGCGCAGCATGCGCGGACCATAGACCTTGACCAGGCCGGCTACGAATTCTTCCAGGCGTGCCGGCTCGAAAGGCCGTTCGCTGCGAAATACGAAGGCAGCAATATCATCCGTATGATCATGTCCGCTGTGTCCGTGATGCGCATGCTCGTGATCATGATGATGCGCATGGCCGGTATGATCACAATGATCATTGCAGTCGTGCACATGTGCTTCTTCTTTCAGAAAGTCCGGATCAATTTCCAGCCTGTCATTCAGATTGAAGCCACGGATATCGAAAATAGCGTCAATCGATGCCTTGCCAAAATCAGTCTTGCCTATGGGTGCGCGCGGATTGATGCGCTTTAATCGGGTCTCGAGTGCGGCAAGTTGACCAACATCGACCAGATCGACTTTGGAGAGCAGCATGCGGTCGGCAAATCCGACTTGCCGCTGCGCCTCCTGATAATTGTCGAGCTGTTGCATCGCGTGGCTTGCGTCGACAACGGTGATCACGCCATCGAGCAAATAATGTGTGGCCACTTCATCATCCATAAAAAAAGTCTGCGCGACCGGGCCGGGGTTTGCCAGGCCAGTGGTCTCGATCACGACCCGGTCGAATTGCAGTTCGCCGGCCAGACGTTTGCGGGACAACTGCGTCAGCCCGCTGATCAAGTCGCCTCTTACGGTGCAGCAGATGCAGCCATTGTTCATCTCGATGATTTGTTCGCTGCTGTCCTGGACCAGAATTTCATTGTCGATGTTTTCTTCGCCAAATTCATTTTCGATCACCGCGATTTTTTGTCCGTGCTCTTCATGCAGGATGCGGTTTAAGAGCGTAGTTTTGCCTGAGCCGAGAAAGCCGGTCAGGATGGTTGCCGGTATAAGGGCCATGATGAAATTTCCGGATAGAGGTTGTGAAGGTATGTTGTGGCTGTATTGACGTGCCGGTTTGTCTGTCGGTATGTCAGTCAGAGGATGTTTGTTTTTTTGCGCGCGGATGCGCCGCATCATAAACCTGCGCCAGTCGCTGAAAGTCCAGCGAAGTATAAACCTGTGTGGAGGCAATCGACGCATGCCCCAGCATTTCCTGCACTGCGCGCAGGTCGCCGGAAGATTGCAGCATGTGCGAAGCAAACGAATGCCGCAGCACATGCGGATGCACATTGGACGGAATCCCGAGCGCCAGCGCATGC
>JACCDW010875127.1_pt1 | contig 20544 bp, 16 predicted proteins | sample 7449781 | NCBI WGS metagenome assembly JACCDW01 (sample SAMN15323449, study PRJNA562643) | freshwater metagenome | isolation source: river surface water | place: USA:Blue River Watershed | collected 2017-08-18
ACTGACCCGTATGATCAAGGACTCCGCGCCTTCACAAACTGAAATCGAATATCGCCAAGTAATTTCATACTGCAAAGCCTTGTTTGATAAAAAAAACAAAGATTACGGTACCTCTTGGAGAATTTTACGATTGCCTAGTTTGACTGACCAAATCTTCATTAAAGCCCAACGCATCCGCAGTATTCAAGACAAAGGAGCGCAACGCATCGAAGATGGTATTGAAGGTGAATTCATCGGAATCATTAATTATTGCATCATCGCCTTGATTCAAAAATCACTTGAATCATCCGATCAAATGGAGTTTACGCCTGAAGAATTAAGTGGTTTTTACGACCAACAAGTTGAAACGACACTCGAATTATTGCGCAACAAAAACCATGATTACGGCGAGGCTTGGCGTGATATGCGCATCAGCAGCATGACGGATCTTATTCTCATGAAAATTTTCCGCACCAAACAAATCGAAAATAACCAAGGGGTTACATTGGTTTCGGAGGGTGTGGAGGCCAACTACCAAGATATGCTCAATTATGCTGTCTTCTGTTTGATTAAATTTAAAGAAGAAAAGCAAATGCAAATGGCCCAACAGCAATAAATCAGATGAAGCAATACCGCAAAATAGCCACGTTTGTATTGGTCGGGATATTTTTATTTTCCGGTCTCATCAAACTCAATGATCCTATTGGAACGCAATTAAAACTCGAAGAATACTTCGAAGTTTTCTCCGTGGATTTTCCTTGGATGGCTGGTTTCTGGAAATTACTCATCCCGCAAGCCCTACTATTTTCCATCGGATTAAGTAGCGCTGAAATTGTTTTAGCTATCGCATTGGTATTTAACTACAAAACGAAAAGGACACTTTACTTCTTCGTAGGCATCCTCATTTTCTTTAGTTTTCTAACGTTTTATTCAGCCTATTTCAATAAAGTTACCGATTGTGGCTGCTTCGGGGAGGCAATTAAATTGACACCTTGGACATCTTTTGGAAAAGACATTTTCTTACTTGTTTTGACCTTGAGCTTATTCTTGACAGACAAAATCAAGCAAAGTAGACCAACAGGGAAATGGGTAATTGCATCCGCACTAATTAGTGTTGGACTGGGAATCTATTGCTATTTCTACCTCCCAATTCAAGATGGATTGCCCTATGCCGTAGGCCAACATATTCCTTCGAATATGAAGAATCGTGAGGATTTAAAATTCAGTTATGTCTACAAAATCAATGGCAAAGAGGTCGAATTAACGGAGATGCCTACGGATCCGAAAGCTGAGTTCATTTCCATGCAGGCAATCAATGAAAAAGAAGCGCGGCCTTTAATCACCGACTACCGTTTATGGATTGACGGCGATACGACGGATTATACGCAAAAAATATTCCAGGGGAATCATTTGTTGGTCATCGTACCCAATGTCCACCACACACGTTCTGCCGCATTTGAATGCATCAGTCAATTAGCGAAAACAATTAAGGTTCCCATGTGGTTAGTCAGTGCATCTTCTGATGAAGATGTGAATGCCTTGCGTCATGAATACCAATTAGCATTTCCGGCCTTATCGGCGGACACCAAAGTATTAAAAACCATCATCCGCTCAAGTCCTGGACTTTGGCTTATTAGCCAAGGCACCGTCAAAGGAAAATGGTCGGCCTATCGCCTCCCAGACGCGGATGAAATTCAACAACGTTTAAAACAATAAGTGCAAGAATGAAGAATATCTATTTAGTTGGAATGCCCTCATCAGGAAAGAGTACATTAGGGAAAGAATTAGCAAGAAATTTAGGGTATAGCTTTACAGATATGGATAAATTGATTGAAACGCGTGAGCAAAAAACCGTTTCAGAGATTTTTTCAAACTATGGAGAAGCACATTTTCGTGAAATAGAAAAGAAAACATTGCGCAGCTTCCAACCGAATCAGTCGATGGTGATTGCCACAGGTGGTGGCATTCCATGCTTCAATGACAATATGGATTTCATCAAAGAAAACGGTGTCAGCATTTTCTTGAATGTGGATGTGAATGATTTGGCAAAACGCTTATACAAAGCACAAGGAAATAATCGTCCTTTATTAGATAAAAGCCAAAGCGAAGAAGTAGTGATTGCCTCGATCAAAAAGACTTTTGAGGAGCGTTTATCTTATTACCAAAAGGCCGACATCCAAGTGGATGGCGAAATTACGGTCAGCCAATTACTTTGGTTATTAGACCAATACCTTCCCGTTTAGAAGAATATTCCACCCCCTAGGGTGAATTGCGTATTTGTCAATTTCAATGCGGCTGATGCATAATCGGCCGCATTTTTTAATGCATAAGGTGTATAAGCATCCTTACCTGTTCGTTGGACAACAGCAAAATCCACATAGTATGCTGCACTTCGGTAACCTAAACCTCCCGAAACCTGAAATTGATTTCGATCAATCGAATCATAGGTACTAGAAAAACCACTACCGTAAAGCGCAGCGCCGCCACGTAATGTCCAAGCACTCGAAACCCGGAATTCTGCTCCCACTTTCATGTTCACGACCGATTGATAGTTTTTGGAAATCTGACTGTTGTACTTGTCTTTGAACTGTTGGTTGGCATAAGGTCCTAACTCCGCGGAAGAAACCGACATGCCGGAATAGTTCAACAATTCTAAATCGGCACTAATCAAGCCTCTTTTCCCAAAGAAATAGGCCATTCCTCCCGAAATACGAAATGGCGTTACCATTTGGTAAGTAAATTCATTCGGAGTTAATTTCACGGGCTTTACTTTCGTAATAATCCCACCTGAAACAGGAATCGCTGAAACCTGCGGTGTCATTAAACCTGTCAGTTGCTCATTCATTTGATCATAATAGGTAGGCGATTGTACATTCAAAGCAACGCGTAGATTAGGCTTCAACTTATAGATAACACCGAGGGATGCAGAAATTCCTGAACCCGTTGTAATCAATTGCTCTTCCATACTGAAACCTGCCACATAATTATTACCTGGAAAACTCTCATCCCAACGTTGTGAATGGGTCGTGTTCAATTTAGAAAAATGTACACCTAAGCCAATGTATAATCGATCCTGATAAGCAGCTCCATAACTAATATCCCATTGTGAAACTGAGCCAGAATTCGTCCCATAGCCAAATTGCTTTGTGGGTAAATTGGGTAAATAGCGTTCAAAAGGTGCTCCACCTGTCGTGGAATTGGGGTTGATCAAATAGGCTTGATAAGCAGCCGCTTCAGGACTATCTGCGGTATTATAATAAGGATCATATTCATCATCCAAGGTCGCACCCGTGGCACCCTTATCCCCTGCTTTTTGAATTAAATTATCTAAATAAGAACTGCGGTTATTCGTTCCTTCGATCGTCAAAGGCTGCGTCAAAACTACTTGGCGCGAATAACCAATGCCAAATGCACCTCTCCAAGATGAGCTGGACAAATAATCCCCTGAAATCACAATACCAAAATTGGGCATATGAAATAGATTATTCGTATTGTTTGTCGACTGGCTCAAATAATCAGCACTCGTGGAAGCTGCATTCACGGCAAAATTTAAGCCGATTTCAGATCGCGAATAGAATCCTAATCCAGCAGCATTACCTGCAATTGAACTTAGATCCGCCCCCAAAACACTTTGACTTCCTCCCATACCTTGCATCCGTGCTGAGCCCGTCACGTAGGAAGTTGAAAATTGTTTGGCCAACATCGGATAGGTATACACTTGCGCGTTAGCAAAGTAGCTTATCAAAATAAGCGTGAAGATTTTATGTATATGCTTCATAGAAATTATCTTGGACCACGTGAAGAACCACCATTGGAAGAACCTCCCCCGCCGCTATATCCACCACCGGAGTAATTCGATGAAGGAGAACTGTATGATTCCGTTCTATTTTGACCATAATTTTGCTGCGGTGCACTCGGTCTGTATTCAACATTTGAATTTCTCCGCGGTGCCGCTTGAACGGGTGAATTGTTATAACCCGCATTTGAATTCACACGAGGTTGGTTTGTTCCTTGAGAATTATATGTATTATTTCCTCCTCGCGGTGAATTGGAATAATTCTCTCCCCCATATCGGTTGCTTGAACCTCCATCCCGCGGTCCACGAATATAACGAGGAGCAGGTTCTTGTGCATTTCCCACATTCGGTTGATAATTGTTCCCACGGTAATAATTTTGGCCAAAACCATGATAGTAATTATACGCAGGGCCATATCCAAACATCATACCAGGGCCCACATACCCGTAAAATGGGTCATAATACCCATATGGACTCGAAAACCCAAAGGAATTAAAGCCGTAGCCCATTCCCCCATAATATCCGAAATTAGTCCCCATCGAGAATCCCGAATAAAAAGGGTCATTTAAACGCCAAGCTTGTAAAGGTGAATACCAGCGATTTGAGAATCCCATACCAAAATTGATGTATGGATTGGAATACCAATTATTCCATGGATTTGCCGTAAATAAGCCTTGATTGAATCCTGAATTAAAGCCTTGCTGGTATACCGCCCTCGAATTCAAATAATTAACATCCGCATCCTCTTGAATGACCGTAGCTTCTTCTTCTTCTTGAATGACCTGCGCATCATCCTCGAAATTCAAATAGGATGCTTTTTTCTGCTTGGCAACTACCGCAGCAGGTCTTTGATAACTATCATAAAGATCATCTGAAACAAATGCTGTTTGCGAAACCGAACATGCATTTAATAGTGCAATCATCGCAATCAATACCGAGGCAATCCCTATATTTTTCATAAATTCAATGGATTAGGATCTGTGATTCGTTTCAATTTTTAAGTTCATGGTTTAATTCGTAAATTTAACCTTTGAAGCATTCAAAAAGTTTCAAATCAATTACCTACAAATTAACGAAATAAAAACCCACCTAGTACGATTCCCCAAAAATATATGAGTAAATCCTTACCGTCACGTGCCGACAACTATTCTGAATGGTATAATGAATTAGTCAAAAGAGCTGATTTAGCTGAGAATTCAGCTGTTCGAGGCTGCATGATTATCAAACCCTATGGCTATTCCATTTGGGAAAAAATGCAACGTGCTTTGGATGATATGTTCAAGGAAACAGGCCACACAAATGCCTATTTCCCCTTATTCATTCCAAAATCATTCCTTTCCAAAGAGGCTTCTCACGTAGAAGGATTTGCCAAAGAATGTGCGGTTGTTACGCATTATCGCTTAAAGAACGACCCAAATGGTGGGGGTGTTATCGTTGATCCTGAGGCAAAATTAGAAGAAGAATTAATCGTAAGACCAACTTCTGAAACGGTGATTTGGTCGACCTACAAAAACTGGATTCAGTCCTACCGCGACTTACCTTTGTTGATCAATCAATGGGCGAATGTGGTTCGTTGGGAAATGCGTACTCGTTTATTCCTACGTACAGCAGAATTCCTGTGGCAAGAGGGCCATACGGCGCACGCAACGAAAAAGGAGGCAATCGAGGAGACCGAACAAATGCTAGAAGTATATGCGGATTTCGCTGAGAACTTCATGGCCATGCCAGTTGTGAAAGGTATTAAAACAGCCAATGAGCGTTTTGCAGGTGCAGATGAAACCTATTGTATCGAAGCTTTGATGCAAGATGGAAAGGCTTTACAAGCGGGAACATCTCATTTTTTAGGTCAAAACTTTGCCAAAGCATTTGATGTCAAATTCTTGAGCAAGGAAAATCAATTGGATTATGTTTGGGGAACTTCTTGGGGCGTTTCAACGCGTTTGATGGGAGCCTTAATTATGGCTCATTCGGATGACCAAGGGTTGGTATTACCTCCTAAATTAGCCCCAATTCAAGTGGTTATTGTGCCTATTTACAAAGGCGAAGAGCAATTGAATGCCATCATCGAAAAAGTAAATCCTTTGGTGAAAGCATTGCGCAAACGTGGGGTTTCAGTGAAGTTTGATACTTCAGAAAACCAAAGCCCTGGCTTTAAATTTGCGGAATACGAATTGAAGGGAGTTCCCGTACGTTTGGCAATTGGAAATCGGGACATGGAAAATGGCACGATCGAATTAGCGCGCCGTGATACTCGTGAAAAAACGAGCATGGCATTCGAAGGAATCGAACAAGTAGTTGTAGACACCTTGGAAGATATTCAATCCAAAATTTATGCCAAAGCTTTAGCATTCCGCACGGAGAAAACCCATGTGGTGAATACTTGGGACGAATTCAATGCGAAATTAGAGGAAGGTGGTTTCATCTCAGCACACTGGGATGGCAGCTCTGAAACAGAAGAGAAAATCAAAGAATTAACCAAAGCCACGATTCGTTGCATTCCTTTAGATGCCAAAGAAGAGGCTGGCAAATGTATTTTGACAGGCAATCCGTCGAATAAGCGGGTGTTGTTCGCGAGAGCTTATTAGATTATTTCCCAGACTAAAGTCTGGGGTTAATGAACGATTTTAGAAACCCCAGACTTCTGTCTGGGGAATATTCAAACACTATTTCACTAAACGTTCCAGCACCTCTAGCACCCGATCAATCTCCTCCTTCGTATTATTCTTCGAAAAAGAAAAACGAATTGCTGCCCCCGTCGCCGTCGGATTCAAGGCCGAAAGCACATGTGACCCAACTGAAGTTCCGCTCGAACAAGCACTTCCACCGGATGCCGAAATCTTCTCAATATCCAATTGGAACAAGAGCATATCACCATCCGCCACACTCGGAAAACGCACATTCAAAACCGTATACAGGCTATTGTCTACTTCACCCGACCGGCCATTAAACATAATTCCTGGAAAGCGTTTTTCTAAACCTTCAATAAAATAGGACTTCACGGATTTGATATGCGCCATGTGTTCATCCATGTGCTCATAAGCCATGCTTAACGCTTTGGCCAAACCAACCATCCCATATACATTTTCCGTTCCTCCCCGCTGGTTCCGCTCTTGCGCCCCACCATGCATCAAAGGATGAAATTTCGCCCCTGCACGCGCATATAAAAACCCAATCCCTTTAGGACCATGGAATTTATGAGCAGCTCCTACCAAGAAATCCACCGGTAAAGCCTGAACATCATGCGTAAAATGACCCATGGTTTGCACCGTATCCGAATGGAAAGTGGCGTTGTACTGTTGGCACAAAGCCCCCACCGCATGCAAATCCAATAGATTTCCTATTTCATTATTTCCATGCATCAAAGACACGAGGGCATTCGGATTTTCAGTTAATAAAGTTTCCAAATGTGCCAAATCAATATCACCTTGAGCATTGATTTTAACCAATTGAACCTTCACCATCCCTAATTTCTCCCAAGCTTCAGCAGTATGTAAAACTGCATGATGTTCCAAAGGGGATGTGATGATCGTTTTTACCCCGCCATATAAAACAGCCGACTGGATTACCGTATTATCCGCTTCAGTTCCACCGGAAGTAAAGAAAATCTCAGCTGGGGATGCATTCAATAAAGTAGCAACAGCCTTTCGCGCTTTCTCTACAATCACTTTGGCTTGTCGGCCATGCGAATGTATCGACGAAGGATTCGCCGTAAAATGCTCAAATAAGGGTTGCATTTCCTGCCAAACCGCCGGATCCACCGGAGTGGTCGCCGCGTTATCGAGGTAAATAGGTGTTTTCGTTGTTGATGTCATGTTATACTTATTTGCCTGCAATCGCTTCGATTACCTGCATGATTTGTTGGGCTAATCCATTCGCCTCCGCTTCCGTAGGTGCTTCAGAATAAATTCGAATAATAGGTTCCGTGTTGGATTTGCGCAAATGTACCCAGCGGTCTGCAAAATCAATTTTCACACCATCTATCGTATTAACTCGTTCAGCTTTAAATTGCTCCGCCACTGTCGCTAAGATTAAATCCACATTTAAATCTGCAGATAATTCTATCTTATTTTTCGACATGATGTATGCCGGATATTCAGCACGAAGGGCACTTACCGATTTATTTTTATAGGCCAAATGCGTCAAAAACAATCCGATACCCACTAAAGCATCCCGACCGTTATGCGATTCAGGGAAAATAACGCCTCCGTTTCCTTCGCCACCAATGATCGCTTTTTCAGCTTTCATTTTGGTCACCACATTCACTTCGCCTACTGCGGCAGCAAAATACGTTCCGCCATGTTGATTCGTCACATCGGCTAACGCACGCGTAGAGGATAAATTAGAAACGGTATTACCTTTTTCTTTGGCTAAAATATAATCCGCAATGGCTACCAAGGTATATTCTTCACCAAATGGCGTACCGTCTTCCGAAATAAAGCATAAGCGGTCCACATCCGGATCCACAACAATGCCTAGATCATATTTCCCCGTCTTCATTTCAGCGATCATCGCGGTTAGATTTTCCGGTAAAGGTTCTGGATTGTGACCAAAATGTCCATTGGGTTCGCCAAAAATCACATCTACATGCTGAACACCTAGGGCATTTAACAATTGGGGAACAACAATTCCTCCCGTGGAATTAACCGCATCGACGAGTACTTTGATTTTTTTTGCTTGAATGGCCTTTTGGTCTACCCAACGTAAACCCAACACGTGATCGATGTGTTGTTGAAGGAAACTTGCATCTTCCGTTACCTTTCCTAATTCCGTTACTTCAACAAAATTAAAATCCAGATTTTCTGCCAAACGTAGTAATGCCTTTCCGTCCTCGTCGGAGATAAATTCCCCTTCCGCATTTAGGAGTTTCAACGCATTCCATTGTGCTGGATTATGGCTTGCCGTGATGATAATTCCACCGGCAGATTTCGTCCATGGCACCGCTAATTCTACGGTTGGGGTAGTAGAAAGACCAATATCCAACACATTCCATCCTAGCCCGATTAAGGTATTTGAAACCAACGATGAAACCATCGATCCTGAAATTCGTGCATCTCGACCGATAACGATTTGATTCGACGTTGGATTTGTGCTTTTCAACCAAGCACCATAGGCGGCAGCGAAAGTCACCACATCAATAGGACTAAGTCCATCGCCTGGTTTCCCACCAATGGTACCACGAATGCCTGAAATAGATTTAATTAATGCCAAAACGGAATAAATTTAGGGTAAATAGAAGAATAAAATTAAGGAGAAATTATCAGTTTCTCAAGTCCAATTTTCATCTGAACGGCGTAGCTTTGGCAAACCTCAAAGGATTGCCAAAGCTGAGACAAAAGCTAAGCATGTGGAAAGGCCTATTTGCCTGAACTCATTTTTTTTGTACATTTCTGCCACTAAACCTATCAACATGAATTCCCAGCGATTAGAAGCCCTATTGGCTAAAATCAGCTCACTCCGCATTGCGGTCATCGGCGACTATGCTCTGGATTTCTACTTTGACTTCAATCCCAACACAACTGATTTTTCCATTGAAACAGGAAAACAAGTCCAACATGCCTCGAAGGCCAAAACCTATTTAGGTGGAGCTGGTAATGTTGCCAAAAATCTAGCTTGCTTAGGTGTACAGGTAGACGCCTTTGGCTTACGCGGCGACGATGTGTTTGGCAGAGAAATGGAACATTTAGCGCATCAACTCCAGATAAATACCGAGCAACTTCGTGTAAAAAACAGCATCGACACCCCCACATACAGCAAACCTATGGAAGGGGGCATCGAACAAAGCCGACTGGATTTTGGCACGCGCAATGATCGGTTTCAAGAATTTTCGATTGATGTCATACACGAATTAGCCATCCATGCTAGTAAATACGATTGGATTGTCATCAATGAGCAATTTCAAATTCCATTGTTGAACCAAGCGACATTGGAATACCTCCAAAAATTCGTAGGAGAATCTTCCATTGCTGACCTACGAAGTCTTGGACAATTTGCGACTCAAACACTCTTAAAAGTCAATGAGGCCGAATTAACAAAGATCATTGGCAAGACGAACGATTGGGAAGAGGCGATCAAACTATGGGTTTCAACCAGGCAAAAACCCGTGCTTGTAACATTAGGTGAGCAAGGCATGATCTATGCATCTCCCACAGAATTTCATTGGGAGAAAGCTATTCCCAAACATGGCCCTATCGACACAGTTGGAGCCGGAGACATGGTAGTAGCCGCATTCAGCGCCGCTCAAGCCGCTGGCGCGAGCATTCCTGAATCCTGCCAATTCGCTAGTTTAGCTGTCCATGTATCCATCCACAAATTAGGCGAAACAGGTAGTGCAAATCCACAAGAAATAATCCTAACAAACCATGCAACAAGAAATTAAAGATTATACTGAAAACGCTTTATTACCCTTCTGGATTAAAAGGACGATAGACCCTCAGCATGGAGGATTCATTACGCATTTCGATGAATTCGGGAACGATGCGGGTGATGACGAGAAATCACTCATCGCGCAAACCCGTTCCATCTTTACCTATTCGCAGGCATATCGCCATGGTTTTGGAGGACCCATCATGCTTGAAATGGCTAAAAACGGTGTCAAATTCTTATTAGACCACATGTGGGATGATGAACATGGCGGATTCTATTGGATGGTTGACCGAGCAGGTAATCCTTTGAACAAACAAAAAATCGGCTACGGACATTCCTTTGCCATTTACAGTTTAAGCGAATATACCATCGCCTCGGGCGATCCCATCGGCCTTGCATATGCGGAAAAGGTTTTCGACCTCTTGCAAAAACATGCCGTTGATACATTTCACGGAGGATATTGGGAATTTTTCGCCGAAGATTGGTCATTGATGGGACCCGGTTCTCCCGGAGGAGATCGCAAGACACTCGACGTCCACATGCATTTGATGGAAGCCTTCACGACGCTTTATGAAGCAAGTGGAAAGGAATTACACCGTCGGAAGTTGGAAGAAGTCATCGAAATTCTCATCCATAAAATCATGCACCCCGTCACAGGAACGGGTATCCCACAGTTTTGGGCAGATTGGTCGGTCGCCCCTCAAATCAAATTCGACGTGGTCTGGGGATGGGACCGCTTTGCGGATGGGGGCCAAAAAGCCTCGTCGACCGACAATACTTCCTACGGACACAACGCAGAATTCGGTTGGCTCCTGATGCATGCCATCAAAATCGGCAGATTTGACCTCGAAAAATACCGCCCTAATTTAGAAAAAGCGTTTTACCATGCGCTGGATCATGGCATCGATTGGGAACACGGGGGCGTTTTTGTTGAAGGGTCACATACGGGTGAAGCGACGGATCTTGAGAAAGAATTTTGGCAACAAGCTGAAATATTGATTGGGATGCTAGATGCCTATAAATTAACAAAAGATGAACGCTTTTTGGAGGCCCATAAACAGGTGCATCGATTTGTATTCGACAAGATGATAAATCGAAACACAGGCGAATGGTGGCCACTGATGACCCGTGAGGGCGAACCCATTTGGCGACACATGGCGCATAATTGGAAAATCAATTACCATAATGTTCGTTCGATGATTCTCTCATATGAGAAACTAGGCGAATTCAACGCATGAAAAAATTAGGCCTTTTACTCTTGATTTCTTTTCATAGTTGGGCCCAGACACAAGACCCTTCTGTCCTATTTTTACGCTATTTCTCCAATCAGAATCAACGAATTGGAATCAAGCAGGATACCTTATGGGTATATTGGTATGAGGCCAAAGACGAAAAAAATCCACTTGAATTTCGTGATACAAGTGCCATCGATTTACGACAAATCGCTGAGGTGAAAATCATCAAAGGTAAAAATGCTGCAGGCCAAAGAGGTATTGGCTTACAAATTTATCCATTTGAAGCACGCAATGAGGATCGGAATGCTTTGAATCAAACAATTGATGCCCAAAAACTAAATCAAACGAACGTTTCTTCTGTCGCTCAAAAATTACAAGGTCAGGCTTCAGGTGTAGTTGTTGGAAATGACAATTCCCCTGGCGGTGGTGCCATGGTACGCATACGAGGAATTGGCTCCATTAATGCCAATAGCCCATTATATGTGGTAGACGGAGTTGCACTGCAAGGCAATATTAATTCAATCAATCCCAATGATATTGCAAGTGTCCAAGTACTAAAAGATCCATCACAAACTGCCCTGTATGGGGTGCGAGGGGCGAATGGAGTGATTGTAATTAGTACATTACGTAACGCGGAGAATGTAAATAAAATCCCCAAAAACATCTTGCTTCCTTTAACTATCTGGCATTGGGATATTAATCGCAAATCTGCCATATCGAAGAATCAAGTTAAAGAGGCAATTGAATTCCTGCGAAACCACAAATAAAATTAGGTGATTCACTTAATTAACTTATTTTTCGGTTACGATTTTCCTACAAGCATCGGTCAATTGATAAATTTGTGTTCTACGCTGTTCTAAACCCCATGACTAAACGGTCCATCATACAATTTGTATTTTTTAGTTTACTACTAAATTTCAGTCAAGGTCAGACACTGGATGGATATCAACAAATCAATTTAGTAGACACTAAACAAAATAAACTATTCAAATTAGACTTAAAATCGAATCAATGTTTTGAGTTCCCTTCGGATGGCCAGCAAGAATCACGAACCATTACGTTTTATAATGTCAAAAAAGAAGACTTACCTCCGGATTTCGTAGCTAAATTCTTTCAATTTTCTCCCAATAAATTCCTTATAACCATACAAGGAACGGGACAAACCTATGAATTTGACACAAAAAACTGCCTTTTATCAAGAATTGACAAAACGTATTATCGGGGATACAACTTTGGTGCAATACAATTTATTCGACGAGATACATTAATAAGTTTGGGAGGCCATGGGTTCTGGAGAATTCACAATATCTCCACTTATTTTCACAAGCCTTTAAACGAATGGGAGATTTATGGAAGTATTAATGAAAAAGGCCCCAAGGGTATTTCATCTCAATTTGGTGGATATTCGCCTTCAGAGGATCAAATTTATTGTTTAGAATTTCCGCTCCTTTATTTAGAAAACAACAATCTTAAATATCCTTTTTATGCCTTTAACTTCAAAGGAAATAATTGGACTGAATTAGGTTATGTTGATTTTTCAGATCCCCAAATGCATAATTTCAATAAGTGCTCAAGCCAATGGATACCTCCCTATTTCTTTACATCTGAAATTACGTTAGGGGAATTTATTGATCCTAAGGAGAATAAAATTTATCGTTATCAAGGTAAAAACAATTCATTCTTCAATTTGGCAATCCAATTATACATTAAGGACCAATACATCTATTCCTTTCAACGAACATACAATCAGAACAACTTCGAATTTAAATTAGATTCTATGTCGCTTGATCAATTAAAAAAGAACAGCAGAATCATAGGAAATTTTTATACACCTAAAATTTGGTACAACGAAATTGATTGGAATTTCGTTTTATTTTATGGCACAATGATCATTATTGCCTTTTTAATCATAGGAATTTACCTGATGATTAATCATAGGAGAAAACGTGAGCTTAAATCCTGGAAGCAATTACCCGAACAAGGTGAAATATTCTTAACGTATTTATCTAATCAATCCAATTATACCTGTACAACGGAAAAGCTGAATGAAATCCTGCAATGTGAGGGGAAAACGATAGAAAGTCAAAGACAATCAAGATCCAAATTCATTTCCTCCATCAATCTATTTTTCGAACGTAATTATGGGTGTCATGATGCAATCAGTAGACATCAATCTGAAAATGATAAACGTTTTGTCAATTACGTTATTAGCCAGGAAGCAGTCACAATTTACACGAGAAAAAATGTAAATATGTGAACGATGCAATTAACCCAATAAACTTCGCAGGAAATTATTTTCTTCAATATAATTGGGCTCCTTATTTAGCCAATTATGAACGAAAACAAAAATCCAATTCCTAAAAGGATTGCACTGCTCATTTTAATTTTGAAAATAATCGGATTAACCTTATTGGTAGCAGTCCTCTATGAAATTTATTCGCTGCTATGGATTCAATAAGCATAAAAAAAGCCTTCGAAAAATGATCGAAGGCTTCTTAATTTTTATTCTGTTGACCTACCAGGATTCGAACCTAGAAAACCAGAACCAAAAACTGGTGTGTTACCATTACACCATAGGTCAATACCAATTGTGATGCAAAAGTAAGGCCTAGCTCCCAAAAAATCAAACATCGCTTTAAAAAAAACGAAATATTTATTGGCCGCAAAATCTAACTCCTCATTATCAACGAATTAAACAAGCTCCATCGAAGCTACTAAAGCTTCTCCATGAATTTTCTTCACCAATCCTTGCAATACTTTTCCGGGTCCACATTCAATAAATTCTGTCGCACCCATGGCAACCATAGTTTCGACCGACTGCGTCCAACGAACCGCACCGGTTAACTGAGCAATTAGATTAGCTTTTATTTCTGCTGGATCTTGAGAAGCTTTGGCATTGACATTTTGAACAATAGGACAAATAGGCTTCAAAACCTCCGTCGCCTCAATCGCCGCTGCTAATTCTACACGTGCCGGCTCCATAAATGGCGAATGAAATGCACCGCCTACAGGCAATGTCAACACACGCTTCGCTCCTGCCTCTTTCAACTGAACCCCTACCGCCTCAATACCTTCTACTGATCCTGAGATCACTATTTGACCTGGACAATTATAATTTGCCGCCACAACAGATGGTCCATAAGCCGCACATATTTCTTCAATCGTTGCATCAGGCAATCCTAAGACCGCAGCCATTGTACTCGGCTGAATTTCACATGCTTTCTGCATGGCCAACGCACGCTTATACACTAATTGTAAACCATCTTGCCAAGCTAAACCTCCTGCCGCTACCAAAGCCGAAAATTCTCCCAATGAATGACCTGCCACAACAGCCGGAGCAAAATCTTTTCCCAATTTCGCGACTAATACCGAATGCAAATAAATAGCTGGCTGAGTTACGCGTGTTTGCTTTAACTCCTCCTCCGTACCCGCAAACATAATTTGAGAGAGCGAAAAGCCCAATATAGCGTCCGCCTCATCTACGATGGATTTAGCAGCAGCGTAATTTTCATAAAGATCCTTTGCCATTCCTGGAAATTGAGAACCTTGACCTGGGAAAACATATGCTTTCATTTATCTATTTTTTTATATTTTTGACTAAATTTTGAATGACAAATATAATCAAAGTGTCAACTAGTTGGTCGTTGGACCAACCCATATTAAAATGAAACCAATGAATAGATTGACTTTACTAGTCGTAAGCCTCGTGTTTTTATTGAGTTCATGCGAACAAAATGGCGTTAGCCCTACACCTGTTGACCTTTCGACAAAAGTCACCTTTGATATACCTAATTGTAGAAAATTTGTCCAAAGAAATAACACAAATGAAGGGGAGGTTTTCATCACAGGAAGCACAAATAATCCATTTACCTCAGCTAAAATAAAATTTAAAAATTATTTAGGCGGGCAAGAAACCGGATGGCTTCCATTAAGTAACGATGGCGGAAACAAGTTCAGTGGCAGTTTTACGTTGAAAGGTGGAGGCTATTATCCACAAGTTATCATCGAAAACAACAATCAAGTGACAGAGGACACTTTAATGTTGTGGAACTTTAAAGTGGGTGAAGTTTTTGCAGTCGTCGGGCATTCCCTTGCCGAAGGACAAGACCCTTACAATTTGGAAGATTTTGACAAACAATGGTGCGAAGTTATAAAATGGGATGAAGGTAGTAAAGTAGCTTTTTGGGGACGAATGGCCGAATTACTTAAGAAACGTTTGAACGTTCCAATCATGATGTACAACACGGGAATCGGAGGAACAACTTCCTTACATTGGGGTAACTCTGCCTGGGGTTTACCATTTGAAAGCCCAATTTTTGATTGGAAACAACGGTATCCTTATAAATTTTTTGAAAACAGAATCCTAAATGATTTCCCCAAAACAGGCATTAGAGGTGTATTCATTATGCATGGAGAAAATGATATCGATTTAAGCGAAAATGATATTGTGGAAGGCACAAAATTGTATATTCAAAAAACCCGCGATCTATTAAATAAACCTGATTTGGTTTTCTGGATGGCAAAATGCAACCGTGGCACGAATGATCCCAAAGAAATCAAAGTTCGCGCTGCCCAAAAAAGAATCTTAGAAGAAATCCCCAATGTACTAACAGGTGCAGATTTACAATCTTTGACAGCACCCACCTATAGACACGACGGAACACATTTTAATTTTGCTGGCGTAGAAAATGCAGCTATCAAATGGAATGAAGCATTATTAGATGCTCATTTTGTTCAAACCAAACCTTTACAGCGCTTTAAGTAACATAATGACCCCAAATTTAAATTTCTACTTTCTTCAATTCAACGAATACATTCAGAAACTTTGGCTGTCAAAATGGGGTATCTACAAAATTACTTTCGCTATTTTCATTTGCTTTTCATTTATCTATTTCCCTGAGATTTTTGTCAAGCGAATCACAGGGGAATGGTCAACAAATGACCAATTAGTTCAAAACTTTGTAAATCTTAAAATCAAATCCCCATTCACGCCCTACCTAAATGCCGAAAAATGGGATCACTTCAGCAAACGAGACTTACGTATAACTCCGTATCTAATTGGTAACATTTTTCATTTGGAAGCCATAAAACTTTTCTACATTCAAGCCTTATTTCTTTTCCCTTTATTCATCTATTTATCTTTAAAAACAATCAACAAATTTATAAAAGATGAAATTATTGCATTTTGGGGAACACTTGCCCTCTTATTTTCTTATTTAGGAAATTCCTTCAACTACGATACATTTTTTTTTGATTCATACGCTTACACAGGACTTCTAGCGGCGCTTTATTGGAACAACAAATGGTATGCAATTCCTATACTCATAGCTACTTTTTTCGTCGACGAAAGAAGCATCATTCCAGCGAGTCTAATTATCATTTCATCCTATTTTTCATCAAAAAATGATGAAAATAAAACCTGGAAAGTCCAATTAGGACGGTTAATTTTCAACAATACCGCATGCTGGCTGTATTGTATCGCTGTCCTCACTTATGTCGCTATTAGAATAGCACTTTTCAAAATTTTCGGACTTTCAACACCCGTTGGAAATGATGCAGGAGTAACCTTGGGACTTGCCTTTATTCACAAGTTCAAAGTTCCCTTTGCTATATTCTCAGCGTTTAAATTAAATTTCATTTTGATCTTTGTAACAATCTACACACTGACAAAGACAAAAGAATTATTAGTCAACCTTGCCTATCTTACCACACTTATCTTGATTTTTTTAACTTCAACGGCTGTGGAAGATGTGACAAGAAGTCTTGGGTTTGGGTTCTTGCTCATTCTCGCTTTTTATCAATTAGCCGCAACCTTAGAAAGTGACAAGAAAAATTTACGTCTATTCTGCGCACTAATTAGCCTTTGCAATCTACTTTTACCTACATATACCCTTTTGCTTCAATTATACCAAATTCCAATTTTGGGATGGGTCAATCTATTCGGGTAAATTACATTCATTGCCATTGTTACGATTCCGTGCCACCCAATCATAACCTCGGTCCAACAAAGCATCTGGCAATAAAAAGATTAGACGTAATGGCTGCGCATACCATCGTGCAGTGCGCAAGACCTCCGCGACAGCCTGTGATTTGATATATAACCTTTCTGCTGAAACAACTTTGATGCTATCAATAGACCAAAGAGGATTCGTTGACCAACGCATTAAAACTCCTTCCGAAACGCCTTCCAAAGGCACGATATCCAAACCGGGCTTACATAATCGACGCAAGAGATTTGAAGCCCAACGGCAAAAAGAACAGTCTCCATCGATGATTACCAACATCCTTATTTAACCAGCTCAAGCCAGCCTTTTAATTGTTTCTTAGCCTTCATTGCATCGACCACATCAAATTCAACATCAACCGTGTAGAAATAGGTTCCTGCTGCAAGCGCCTGTCCACTCATCGAACGACCATTCCAGCCAAACCCACTCAATGCTCCAGCATACTCATAAACTAAAACCCCATATCGATCCACGATTTTGGCGTTAAGTTGCTTGACAAAACGGGGACAATACATGGCTTGAAATACATCATTCTTGCCATCCCCATTGGGGCTAAATAAATTTGGCAAATCAAATGAAGGGCAATTGTCCGCACAAACGATATTACTCTTTGGACTTTCTATACCCCCAGAATTTACAGCCACGACATAATAACAAGCGATGTGCGATAAGAGATTCTTGTCTACATAAGCTAAAGTTTCTGTTTCAGCTAATTTGACGAATGGCCCAGCTGCCGACTTAGCTCCATATACGCGATACTTTTCAATATTGGGATCGCAAGTCCCAGAAACAACAGGCTTCCAAGTCAATGCATTCGATACGGCAATGGATTCACAGTTCGACGTTTGAATGCCACAATCTGGCACAGTCACCTCTAATACAGGCGCACAAGGTGGATTCAAAACCGCCAAAGGTTTTATACATACCTTTTGAGAGGCATTTTCAATTCGCATAGCCGGAAGTCCTTCCCCATATCGACCAACCGTTTGCACATAATAACAATACGTAGAATCCGCAGAAAGAGACACATCCAATTTCCCATCCGCTGAAATATAATCGGTCCCAATATCGGTAAATTGATAGGTACTCGGCCCAGCAACCGACACATCAGAAATCTGATTAAACTTACCCGACCCTTTAAACGTTTCTCGGTAAACGCGATGCACCTGAAAATCATTTGACCAAGGCACGATGGCCGTCCATGTTAATTTCACAGATTTAACCGCCGTCTGCGCTTGCAAACGCACAGAACTCGCCGGCGTTGGGCTATCCAACAATTTTAATGTCGCATTCGACGTGTAATAAAAATCCACCTGGTAGCGATATGCCTTATCTGTTGTATTCAAAGCCTTATCGATCAAAAGGGTATCCGACGTAACCCCCACTTCCGTAAATTGTGAGCCGGTTTGACCCTCAGTCCGCTTCAATCGATATTGATAAGGCGCCTTGTAAACAGACGTATCTAATTTCAAGGGCTTCGTCCAACGAACCTGAATTTCGCCTTGACCAACATCCGTTTTCAGCACACTTGCTTGCGTCATCAAAGGTGCCGTGGAAGGAATAAATGCACAAACCGATTCTGACATCGGACTGTAATTCACAAGCCCTTTCGAATTTTGAAATTCAACAACCAAAACATAAGAATAATTGGTATTTTTCAATAATCCCTCTCCCCCATTCTTATCCGTAAATGTCGCCACATCAATCCCCACTTCCCCAATTTTCACAAAACCAGTGGCTGTCATGCCCGTGGCACAGCTAGCATTTACAACTGGACTACATGCACCTGTCCGTCGGTAAATAATTGTCTTAGCACCCGGCAAAGCACAGGTAAACGAATTCCAGGTCAACAAAGCATTCGTACCTTGCAAAACGACTTTTATTCCTTTAGGAGCAGGCGCAATGATTTGAATCTTCCAAAGTTTTGAATCCACTAATTTCAACCCATTTCCGACCGTTATCGGCGGATTGTCCTCTACCTTAAAAAGGACATCATAGGTTTCCTTACGAATATGTTGGCATGCCGTCTGCCATCGAAACGTTGCCTTCGCGGGAGAATTCTGTTTGGCAATCGAAGCAAAAGTGGCATAAGGTTGTTTGACCGCATAAACCGTATCCATGGCATATACATTACCAAAACTATAAATTGTCAAAGGATCCACACGCCCCGTCTTCGATGGCACATCAATCGCCGTAATACTCTCATTAATCAAAGCGCCAGCTTGCACACAAACATCAGGCGGAACAGTTAGTTTAGGCGCTTTATTATCCACATCCTTCACCTCAATCTGCATATCACGCACCGTCTCGGAAATCTTTAACCCATTTCGCCATTCCTCGATGATAAAGGCACAATTGTATAATCCCAATTCTTGTGGAGCATCCCAAATTAAATCACCGTTTAAGGGATTAATCGTAAAACTGGATGGCAAAGCAGAAACCTCATTCGGTTGTCTGAAATTAGGTGCAGTTATCCCCCGACTAGCCGGATTGCATGTTTCGGAATCACCCGTACGCGAAACAGACAATCGATATGCCAAACTATCCCCTTCTGCATCCACAGCATTCGGGTTATGTATGAACGGTTGGCCCACAACTGCAGTCAAATCGACCGCAGGGTTCAACAACAAAGGCGTTGAGTTTTGGCCTAAACCGGAATTGATGGAGAATATGGTCTCAACATAAAAAGGTACCTCGACAGAACGCGTCATGTTGCGAACCCCATCATTCCGATTCGGTATCGCGACTGAAACCTTATAAAATAGCGCTGGAGCTGGATAAGTATATTCTACTTTGTATACGTTTTTGAGGGTCCCATTACCAATATCAACGGGAGTACCGCAGCAACGTTTGGCCTTAATAATGGCAGATCCATCGCCGAAACAAAAATTGACATCAACTTGATCTTGATTCGCCCGATTATTCTCGGTATAGGTCGTTAAGGTAAACTCGTAGGTCAACGTTTTATCCGAAATACGTCTTACCGTAATTTCACCTCCCTTTAAGTGCGTAGCCCAAGCAGCACTTACCGAAAAAACTAGCATGAAGATGATTAAAATATATTTCCGCATAAAACATTTGTGTCAGTTAGCAAGTTACTAAGGCAAAATTAAAATCGTAAAAAAAACCATTTTTTTACGCGATTAATTTGATTGACAAGCGATTG
>JACCDW011259535.1_pt1 | contig 20532 bp, 19 predicted proteins | sample 7449781 | NCBI WGS metagenome assembly JACCDW01 (sample SAMN15323449, study PRJNA562643) | freshwater metagenome | isolation source: river surface water | place: USA:Blue River Watershed | collected 2017-08-18
CAGTAATGAACAATGGTATATTCCTTAGGGATACCGCTTACAACGCAAGTTCCCATGTGGATTCTTACCACTTGGTGAACATGCTGAAAGATGCAGAGCCAATGGACTTGGGTCCAGTGGATCTTTGGGCTATGGCTCAAAAGGTTGAAATGCCTCTTTATCAAATGTCATCATTTGGTGGAAAAAATGTTATCCAAGTAGATAACGCACGTGGGGAATACAGATGGCAGACTCCTGTCTCTATTGATCTTCCTTACATTGTTGAGGATATTGAACCAGACAATGACTTTAAAGGTGTTGATGGTACAACATTCCGTATCAAACTTAACAAAAGAGAATTTGGACATGGTGATATCATCACTTATGACAAATACAATGGTGTTGAGATGTACATTACACAAGAAGATATCCTTCCATTAGGTGATGGTTATATCTACACTGTGCAATTGGTAAACAATGACAACTACAAATACATTGACAACAAGTATTTGGCTAATGGTACTAAAGTATTCCGTAAAGGTTCTGCAAGAGGTGAGTATGGTGAGAGATTCTCTGACATCATCACTAATGCAGGTTTCCGTGAGTTCTACAACTACGTAGGTGGTGCAGAAGCTCACGTACACTACTCTATTTCTAGCCGTGCTGACTTGATGATCAAGGGTGGAATGAATGCAGATGGTACAGTTCCTGTAACTGAGATCTGGAGATCATTTGACAAAACTATGGATCCATCAATCACTTCTTTGGAAGACATGGTTAAAGTAATGGGTAAAGATTCTGTTAAGAAAGCATTTGACAACGGTAACTTGTCACGTACATTCTTGACTAACATGGAAGCTGCTCACTTATCTAAAATTGCAACTGACATTGAAACATACCTCATGTGGGGTCATGGTGGTAGAGTACGTCAGGATGGTCCAGATGATGTTAGATTGTCTGTGGGTCTTTGGAAGCAGTTGGATAACTCATTCAAAAGAGTATACAACAAAAATAACTTCACACTTGACTTGTTCCGTTCTGAGATCTACAACTTCTTCAATGGTAAGGTTGAGTTCCAAGGTCCAGATCCAAAACGTAGCCTAGTTGTACAAACTGGTATGGGTGGTATGAGAATGGTTAATGAGGCTATCAAGCAAGAGGCTATCTCTTCTGGTCTTCTTATCCAGGCTGCTGATATTGGTGCAATCACCGGTAAAGGTATGGACTTGAACTTTGGTTTTGCTTACACTTCTTATGTTATCCCATTCTTGGCTAATGTTAAGTTTGTGTTGAACCCAGCATTTGACAATGTTCATACAAATGATATTGAGAACCCAATCATTGATGGTTTCCCATTATCTTCTTACTCATTCATTATCTTTGACATCACTGATAATACTAATGACAATATCTTCTTATTGAAGTTGTCTTGGGATAATCAATTGAAATGGTGGTATCAAAATGGTACTATGGACTACATGGGACGTAGCCAAGGCTTCCAGTCTTCTGGTCAGTTCAATGGTTACCGTGTAATGATGAGCCAAACAATGCCAGCTATCTGGGTTAAAGACCCAACTAAAGTGTTGAAAATTGTTATGAGAAACCCTGTAACTGGTGGATCATTCTAATCTAAACTAGAAAGATAAGGGAGGGGGAAACTCCTCCCTTTTTTTCTTTAATTTTAACCAACAAAAAATAAAACCAACAAAACATGGAAAATTTCACAATGGTAGAAACCGGTGGAGGAAGAGTAAAGCAAACAGCTATTGCAGTCCGCCCGTTCTTTGACAACTCAGTCTCTAATATGGGATTGGAAAATTATGGCTTATCTCTATATGATGGAGTTAAGCACTTTGAACAACTTGCTTGTCTTGAGCAAAATGGAGTTATTAGATATCTTACTGGTCTAAATGAATTTGCACCAGAGATTAAACTTTTAAAAGCAGAAGATAAAGAAGCAAGAGTAAGAGAAATTAGAACAGCTGTTGCTGAACTTGAGACAGAGTTAGCAGCTAATGTTTTAGATATTGAGGATCCTCAGTTCTGGAATAAAGTTAAATTACTCAAGCCTGATAATAAAGAATTCTGGAATAGAATTAATATTGCTTGTGGTAATGAACCAGTGTTCCTAGATCCTAATGATCCATATGATAGAATTAAACTTTATGCTATTGAAGCTGGTGGTTTTTCTATTGTAGCAAAAAGTTTTGATGATGCAAGATCAAGAGCAGTTCCGCCTAAGTTTTACTTAGACAAAAAAGAGCAAACAGTTATTGCAAGAACTGAATACAAGAAAATGCGTAACAAAGCACTTTCTGAACTTCAGAAATTATTTGACAAAAACAGTACTAAACTATTCTATGTAGCTAAAGTAGTAGATGGTAACAGTACACAATATAGAAAGTCAACACCTAATGATGTTATGTATGAGAATATGGACTTGTACATCAATGGTGAGGGAGTTGAAAATAACAAAGAAAGAGCTGCAAAATCTTTCCTTGAAGCTGTAAACATGGATATGGAAACACTTAAAATTAAGGCAATTGTAAGAGATTCCGTATTTTTTAAGTATATTATTAATAAGGCTGATGGTTATATCTACCATGCTAAGACTAACGCAATGTTAGGAAGAAATGTGTCAGATGTAGTTGAGTACTTGAAGAACCCACTTAATGAGGATGTTCTAACAGATCTTAACAAAGCCTGTGAGAAATTTTGGAATAGTTAAAAAATAGTTTATGCCTAAAGACGCTTGTTATAATAAAGTAAAAGCACAGTATGCTGTGTTTCCTTCAGCAAGGGCCTCTCAGGCTATTGCTAAATGTAGAAAAGGTTCTGGTAATGTTAGAAAAACAAAAGCAGGATCAGACTTAAAACGATGGCAAGCAGAAAAATGGCAAGATACAAAATCTGGTAAACCTTGTGGAGCCGGTGGTAAAAATGAATACTGCCGGCCAACAAGGAAAGTATCTAAGGATACACCTAAAACTAAATATGAATTGTCTCCTTCTAAATTAGCTGCTAAAAAGGCTGAGAAGTCAAGAGTAGGAATGGGAAGAAGAGTTAAAAAAGCATAGTTATGGCAATGAAAAAATCTACGGCTAAAAAAGCCCCAGCTAAAAAAACAACTAGAACATCTAATGTATCAATTGCTCCTAAAGCAGAAATGAGGAAATGGGAAATTGAATCAGCACTTAGTACTCTTAAGAGAGCAGATGAAATCCGTAAGGATGCAAAGATGATGGGTGATGTTAAAAAACTTGCACAAGAACAAATGAATGTTCTTAAAACATTTAGTAAGTAATCATGGCTAAGTCACCAGCATGGCAAAAATGTATTGATTGTAACCGTGAGGGTGACAAAACTTTATTTGCCAAAGGTGGAAACGGTAGATGCAACAGATGTAGTAAAATAGAATGGGAAAAGAATAACTCCGATAAAGTAAGAGCTCAAAGACTAAGAGGAAATGCAGGTAAGAGAGCAAAAACAATGGGATGGCCTGAACCAGATTTTGATACAAATTGGATATATGATAAAATTAAAAATGGATATTGTGAAGTAACAGGAATTAAATTTGATTTAGAAACAGAAGTTAGATCTTCTGTCCATGCAAAGAATCCTTGGGTGCCCTCAATTGATAGAATAGATAGTTCTAAACCATATTTAAAAAATAATGTTCAGATTGTAGTTTTTATGTACAATGTTTGCAAATCAGAGTTTAGTCATGCGGATGTAGTTAAACTTTGTAATGCAATTAAAACAAATGAAGATGGCAAAGTATAAGAGTCCAAGCTGGCAAAGAAAAGCAGGTAAGAATCCTTCAGGAGGTCTTAATGCTAAAGGTGTTGCTTCTTATAGAAGAGAGAATCCGGGCAGTAAACTTAAAACTGCTGTGACTACTAAACCATCAAAGCTTGATCCAGATAGTAAAGATGCTAAAAGGAGAAAGTCATTTTGTGCTAGAATGGAAGGGCACAAAAAGAAAAATACATCAGCTAAAACTGCAAGAGATCCTAACTCTAGAATCAATAAGTCTTTAAGAAAATGGAACTGTTAAAATAAAATATTATGAAAAAAGTAATGTGTGCTAAATGTGGTGGTGCTATGAAAAAAATGCAAAAAGGTGGTTCTGCTAAAAGTGGAAAAGCTTTTATTGCTGGTATTCCAAATGGTGGTCCTACAGGTCCTAACTATCAAGGAATTGATACTATGAAAAAAGGTGGAGCTGTTAAGAAAAAAATGGCTAAAGGCGGTTCTACTTTTGGAATGTTATCTATTAAAGCTGGTGTTGACAAGAATCCAAAAGCTACGGCAGCTGATAGAATTGCTGGTGCAAAAATGAGCAAAAAGAAAATGGGTGGTTCTATCAAAAAGAAAAAATAGTCATGGCAGAAAAAAAGTGGATAAAAGGAGCTATTAAAAGACCTGGTGCATTTACTGCTAAAGCAAAAGCTGCTGGTATGAGTACTTCTGCTTATGCTAAGAGCGTTCTCAAAGAAGGTTCTAAAGCTTCAACAAGAACCAAACGTCAAGCTGCACTTGCTCAAACTTTGGGTAAGATGCGTAAAAAGAAATAAGAAATGTTAAACAGTACAATTGAAATAAAGATCAAGCAACGGCTAAATAAATTAGATAGCCAGGACTATGACAACATTGAATGTTGGCAAGTAGTTGAAGCATTTAATAAAGCACAAGTTGAATGGGCTAGAAGACAATTGCACGGAATTAATATCTTAAAAGAGGGAGATGAAGGTTCTACTAGAAGAAAAGATGACCTTCAAGTTCTCTTAAATACAAATCCCCTTGATGTAACTGACAAAGAGTATTACTACTTTGGAAAACTACCTGAAGATTATTTACAATGGAAACGTGTAGATGTTTATGCTAAAAAAGGATGTTGTGATAAAAGAAGAATGACCGTTTATTTAGCACAAGAGGGTGATTTAAATGTTCTTCTAAGAGATAAAGGTAAGCAACCTAATTTTGATTGGGCCGAGACATTTGCTACACTAATTGGTAATACAACTCATATCTATACTAATGGAGAATTTGAAATTCAATCAGCTAATATAATCTACTATAGACAGCCCATACAAATTCAAATTCAAGGATGTGTTGATCCATACACAGGACTTCAGTCTACTCAAAATGTAGAATGTGAGTTTAAAGATGATATCATTGAAGTTATAATTGATGAGGCAGTAAGCATTATTGCTGGAGACATTGAATCAGGTAATCAATTCTCTAGAAGTACTGAAACTGCAGAACGTAACAACTAATCATGGAAACAAAACAAAGACTATTAAAAAGAAATCCTGAGCCTGCAAAAACAGTAAGCAGACCTCAACCTGTTGTTACTCAACCTAAAACAGAACCTGCTAAACCAGAACCTACTCCAAGTACTGGAGTTGGGGGCAGTTCGTTAGATACTATGACAGCAGCATGTGCAACAGAGATGATGAATGCTGCTACAAGTTTTCATAGACTTCATTTAAAAGTAACTGGTGATGGCTCCTATTCAGCTCATAAAGCTCTTAATGATTTTTATGATGGACTTCATGGACATGCAGATACTTTAATAGAAGGATACCAAGGTGTAACAGAGAAACTTTTAAGTTACACTGATATGCCCATTAGAACTCTAGATACTGTAGCAGATGGTGTTGCATACCTTAGAGATCTATACAATACAATTAACAAACTTCAGGGTATGATGCCATACTCTGAGATTGTAAATAACTTGGATTTAGTTAAGGATGCAATCAACTCAACAAAATACAAATTGCTTTTCTTAAAATAATTTTGGAAGTTTAAAAAACTTTCACTATATTATATTATATATTTATTAATTAAAACTTAGAAAAATGGCTTATTTTAATCATGCTTTTGAAAAAGCATTTTTAGCTACAGGAGCAGACCGTTCAGGTGTTACTGTAACTAAATTAGATGGTAGCACTGTTTCTGTTAGTACTGACAATGGTTATGTAACTACAACAGGTGTTCCAACTTATGGGTTGAATCAGTTGAAAGCTTCAGCTGCTTCTGAATATGCTAATGGGTACATTGGTATTTTTGACTCTAAAACTAACTTGACTATCACTCCATCTGATTGCTGCAATATTTATATTGCTGGTTCTGCAATCTATGACAACGACAAGATTGGTCCTTTGGCAGGTGGTTATCAAGAGACTAACAAGTCAAAAATGATTAATCCTAAATATGTATCACGTTTCTATTCAGTAGCTCCATGCTCTCCACAGAACAATGTAATTCACGTAGGTTCTACTTACTGGACTGCAGGTGGTGGTGTATTAACTGTTGATACTTTAGTAGCTGGTACAGGTTATCCTGCAACCGGAGTAGCTGCTGTAACTGGTGGTACTGGTACAGGAATGGTTGTTTCTTATGTAGCTGGTGGTGGTACTGTTGATTCAGTAACTATTATTAATCCAGGTAAAGGTTACACTGTTGGTGATACTCTTACTATTGATGCTGGTAATGATGATGCAACTTTTGATGTAGCAACTGTAACTGAATCACATTCACAAGAAGGTTGTGGTACTACAGCAGAGTGCTGCAAAGAATTCTTATGTGGTGAAACATACTACCTCCGTTTGGATGTTAAAGGTTCTCCTGCATTACGTTTCTTAAATCACAATGCATATGCAACTGTTGATGCATATACAGGATGTTGCCCAGATGGTGCAATTGCTCCAGTAGCAGTTGACTCAACTACAGTAATGATTGCTTGGGCTAATGCAATTGTAAACAATCCAATTGTTTCTCCATTTATCCAACCAGTTGTTCAAGCTGAAGATGGTACTTTATGGTATGCTCCAGGAACTTCTGCAACTTTCTTAGCTGCTGAAGGCGCTGATACTTGGAATAACTATGTATCTGCTGGACACACTGATGGTGCTTGTGCAGGTTTGATCTTAAATGGTGCTTATGTTGACACTAGATTTGGTGACTGTACATTCCAAGTTTCTGACTTCTATGAAAAAGAGCCAGTTAAACTTTATGCTTCTGAAGTAGATCTTAATGGTGATCCATGTGCATTTACAACTCTTTGTGTTGTTACTGAGTGTGCTGGTCTTCAAGTACAAGGTCTTGGTGAGACAGTTCTTAGAGAACTTACTCTTTCTGAATCTTACAGACAAAACTTCTTAGCAACTGATCTACGTATCCGTGAGATTACTCAAGGAAACCAAATTGTTAGTTCAGTTGACCGAGGTGGTTTATACTACAGATACGTACTTATCCACAATGTACCACGCTTTAATAACCCAACTGGTACATTTGATAATGATCAATATGCACTAACTATTTTCTCACAAAATGTTTTAGCACAATTTGCTACAGATGTTGAAGGCTGGTTAGAAGGTTGTGGTAACACTTGTGACATTGAAGCATTTGCATGTGAAACTGTATGTGATGTTCCTGTGAACTTCCCTACACTTCCTGTGTACAATCCTTACAATGTAGTTTCTTGCTAAGATAACTAAACTCAAAAATCTAAAGGGGAGAAGAGTTAAATACTCCTATCCCCTTTTTTATTAAATTCCTATGGCTAATCACGTATTAAGTTTAGAAGTTCCTACAGTAATGAACCCATGTATCCTAACTATAATGGATACTAGTGTTTATACAGATCTAATTCCTGTAGTGTGTGAGCAGTTAAATATTACTGTTCCTGGTTTTCAACATTCTGTACAATTAGATGTATCTTCAGGGTTTATTGAGAATATCACTGCATGTGATCTCAATTTGCAAACATCAAATTGTGGAACTGAATATGTAGATATTCCAGATGGCATTTATATTATTAAATACAGTGTTTCTCCAAATGATGTAGTATATGTAGAATACAATCATATGAGAATTACTAAAGCACTAAATAGATATTATAACATTCTGTGTAGACTAGATTTAGCAGATTGTGATCCACCATTTAAGATTAAACAGAAACTAGAAGAACTTAATCTTATTAAAATGTATTTAGAAGCTGCTAAGTCTAAAGTGGAATTCTGTCATGAACCACAGAAGGGAATGTCCCTTTATAATTATGCTTGGAAACTTCTTAATAAAATGGATTGTATTAATTGTTAACTTATTTAAAACCAACAACTTATGGCAACTTGTCCAAATTGTAAAAATAAAATGTCTTGTGGATGCCAAAAGAGAACAGCAAAAGATGGTAAAACAGTATGTTCAAAATGTATTACTTCTTATGAAGCTGGACTTAAACAAAGAAAAACATTAGCAACAGTATCTCAAACCAATCAAGTTTGGGGAAAAGATAGATATAAAACAACTACATAATGTCAGTACCACCTCCTCCAAATCCTCCTGGATTCTCTGCATCATGGTTTGGTTTTGAACCCTGCTGTGGAGGGAACATTCTATATTTTAGATTTGATGGGACAACATTTGCCCCTAATGAAGGTATTAGTATATATACTGGAATTAATGTGCCAAGCACACAAGGCTATGATCCAATAACTGATCAATATGTTAGTCTATCAAATCAATGTTATAGAATTTTTAGAGGAGATGCCACTAATCCAGCTAGTCCAATAAATGGAACTAATTATGGTAATTTAAATACTGTACCTAGTTTTACACCATCAAATTATACATTTGATAGTACAACAAACTATGAAACTCCATGTGGTGGTGAAGAACCTGGTTTTTGTCCAGATTGTGTAACGCAATGTTACTCTTTATATGCATGTGATGGAAGTGTTCCACCAATTACAACTGATACGGATTTATCTGCATATGTTGGAGGTAGTGCACTAATACAAGTAGATGCTGATCTTGGATTTGACTGCTACATGGTTACTTTGGCAGCTGATTGTAGTAATGCTGTTACAGTTGTTGTAGATGGGGATACTCCGTGTACATGTGACTGTCAGTGCTATGAAATAATTGGAAATGCAAAAGTAGATTATGTAGACTGTGATGGTAATCCAGTAAGTACAATGATCAATGGTTATTGGAAAGATTGTTCTAAGGTATATCCCTTTACAAATCCTTCTCCAGGACCAAACCTTACTATTGTAAACCACGGAGATTGTGTAGATGGTTTATGTCCTTCTCAGTGTTTTGAACTTGTAGATTGTAATGGATTATTAGATCCAATTTATACAACAGCTCAATCACTATCTCCATATGCTGTACTTGGACAAGTAGTACAAATAGCTGGTCATGATAATTGTTGGATAGTTGATAGTGTTGTTGATTGTGATTGTGCTATTGATGTAGTTGTACTACAAGCATATGATACATGTGAAGAATGTAATCCTGCACCAAACTATTTATTAACTAACTGTGATGATCTAGGTACAATTATCTATACATCATCTGATCTTAGTGCATATGTAGGACAGGTTGTTGAGTTAAGTCCAGACTGTCCTGGATGTTGGATTATAGATGAGTATCCTAATCCAATCCCATCAGATGTTCCTACTACAGTTTCAGTTGCATATGATGACTGTGAAGCTTGTAAAACAACATATTATGTTCTATCAGATTGTACAAATGTAGAAGCTGATATTATTACATCAACAGATCTTTCTGCGTATGTAGGGCAAATAATTACTCTTGAATGGTGTCCTACTACTTGTTGGACTGTTGCAGTTTCACAAACAAGCACAGGGGCAGGAATTCTTGGAAACATTAGCAATGAGTTCAATACATGTGAAGATTGTCTTACAAGCTTCCCTTGTGTATGCTCAAGGATTAAAAACCATGATACTGTAAGTCATAATTATGATTATTTAGATTGTGAGGGTAATGTTCAAACTATTACTTTACTTTCTGGTCAGAGATCTGAAAGAATATGTATGGCCCACTGGCTTACATCTTATCCAACAGATTATGTAGAGTATTTTGGTGATTGTACTTTAGTATCTGGTGAACATGTATGTCCAGCACCAATTTATCCTAGAAGATCTTTAAAACCAGGATATAATACTCCATATTGTTCTACTTGGAAATATGAAGAGATTTCCTGTAAAGCTGCAGAAGCTTTATATAAACAAGTTCTTGAATTAAGATATGGTATATCTAATTGTTGTCCTGAAGAAGATCAACAATATCTTATTAAAAAACAACTGATTGATTTAAAAGCATTAGTTAATCCAGACTATACATGTGCAACTCCAAGTTGTGGATGTAATACAGGATGTAACTGTGGTGGTTCTTGTGGTGGAGGTTCCGGATGTGGATGCTCCTCAGGCACTTGCCATTCTTAATAAATTTTTGTATATTATAGTAATAGAAGAAATATGAAGCCACTTAATTATGATAACTCACCTTGTAGTCCAATCTCCAGCAATTGTGTGATTTGGCAAGGACCAGATATCCCTTGTATTAAACTATGTTCAGGTGATACAATCTCAGATGTTGTATTTAAACTTGCAACTGAATTATGTGCTGTATTAGATACACTTAATGTAACTAATTATGATCTTTCATGTTTCAATTTAACTGCATGTGGTCCAAATGATTTTCAAGCTCTTATCCAGTTTTTAATTGAACAAATTTGTGCATTACAAACTGAAGTAAACAACATTGCAGATCCAGCTACCAGCCCAATTACAAATACAACTAGATCAACAGGAACTGAAGCATTAGTTACTGTAGCTCCATGTTTTGTAGTTGGTGGTATAACTGTTATGACTGTATCAGAATATGCACAAGCAATTGGAACAAAGGTATGTTCATTGGTTTCAGAAATTGCATTGATTCAATCAAATATAACAAACTTAGATATAAGAGTAACTAATCTTGAAGCTGCACCAGCTCCAGTATTTACATTACCATCTATTCCGGTGGACTGCACATTAAGTGGTACAATTGTTTCTCCAGGATCATATGTTATTGATCAAGTTCTAAATGCTTTAGTAAATGATAATACATACGGATACTGTGCACTAAAATCTGCAACTGGAGAACCGGCTGATATTGCAGCAGCCGTTCTATCACAATGTATTGCTGATGCAGACTTATCTCTTGTTTATGGAACAGCATTCTCTGTTGCATATTCAGGAACATGGGTTACATCTTCAAACCTCAATACTGCAGCAGATGCTATAAACAATTTATGGATTGCACTTTGTGATGTATACAATTATATAAGCAACTTCTCAGTTAGTGTGAATAATACGGCAACAGTAAATCTTGATAATTCAGGAGGAATAATTACTGCAAACATAACTGACACTGGTTGGGTAGATCTTGATGGATTTGCATATTATTCAGGTGTAGCAAAACCACAGTGCAGAAGAATAGGTAACCAAGTACACTTTAGAGGTAATGTGTATATTCCACTTGAAAATCCAGCTTCTCCGGGATCTGTTGTTCCTTTAACTGCACTAAATGCTTATAACTCAATACAAGGATGTACAACATGGAGTGGAGTTGGCGGATGTTCTATAAACTCTAGTGGTGCTATTACATTTAATAATGGTGCAGCTGTAGTACCAAGTTCAATTACTTCTAATAATTTTGATGGTCTTTATAGATCTGGTTGGCAATCAATTGCAAGACAAATCAATATTGCAGGAGCTACAGGAACTGCACTAACTAGTATAGTAAACATTTTTATTACATCTACAAAACAACTTCAAATTCAAACAATACTTGATATTGAGGAAACATCAATTGGATCATCTGTAATAGGTAATAGTCCCTTTAGATTTATAACATCTAATATTAGATCTGGAGAATATCTACCAAACTATATTGGAACTGGATCAGATATTCATAATGCACCATCAAATGCAAACTTTCCATTGTTATCAGATACATTTAATCAAACATGGGACTTTGATTGTGACGCAGCTCAACCAGATCAAATTGGTGGTTTTGAACTAAGTCTAGATGGTATGATTGCATACTTAGATCCTTGTAATACTGAAACTGGATTTTCAACAACTTGTCCTTAATATTATAAAATATGGTAACAACTAAATGTTCTAATTGTGGATGTGAAGATAGTTTTTTAACTAGTCCAGCACCATGTCCTACTCCGGCAGGATGTCCTGATCCAGAACCATGTTATACGGTTACTGATTCACAGTGTACAATATATACTGGACCAGACATTATGTGTGGTACTGATGTAATTGTTCCAACTAATACTAATGTCAATGATGCTCTACAAGCTTTAGCAGCATACTTTTGTCAACAATAAGAAGTTACAGTTTGTTGGTTTCTGTGACAACAAGGCAAAGCCCCTGCACTCGCGGGGGTTTTGTTTTATGCTTATATTTGCTAAAGTGAGTTATTTTTAGTATATTAATTTATATGGTATGAAAGAATTTAAGAGTCCGGATCTTACAGGTCCAAGATACAGACCAAGAGTACATACTATGTTGAACAAAGAGTTCTTTGATAGTTTTAGAAAAAAGTATCCAAGATACAGGGATATTGATAATGACAAATTAAAAAATATAATCAGGTCATTTAATAAAACTGTATGGAATAAAGTGATAGATACTAGAGATGGTGTTTTATTACCTAACTCTGTAGGTTGGTTATTTATTGGTACATGCAATAGTCCTAAGAAAGAAAATGTTGACTATGCAAAGTCTAAAAAATATGGAGTTAGAGTAACTAATAAAAATTGGGAAACGGATGGTAAACTTGCAAAGATATTCTTTACAAGTTTTGCAATGAAACATAAAATGAAGAATAGAGACTTTTGGAGATTTGTAGCCAATAGAGACTTTAAAAGATCCGTTGCTAAGTCATATCCTGAAAACTGGAATACCTATATTGTAGTTGACCCTACAAAAAAACTAAGACTTGAAAGTAGAAAACAATATTATAAAGATGTTCTTTCAAAACAACAAGAAAAAGGATTGAAAGACTATAATGAATTTGATCTATGACCACAATTGGAGAAGCAATATCAAGAGTAAGAACTGCCGTAAAGGGAGTAAAAGAAGATGCCTTCCTTACAGATAGGAACATATACTTTTTACTTACAAAGTATGGTCAGACTCTTTTAAAGAGAGAAGACAATCAGTTTAGACTAATGAAGATTAGTTCTATATTCCAAGTTCTACCTTACATTGAGCTTATTGATGTTGATAAAGTAGAAGCTGGTTGTGTTGGTGTATACTCAGGATGTTACTTTAAAAGATCAAAAGAAAAACTACCATCAATCTTAAATGGTGTATTTGGTCCTATTATACGTACAGTATCTTCAATTGATGGTTCTATTGAACTTTATAGAACCGACCCAGGAACTTGGGTTTCTATGACTAAAACTACAACTTTTAAATATAACAAACTTAAATACTTCTGGTATTTAAATGGTTATTTATACTTTCCAAATATTGATTGGGAAGCTGTAAGAGCTGAAGCAATTTTTGAGGGACAAGCAGATACTTGTACAACAGATGATTGTTTGGTGAAACAAGATCAACCATTACCTTTTCCAGAATATCTATTTTCTGAAATTGAACAATACACAGTTAAAGAACTAACTATTGCAATGCAAGTACCAATTGATACTTCAGATGATAGTCAAAATATACTTAGATAATGGACTTCAATTATACTTTAAAATATAGAACATTTGATCAGTTGTTACAGGATGTAACAATTGACTTAAATACTTTTGCTCTTGAAAATATGATTGAGCCACAACAGTTAATTAAACTTGTAAAGAAAATTAACTATGATCTAGGTTTAAGAATTAATCAGACAAAAGAGGTTATCTTAGATGTATGTCATGGTAAAGTAAAATTACCAGATGATTTTTATACATTCAATTTTGCATTTATTTGTGGTTCTTTTGTTGAGCATGTAGGTTATGATGGTTATGTTGGAGGAACAAATATTCAAGAAGTACCATATGTAGAAACACCTTCTACCGTTGATATATGTGCACCAGCTACAGTAAATTGCTCTGTATGCAACGCAAATCCCTGTAACCATACTGCAGCATGTCCAGGCAATACTTGTCCCACTACATGCACGCCAGCAGCAATTCCAGATGCTTACAATCCTCTAGCTCCTTATGGAGATACATGTATCAAGCCTAGGGTATTCATGAACTGTAAAGGAGATAAATATGAACTTATTCAAGTTATAAGTAATCCTGGAACTACAAGAGTGTACAATGAGCTCATTCCACTAAGAATGAAAGCTAGTGAAAACATAGAATGTGACTGCCCTAACTTGTATTGGAACACTCCAAATGAAGGATGGATTAAAGGAGGATTCTTGTTTACTACATTTCAAACAGGAAAAGTATACTTAAACTATCAGGGTCAAATGGAAGATGATGATGGTAACTTAATGGTTCCAGATCACGATCTTCTAAATGAATACTATGAGTATGCATTAAAGGCACGCATCTTTGAAAACCTTTATATAAATGGAGAAGATGTAGCACAAAGATTACAATTAGTTGAACAAAGATTAAAAGCTGCAAGAAACAATGCACTAAGTCTTGTTAACACTCCTAACTTTAAAGAAATGGCTCAAGTATGGTGGGCTAATAGAAAAGCTATGTATGGTAAATACTATTACATGTTTGAAAGCTATTCTCCAAATAATCCATATAGAAATGCAGCTTACGATAGAAGAGTAGTCTAATGGCAAAATTACAGAACACATCCCAGAATATTACTAATACATTTGTAAAGGGTCTTAACAAAGATTCTGATCCTTCATTTGTATCAGAAGGCATGTGGATACATGCCCGTAATGCAACTAATAATACATCAGAAGGTAACTTAGGTACTTTATCTAATGAACAATCAAATTACTTGTGTTCTGCGGTAGGACTAACCATGCCTAGATTTAATCCAAATCCTGTTACTGATATCTATATTATTGGAGCAATTCATTTATTCTCAGATAAGTGGATTATATTTTCTGCAGGGCATGCTCTTAACGGCACTCCTGTTATGTCTGAAATTGGTTTATTAGAAGAAGACAGATGTATTTATAGACCAATTGTACAAGATGAATGTTTGGGTTTTGATAAAAGATTTTTAATCACAGGATCATCAAGAGAAAAAGAAGACTGCTCATGGCAAGTATATTGGGCAGATGGATTAAATCCTGACAGATTCTTAAATGTTGGAGATCCTCAAACTTGGCCATCTAATGACTATCAATGGCAGTTAAGTACTACTCCAAATCCAACGCAGATTGTATATAATGCACAAGTAAACTATTATGTAAATGATAATGGGGATACTAGTTTATGGCCAGGAGTATCATGGATTGAAGACTGTTCTACTAACTTAAACTGTACAACATGTACAGATACTAATGAGATTGATTGTGATGCAATTAGACTTGCTAGATTAGTTAAGACTCCGTGCCTTACAGTTAGTAGAGGAGAAGCTGGTGGAACACTTAGAAATGGTACTTATTTTGCTACTATTGCCTATGCAATAAAAGGTCAGAAAGTTACGGATTACTTCTCTCCAAGTAATACACAACCGGTTTATTTTCCAAATGATCTTCAAGGTGCACTAACAATTACGGTTGATGCTGATGAAGAAAACTTTGATGAATTTATTCTAGTTGTTGTTCAGAACATAAACCAAGGAACAGTTGCAAAACAAATTGGAATATATTCTACTAAAACAAATAGTATTGAGTTAGATCAAATTAAAGATGATTTAATTACAGTTCCTATAGAACAAATACCAATTACCAATCCTGTTTATGAAACATCTGATCAAATTACAGATGTAAATAATTATTTACTTAGAGTTGGTCCAAGAAGTAAGTTTGATTTTAATTACCAACCTCTTGCCAATCTAATTAGAGCTAAATGGGTATCAGTAGAATATCCTTCTGACTATTATGTAAAGGGTGGTAATAAAGGTAGTTATCTTAGAGATGAGGTTTATGCATTCTTTATTCGTTGGGTATATAATACTGGAGATAAATCTGCATCATATCATATTCCTGGAAGAAGACCCCAGAACTATACATATACATTAACTGGAACAAATACTCAAATAACTGGTAATGAAAGAACTGATAGTATCAATGATGTAAACACTCTCACAGATAGTGATCAACTATTTGAGATGTATAATACTGCAAATATAAATGGTGTTGCTTCATTATTAGGAACTCAAACAGATGACGGCGGTACTGTAATAGCCTCTGGTGAGATGGGTTATTGGGAATCTTCAGAAATCTATCCTGATAATAGACCAGACATTTGGAATCCAAGTGAATACTGTTGGACTGGATTTGAAGGTTCTACTACTAAGTTTGACTTATGTGGTCAAAATATTAGACACCATAAATTTCCAGATAACTATTTAAATGATAAGACCCTACATTATAAACCAAGTACTGCATCAGTACCTGGTGATTCTAATATTCTAAATATTAGATTAATGGGGGTTGTATTTGAAAACATACCACTTCCAAAAGATAATGATGGTAATGATATTCCCGGTATTGTAGGTTATGAAATCTTAAGAGGATCAAGAGAAGGTAACAGATCTATTATTGCAAAAGGTATGCTCAATAACATGAGAACCTATAAGATCAAAGGTGACGCTGCAAGAAATAGAACTGGGTTATATCCCAACTATCCTTTTAACTGTTTGCAGTCTCCAATGAATACTGGAGGTTCTGGTGATGATAACTACCAGTTTAATGACCCATATATCAAAGTAGATACTGGATATACACAAACTATTCCAATTGAGTTAAATACTTTTCACTCACCAGATACAATGTTTAGAACTCCTTTCTTAGAAGGAACTGAGTTAAAACTATATGGTGCAGTAAGTGGTTATTCATCTCAGCAATTTAAGTATCCAGATGAACATCCTAAGTTTAAATTACTTAGTGATGCAGCTATGGGTCTTGCATTATTAATTGGATTTGCAGAAGCTCTAGTTTCTCTTACTGGTAAAAAAACAATGAGGCAACCAGGTGCTAGTTTTACTAAACAGGTATTTGGAGATATATCTGGAAACTTTGCAAGTGGTAGTGGCAATATTACTACAACTGGAAACTGGGTACCAAATGTTACTACAGTTCTTCAAAACACTCAAGTAGGTAATCCTTCAGCGCCTGTTCCAGGTTCATTTTTTAGTGAGTTAAATACATATTTTTCCAGTGGTCAAATTGCAACAAATGTATTTGGTGGATCAACCTCACTTGATGAAATATTTGAGAAGTTCAATTATGACGTTGGTTTTGAGAATGGTGGAACATTTACAGCTCCTGAAATTGATGTAGAACTATCTGCAGCAACTTATCTTGATTCAGCAGGTAATGCTTCATTCTTTGGACTTGCAAGTAATGTACTTGGAGCACTTAATAAGTTCTTCTTTTATTTCTCAGAAGGATCTGATGCTACATTGGAACTTATCTATGCATTTCTACCATTTGATCAGTATGCCCTACAAATGGTATCACATGGTTTGTACGATAGTTTCTTATCTCCCATATTCATTCAGAGATCATCTGAACCATATGTAACCAGACTTAAGATAGATGATGCTTTTTATATTAGAGGTAATATACAAGAGGTACCATATTATCAATCTCAATGGCCAGTAGTTGCAGATAAAAGATATTCAATAAATAATCTTAAAAGATCTGACTCAGTAGTTTTAAGAACTTTGAGTGGTCCATATTTTCAACCAGCATATCCTGCTGGAGTTGATCTAGGACCAAAACTTATTAAAAACACATCAGGGCAATACTATGATGAGTCTTTGGTGACAATGTCATACTTTGACAATAATGGTTCTGGACAGGGTAATGTATGGGGTAATAGTTCTACTGGTCCATCATTTGAAGACAATGATATTTCAACTTCATTCTCTTTACCAATTGCTAGTCACTATGGTGCAATCAAATTGAGAAAAAGAAACCAGTATGGTCAACTAGAATCTATTAAGCAGATTCCCATTACACCATGTGAGCAAAAACTAAGTGATAGTTACTATACTTCTCACATTACTCCAGAGCAGTATTTATGTCCAACAGATGGAATATTGTATACTATTAATAAAATTACTCTCACTCCAGTATTCTTTGGCGGAGATACTTTTGTAAATAGATATACAGAAAAGAATTCTATGTTCTTTTTTTATGACTGGCTATATGGTCAACCAGATGGATATGAATTCAACTACTTGCTGAGACAAATGATCCCAGAACCAAAATTCTGGGTTAACTCAACTAAGTATGATATATCTGATTTTTCAAATGTTCTGACTCAGTTCTTTAGTAATCCTAGTGGAGGATCTCCAGGTACAGGATGGAAGCCCACACAGTTCTATAAAATGGACTATGAGGGATTTGATTATAGAGATAGTACAGCTGGTAACTATCCTGGAATATTTAGACCAAAAGATTGTTACTTCTATTTAGCAGTATCTTCAGTGAGAGACTTCTTTGTAGAGAGTGAAGTTCTTGTGGATTTTAGAATTCAGGGTATTACTGATGCTGAAAGATACTATGATCCATATGGATATACTGATTTGTATAGTCTATTTAATATGGATCCTCAGGTTATTACTAGAGGTAATGAATATAGGTATGACTATTCATTAAGCATTACTAAGGCCTTTAGTCAATATTTTTCTGCAGGAAATCTCCAGAGTAGATATTATAATCCTAATGTAGCTAAGTTGTGTTATACTTACTATCCGGACAGAATTATTTACTCACTACCGCAACAACAAGAATCATTTAAAGATAGTTGGTTTGTTTACTTAGTAAATAATTATAAAGAGTTCCAATCTCAAATTTCAGGTGTTAAGTCTATTAACAAGAATGGTATTGTAATTACATTTAAGAACAATAGCCCATTAATGTATCAAGGAGTTGACACACTACAGACAGAACTTGGAACTAAAATTACTATTGGTGATGGAGGATTGTTTAGTCAACCTGGACAATCTGTGATTAATGCTGATCCATCATATGAGTATGGATCTTCACAAAACAGACTATCAGTAATCTCAACACCAGCTGGTATTTATTATATCTCACAAAACCAATCTAAGATATTTTTACTTGGTAGTGGGCTAAAAGAGATATCACAAATTGGTTTAAAGTGGTGGTTTACAAACTTCCTCCCATATAAACTAACCAATGATTTTCCTGATTACCCATATCAAGATAATCCAGTATCAGGAATTGGTTGTCAATCTTTATATGATAATGAGAACTCTATTTTATATTTCTCTAAGAAAGACTATCAGTTACTTGATAAATGGAAGAGTCCATTATTCAATGGTAAAATAATTTATGTACCATTAATTACATCTGGTTCACAAAAAGGTCAAGGAGATTATTTCCAGATTCAAAATGCTAACGGAACCATTCAACCAGGTATTTATCAACTTGGTGATCCACTTCTTTTTGAAGATGCATCTTGGACAATTAGTTTTGACCCTAAGAATGAGTTCTGGTTATCATTCCATGACTGGCATCCGGATCTAAACATTGGATCCAAAGATGTATTCCTTACAACTAAGAAGAATGGTATTTGGAAACACAATGATACTTGTTTAAGTTTCTGTAATTTCTATGGTACTCAGTATCCTTTTGAGATTGAATTACCAATTATTACAGGTCAAACAGTAACAACAGTAAAATCAATTGAATATATTCTAGAGTGTTATAGAAGAAGACCTGGAAACTGTATTGATCAGTTCCATGTACTTGATTATAATTTTGATAAGGCCGTAGTATTTAACTCAGAACAAGTATCTGGATACCTTAACTTAAACATATTTCCTAAGAACAATGTTACTTTAAGTGAACAATATCCTAAACTTAACCAATCTAACTTATCTTCATTTGATATTCTATTTAGCAAAGAAGAGAATAAATATAGATTTAATCAGTTCTGGGACATCACAAAAGATAGATCTGAGTTTCCAGTAGGATCAGACTATCCACCTACGGGACCGCTTATTCCAGGTACTACTGTACTGCAGGGTAATTATGCAGATAGAAATATCTGGTTTACAGAATCAAATGGTTATAAGAGAACTCTAAATCCATCAAACTTAGATTATAATAAACCTGAGCTTCAAAGAAAGAAATTTAGACACTACTTAAATTACTTAACTTTAATTAGAGAGAATAGTTCAGATACTAATATGATCTTAAAAATAGTTAATAGTAAGAATCAAATCTCGCTTAGGTAATGCATAATAAACGTGTTCTTTCTAAAATAGATTTGGGAAAGTATAAAAAACCCAATCCATATTCTAAAGATATAATTACTGATCCAATGGGTCAGTGGAAATATCCCGGTGTACCTACAAGAATACCTTCTAGTGATATTACAATGCAGGGTGTTGGATATCCTGTACTTGGTGTTGCTGATACAGGACAGACTCAGATGATGATGCCTGGTGTAGATTATACTTTTCCTGGAGCTAACTATGTAGATGAATATCCACAAGCAAAAAAAGGAGGTCTTGTTAAAATGCCTAAACCATCAAAGAAAGGTTTAGCATCTAAGAAATTTACAAGTAGTGTAATGGGAACAAGCAGACTCTTTACTGAGAGTCC
>JACCDW011019908.1_pt1 | contig 20519 bp, 10 predicted proteins | sample 7449781 | NCBI WGS metagenome assembly JACCDW01 (sample SAMN15323449, study PRJNA562643) | freshwater metagenome | isolation source: river surface water | place: USA:Blue River Watershed | collected 2017-08-18
AAAAGGTATGTGGTGGTTACATCATTTACCGATAAAGGAATATTGTCTCAGGATATCAATAAGGCATTTGAGGAAAAGATGCAAAAAGTGGTTATTCCAGCAGGGTACAAATATCAAATTGCAGGTGAGGCAGAGAGTGAGCAGGAAGCTTTTGGCGGTAGTTTTATGACTGTGGTAATTGCTACCATGTTTCTTTTTATCATGGTGCTCATTCTCGAGTTTAAAACGTTCAAGAGCACACTTATTGTGCTCAGCGTAATACCATTGGGTATAATAGGCGGCGTTGTCATGCTATGGATTACTGGAAATCCGATGAGCTTTGTAGCTATCATTGGCTTTATTGGACTTGCAGGTGTAGAAGTGAAAAATTCCATTCTGCTGGTTGATTTTACAAATCAATTAAGAGAGAGCGGAAAGCCATTAGATGAAGCCATAAAGGAGGCAGGCGACCTGCGTTTTCTGCCGATTGTGCTTACCAGTTTAACTGCAATCGGAGGTTTAATTCCCATTGCTCTTAACAGTAATCCACTCGTATCGCCGCTTGCGTTGGTATTGATTGGGGGGCTTATTTCATCTACACTTCTCTCAAGAATTGTTACTCCAGTCGTATACAAATTAATACCACCTAAAGTGGTATTAAAAGAAGTAGATAATCTTTCTTAATGATGTGTTAGAGGAAATATCAAGTTAATATAACTTCAAATTGATATAAAGCGCCTTAATTTTGAAGTAGATGGGTGAACCTGCACTTTTTTAAATGAAAAAATCCCCAACATGAGTTGAGGATTTTTTGTGCCCTTTACTGGCCTGAGTTCGAAAGAAATACTTACTGATTTATTTATTCTTGTCTTTAAATAATAGTCGCTAAATATTGTTTTTAGCTATCATTAACGTGTTTCTAATCGGTGCCTTCCTTTAGCTCAAATAAAGTCACTGCTTATGCTGTGAAGTGAAAAGAGATTTCATAAGCTTAATTCCCTTTGGTAAAATTTATAAAGTTCATTTTTTCCCTTCTAAGTCTTTTAGGTATTGAGTAGGTGTTCTGCCGAATTCTTGTTTAAATGCTTTTGAAAAATAAGATTGGGTTTGAATCCCCACGCTATACATAATATCCATTAGCGATAGGTCACCTTGAATCATTAATGCAGCTGCTTTTCGTAAACGAATGGTACGAATAAAATCTCCAATCGGTTGACCGGTGATGCTTTTGATTTTATTATAGAGCTTAGTTCTACTCATGCCAATTTCTTTACACACAAAATCTATATCAAGATCAACTTTTGACATGTTTTTTTCAATAACTGCAAGTAAATCGTCTAAAAATATTTTATCGATGGAAGAATGGGCTAAAGCCTTGATTTCAGCATTTTTTTTATTTAAGTAGAATTGTTTTAGTTTTTCTTTTTGTGTAAGAATATTTTGTATTGTTAGTTTCAATAAATCAATGCTAATTGGTTTTGAAAAATAATAGTCTGCGCCTGTTTCTGTTCCTTCTATACGTGATTCTAAACCATCTTTAGCGGTTAATAAAATAAATGGAATATGCGCAGATTCAATACTGGTTTTTACAATACGACAAAAGTCGATACCATCCATAACAGGCATCATAATATCACTTATTATAAGATCTGGGAAATGCTCTAGAGTTTTTTCTATCGCTTCTTTTCCATCGCCTGCTTCTATTATCCTGTATTGTTGTCCTAGTGATTCCTTTAAGAAAGAACGTAATTCTTCATGATCATCTGCAATTAAAATAAGATTTTCTTTAGGTCTTTTACTTTCTTTATCTATTGACATATCTGTTTCAAGATCAATAGGTAATGCTTGCAGCGTAGCTAAGCTTTCTATTCTTTCAATCGATTCTGTGTTCTTTATCCATTGTTCTTTTTTACTGTATTCAGATCTAATAATCGGTATTGAAACTATAATTTCAGTGCCTTTATTACGTTCGCTATAAACAGCAATATTTCCTTTATGTAAATGAGTAAGTGTCTTAATAAACGCAAGTCCTATTCCGGATCCAAGATGCATGTCTGATACACGATAGTAGCGTTCGAATAAATGAGGCATTGATGCTTTTGATATACCTGTTCCGTTATCTACAATTCTGAAATGAATAAATTTTTCTGAAGAATGATTATTTTTTATTACTAGTTCATTTTCAAACTGTGGTTGAAAATTCTCTAAAGTATCAAGTATTTGTAATTCAATTTTCCCATAGTCTTGCGTATACTTAAATGAATTACTTAGTAGATTGATTATGATTTTTTCCAATACCTGTCTGTCGAACCATACTTCAGTAAATTTGGTATTACCACTAGTTGTAAATGAAATGTTTTTTTGCAGTGCCATTTCACTGAATTCTTCTGCAATTTCATCAATGAAAAGAGATATACTTCCAGGCATTACTTGTAATTTCAGAAATCCTGATTCTGCTTTTCTGAAATCCATTAATTCGTTGATTAATTGCAACAAACGGCTTGCATTGCGTTGAATCACCTGATAGACATGATTGTGTTTTGAGTTTGCATCTTCTTTTAATAGTTTTTCAACAGGACCAGTTATTAAAGATAATGGTGTTCTGAATTCATGGGAAATGTTTGTGAAGAACTGCAATTGCATCTGATGAATTTCTTCCTTCTTTTTGTCTTCGTAACGCTGTAATTGAATATTTCTACGAATCCGATAAAGATAAAAACCTATTGCGGATAAAGCAGTTAAGGCAAGTAAACGAAACCACCAAGTTGACCAAAAGGGTGGAGTTATTATTACAATAATGCTATATCCCTTTTCATTCCAAACACCATCGTTATTAGATGCTTTAACTGTAAAAGTATATCTGCCTGGACTGACATTAGTATATGAGGCTCGTTGTTCAACACCAGCAGAGATCCAGTCTTTATCCCAATTCTCTAGTTTATAGATAAAGCGATTATTTTCAGAAGCATTATAATTCAATGCTGCAAATCCAAAAGAAAACGTAGATTGTTTATAACTTAGTATTAACTCATTGCTAAAGCTTATATCTTGGGGTAGTAATTCATTTATTCCTCCCGTTATTGTTTTATTCTGAATCTGTAAATCTGTTAATAAAACAGGCGGTATAAAATTATTGACTGTAATATCATTTGGATAAAAACTATTAAAGCCGTTAATTCCTCCAAAATACATTTGTCCATCTCTTGTTTTTAAATAAGCATTGGCTTCAAATTCCATATCTTGTAAGCCGTCTATTGTGTTATATGATCTTACTTTTTTTGTCTTTGGGTTAAGCTGCTTTAATCCATTAGAGGTAGATATCCACAAATTACCATTGTTGTCTTCTTCAATTCCCTTTATAAATAATGATGACAATCCATCTTCAGTCGTAAATATGGAAAAAAGATTTTTACTTTTTTCATATATATATAAACCAGTTTGACCTACCCAGACATTGCCTCTGCTATCAGTAAACAGCACACGTATATCAGGCTTCTTTTCGTCTTGATGAAAATAATGTTCAAACTCGCCTGTTTTTGAGTTTCTTTTGTTTAGTCCTCCATCATCAGTGCCAATCCAGGTATTTCCCTCTTTATCTGAGGTGATAGAAATTATATTTTTACCAGTTATAGTTGTTTTTCCTGAAATACTTTTCTTAACTGCGATAAAGCGATTATTTTTTCTATCAAATTCATGTAAACCGCCATAATACGTACCGATGAGCAGTTTACCAAATTTGTCTTCATGAATACATTGAATATAGTCTGATGTTATAGTGCCATTATTTTCAGGCTTACTTTTATAACGGATGAAATTGTTTTCCTTACTATTATATAGACAGAGTCCACCTCCCCATGTGCCTACCCATAAGTTACCTTCGCTATCTTCTTTAATGTCAATAACTTCATTTGAGCCTATACTTTTTGGGTTAAAAGGGTCGTGTTTATAATATGTAAAACTGTTCAGTTTTCTATTAAATAGATTTAATCCACCACCGTCGGTTCCAATCCATATATTTCCTTTCTTGTCTTCGCAAAATGCTTTTACATCGTTATAGCTTAAACTGTTTTTGTAAGGTTTCTGCCGATAGAGATAAAATTTTTCTGATCCTGGGGTATATAAATTGACTCCACCACGATGGGTTCCAATCCATAGATTCTCTTGTCTATCTTCATACAAAACGGAAACGGTTCGTTGGCTTAAACTATTAGGATTGTCGGGCTGGTATTGATAATTTTTAAAATTGCCATTTTCTATATCAAATTTGTCAAGTCCGCCATTAACAGTGCCTATCCATGTTTCACCTTTCTTAGTTACATAGATTGAACGTACTAGATTACTGCTTATGGAGGATTCATCAGTCGCTTGATGAAGAAATTGTTGTACAGTTCTATATGAAGGGTTAAAAACTATCAATCCATTATCTTCCATTCCAAGTAGAAGCGTTCCGTTTTTATTTTCTGCAATAGAACGTATGGATAGTTTACCTTTAGTTAAAGGTTGTGGATCAATACTAATAAATTCATCTGTATTATTATTATACATATATAAGCCACTTTCTGTTCCCGCCCATAGATTACCCCGACTATCTTCAAAAAAGGTATAGATATTTCGTTCGTTTTCGTTTTTTTTCTTTTTGCAGGCTATCTGTTTAAATGTGTTTTTTTCCTCTGAATAAAGATTGATACCCCCACCTGAAGTTCCTATCCAAATTCTGCCTTTTGAATCCCCGAAAACAGCATGAATATGGTTGCTGCTGATACTTTGTTTGTTTGATGGTTGATGTCTAATCCTTACAAAACGGTTAAGCCTTGGTTCAAAGCGGTTAAGTCCGTTCAATGTGCCAACCCAAATGGTATGACGCTTGTCTTCGTGCAAACTTGTGATATAGTTATCGCTGATACTGAATGTGTCGTTGCTGTTTTTTCGGTAATTAATTATTTGTGACCCATCGTATCGGTTCAATCCATCCCTAGTTCCAAACCAGAGAAAGCCTCTATGGTCTTGCAGAATTGTTTCAATTGTACTATTTGATAGTCCGTTTTCACTTTTTATATGGCGGAAATGAATTGTTGGGGACTGGGAATAGCCTAAAAGGAAGAAAAAAGAGGTGAAAATCGACCAATATATACGTATAGAAAAGGACGAAATAAGCATTGTGAATGAAGAAAACAGCTGCAAAATATTTTTTTATGGTCAAGATAGCACAAATGATTGTTTCAAAAATACCGGCTTTAAAAGAATGATAAATAGAAACAAATTTCTGAATTCTGGGATAAATGACTGAGCAGCGGTCGAATTAGATTTGGACTCTTTAGCAAGACACAGATTTTTAAAATTAAACCCTGAAAAGATGAATTTGAAAAAACGATTGTGGCAAAACGCCCTTGTCATTGTCCTCATTTTAATCAACCATGTCATTTTTGCACAGACCCGAACAATTATAGGTAAGGTCACCGATGCAAGTGGAAGTCCAATTGCTGGAGTTACAGTTGCTGTAAAAGGTAAACAACTAGCCGCTATAACAACCAAAGAGGGAGAATTCAGATTATCAAACATCAATTCAGGGGATGTGCTTTTATTCAGTTCGGAGGGTTTTAACAGTTTTGAACAAATAGTTGGGGCGGCTCAAAACATCACGGTTACTCTAACTACTTCTATCTCAAATCTAAACGAAGTTGTTGTGGTAGGATATGGAACATCCCGTAAGCGAGATCTTACAGGGGCTGTTGCAACCGTTTCGTCCAAAGACTTTCAAAAGGGACAGATTTCTACACCCGAGCAAATGATTGCAGGAAAGCTTCCTGGTGTTTCAATTATTTCAAATGGAGGTCAACCAGGTTCGGGTAGTACTATCCGTATAAGGGGTGGGTCATCCATACGTGCTAGTAATGACCCTTTAATTGTTATTGATGGAATTCCTCTTGCAGCGGGGGGTATTTCCGGAGCTGGTAGTCCATTGAGTTTTCTTAACTCAAATGATATTGAATCCTTCACTGTGTTGAAAGATGCTTCGGCTGCTGCGATATACGGAACTAGAGCAGCAAATGGGGTTATTTTAATTACAACCAAAAAAGGGACGGGTGGAAAAATGCGTGTTAATTTCAGTACTTCCTTATCTGCATCAACCATTACTAAGAAAGTTGACGTTTTAAGTGCAGATGAGTTTCGCAGTATTGTTAATGCAAAAGGAACGGCTGCACAAAAGGCTATGTTAGGCACTGCAAATACTGATTGGCAAGATGAAATCTATCAAACCGCGTTGGCTACAGATAATAATATAACATTTAGTGGCGGGATTAAAAATCTTCCTTATCGTTTATCATTGGGATATATTAACCAAAATGGTGTGCTTTTGACCGATAACCTGCAACGTAAATCTGTATCATTAGTGTTAAATCCTACTTTTTTTGACAATCATTTAAAAGTTGATCTCAATTTGAAAGGAAGTTCTCAAGAGACTCGTTTTGCAAATACTGGTGCTATAGGAGGGGCAGTTAGCTTTGATCCTACACAGCCAGTTTATTCCAATAAAAATGATAAGAGATTTGGAGGTTATTACGAATGGCGAGATGCTTCTACTTCCACTGGTTTGGTAAATCTGGTTGGACGAAATCCTCTAGGGCTGCTTAATCAGACACTAAATAAGAGCAATCCTTATAGGAGTATTGGTAACCTTCAACTTGATTATAAATTTCATTTTTTACCCGATTTGAGGGCAAATATGAATATTGGATATGATATATCAGAGGGAAAAGGAACAACATTTGTTTCCGATAGTGCAGCATCTGCTTATGCTGCAGGCGGTGTTGGCGGTCAGAATAATAAGTATAGACAACAGAATTCTAATACTGTATTTGATTTTTATCTGAATTACAATAAATATTTTGATAAAATAAAAAGTAGGGTAGATGCAACTGCAGGTTATTCTTATAATAATTTTCTAACCACCAATTATTTTTATCCTAGCTACAATGCTCGTGGCGTAAAATACCCAAACTCAGATCCTGCTTTTCCTTTTGATAAACCTGAAAATACCTTGGTTTCATTTTTTGGTCGATTGAACTACACATTGAATGACAAGTATCTATTAACTGCCACTTTGCGCAGAGATGGTTCCAGCCGTTTTGCCGGAGAAAATAAGTGGGGTATGTTCCCATCTGTTGCATTTGCATGGAAAATAGCAGATGAAAAAATGCTTGCTTCATCCAAAGTTGTTTCTGACTTGAAATTAAGAATTGGGTATGGTGTAACAGGGCAGCAAGATGGGATTAATAACTATGACTTTCTTTCATTCTATAGTTTAAGTTCTCCAAATGCCAGCTACCAGTTTGGTAATACTTACTATCAGATGTATCGACCAGGAGCATACAATCCAAACATTAAATGGGAAGAAACCACTACAGCTAATATTGGACTTGATTTTGGATTTTTCAATAATCGTATAAATGGTAGCATTGATGTTTATCATAAAAACACAACAGATTTACTCAACAGTATACCTCAACCTGCTGGTACAAATTTCTCTGCTTTTTTTATTGCCAACGTTGGGAGTATGGAGAATAAAGGTGTCGAGTTTAACATCAATGCCGAACCAGTCAAATCAAGTACATGGAATTGGGAAGCAGGATTTAATATAACATACAACAAAAATAAAATAACTAATTTAACCGTAGTACCCAAAGATGCAACATACAGAGGTATACAAACAGGCGGAATAGCCGGGGGTATCGGTGGTGGTTTTTCACAAATACAACAGGTAGGATATAGTAGAAATACATTTAACCTTTACCAGCAAGTTTATGATTCTAAAGGCAATCCAGTTGAAAATGTTTTTGTAGATGTAAATGGAGATGGCATTATAAATCAAGATGATCTTACTAAATCAAAAAGTGCTGTCCCTGACCTATTCATGGGATTCAGTTCTAATTTAAGCTATAAGCGATTTTCTGCAGGGTTTGTGTTAAGGAGTAGTATTGGCAACTATCTTTATAATAACGTACATAGTAATAACGGTAATGGTTTACAGATATTTGGTAATTATGTACTATACAATGCGTCTTCAAATTATCTCGCTACTAAATTTAATGGTAATAGTAATAATCTATTGAGTGATTATTATATTCAAAACGCCTCCTTCTTGCGTATGGATAACCTTACGTTTGGCTATGATGCTGGAACAATATTTAATAAAAAGGCTACACTTCGTTTAAATGCATCTGTACAAAACGTATTTGTGTTGACAAAATATGAAGGTCTTGATCCAGAAATAAGTTGGGGTGTTGATAATACTATATATCCACGCCCTCGCATTTTTACTATGGGTCTTAATCTAAACTTTTAAACTCATTTATTAGAAAACTGAAAAAAAAGTATATGAAACAAAATCTTCTTAAATCAACAGTGATGGTTCTTGCAGCATTAGCTGTATTATCAAGCTGTGTCAAAAAACTTGATCTTGTTCCGATAAACGATGTTACAGTTGATGCAGTTTATAAATCACCACTTGGTTATAAGCAGGCATTATCTAAAGCTTATGGTGCATTTGCATTAACAGGAAATTCAGGAGGTGGGGGTAGTCCTGATGTATCACCTCAGATCATTGCAGATGAAGGAAACTCAGATTTTCTTCGTCTTTATTGGAACTTGCAGGAATTAACAACAGACGAAGCTGCTTGGACCTGGCAAAATGATGCAGGTGTTCGTGGATTGAAAGAAATGAGCTGGTCATCATCTAATCCAATTGTTGCAGGACTTTATTATCGTTCTTTTTTTCAAATAACTGTATGTAATGATTTTATAAAACAGTCCAGTGATGAAAAGATTAGGGAACGTGGTTTTACTGGAAATGATGCAGCTGCAATAAAGCGTTATAAAGCCGAAGCAAGATTCCTGCGCGCTTATCAATATTGGGTATTAATGGATTTGTTTGGTAAGCCGCCATTTGTGGATGAGAATACACCAATTGCAACTGGTTTGCCTAAACAAATAAGCCGCGCAGAACTATTTAATTATATTGAATCTGAATTAAAGGCTATCGAACCTGAGCTTGCAGATGCAAAAACAAATGAGTATGGCAGGGTAGACAAAGCCGCCGCATGGGCATTGCTTGCACGATTGTATATCAATGCAAAAGTATATACTGGTAAGGAAAAAAATACTGAGGCTATTACAAGTTGTCAAAAGATAATACAAGCAGGTTATTCTTTGCATCCAAATTATCGCAATCTCACTACTGCAGACAATCATCTAAATACAGATGAAAATATTTTAACTATCAATTACGACGCACGATACACCCAAAATTGGGGAGGCACAACTTATTTAACTCATGGCCCTGCGGGAGTTCCTGGAAGTATTTCAGGCACAAATGGTAATTGGGGTGGATTGCGACATACAGAACAGTTTGTAGACCTCTTTTCTGATGCTTCAGGAAACACAGATACTCGAGCGCAATTTTATACATCAGGTCAAAATAAAGTTATGTCTGATCTTTATGTAGGTTCTGATGGTTACTCGTCATCTAAATTCAGAAATAAAACAAGAACAGGTGCACCAGCACCAAATGCCGATCCGAATGGGAATTGGACTGATATTGATTTTCCATTATTCCGTCTAGGTGAGATATATCTTATTTATGCAGAGGCTGTTTTGAGAGGTGGAACTGGCGGAAGTAGTAGTCAAGCATTAAGTTATATCAATCAATTACGCAGTCGTGCATATAATGGAAGCAATATAGGTAATATTTCTGCAGGTGACCTTACACTTGATTTTATTTTAAAGGAACGTGGACGAGAGCTTTATTATGAAGCACATAGAAGAACTGATCTTATTCGTTTCGACAAATTTACCTCATCATCATATTTGTGGGCATGGAAAGGCGGTGTGGTAGCTGGAAGAGCAGTAGATGCTAAATATAATATTTTCCCTTTACCAGCCACAGATTTGTCATCTAATCCTAATTTGAATCAGAACACTGGTTATTAAGATTAATTCAAACAAAAACGTAACAAATGAAAAATATTATAAACAGTTTATTGGTAATTGTAATACTTAGTATGACTTTACTTGCATGCAAAAAAGATATTACTCAAACTATTAAGTCCGATGGTATAGCTCCTGTTGTTAAATTGGGGTCAACAACAGTTGAGCTAACATCGGCAACTGCTACAGATACAGTTTCAGTAATTAACTGGTCAAGAGCTGACTTTGGTTACAAAGCAGCTGTTAGCTATACAGTTGAAATGGTAAAAGCTGGAACTTCTTTCAACGCTGGTAAAAAGGTAAATGTTGGTAATGCTGCACAACTCAAATATACCGGGGCTGTTTTGAATGAAGCCGCAATTGGTCTAGGTATTGCTGCGGGTACAACTGGTGTAATTGATATACGTATCAAATCTTCATTGAGCGATTCAACTTATATTTATTCTGCTGTTGCAAAACTTACTGTAACAACATATCAGGTAGATTTTCCGGCATTAATTGTGCGTGGGGGTAATAGTTGGATAACGCCTTCAGCAAGGTCTAAAGGATTTGTATTGACATCACCCAATTACGATGGTAAATATGAGGGATATATTTATTTGCCTAATGCAGATGTAAATACAGGAACTGTAAACTTTACACCTGTAAAATTCTATTTATCTGGCGACCATAACGGATGGAGTACTTCGGCAACCCCTATGACGTTTAATGCAGTAACCAATCAGTGGGTTGCAACAAACGTAAGTTTTACAGCGGGAAATAAATTTGTATTTACGAGTAATGGTGGTTATGAAATTAGTTATAAAGTAAATTCAGAGGGTAAAGTAGTATATGCTGGTCCGCCAAGTTGGGCAGGGTCAGATATAAATGCACCTGGAACAGGTACTTATACTGTTATATTAGATATGAGTGCTGGTGACGGTAGGTATACCTATAAAATCCAATAAACTGTATGCGGAACATTTGTATCCTTTCACTTTTTCTACTTTTCTCAATTTTTAATACAATTGGTTGTAGCAAGAAAAAGAATGTAATAGAACCAGCTACTGAACCACCTATTGTTGAATCTAATTTTGCAAAAGGTGCTGATATAAGTTGGATTACTGAAATGGAAGCATCTGGTAAAAAGTTCTATAATGCAGCAGGTGTGGAAACTGAATGTTTTGCCTTGATGAAATCTCTAGGGATGAATACTATACGTTTAAGGGTATGGGTCAATCCTAGTCCTGCTTGGAATAATGCAGCAGACGTAGTATCTAAGGCAGTTAGAGCAAAAAATTTGGGTATGAGAGTAATGATTAATTTTCATTACAGTGATACATGGGCGGATCCCGGACAACAAACAAAGCCAGCTGCATGGGTATCAATGAGTTTTACAGAAATAAAAAGTGCATTAGCTATTCATACAGTTGATGTCTTAAATCAATTAAAGGCAGCCGGAGTAACACCTGAGTGGGTTCAGGTGGGTAACGAAACAAATAATGGATTGTTATGGCCAGATGGAAAAGCTTCGACAAGCATGAGTAACTATGCTCAACTCATAAATGCTGGATATGATGCTATTAAGTCAGTTTTTGTCAATGCAAAAGTTATAGTTCATGTGTCCAATGGATGGGATAATGAATTATTTAAATGGAATATAGGTGGTCTGATAAGTAACGGAGCAAAATTTGATGTAATTGGTATGTCTTTGTATCCTTCATTTGGTGGCGCGGGTTACACAAGTTATAACCAACAGTGTCTTTCCAACATGAATGATATGATTACACGCTTTAATAAAGAAGTGATGGTGGTAGAAGTTGGGATGCCATGGGATAGTGCCCCTGAATGTAAATTATTTCTTACTGATCTTATAGCAAAAGTAAAATCTATCAGTAATAATAAAGGGTTAGGCGTACTATATTGGGAACCACAAACTTATGGCGGATGGAATGGGTACTCACTTGGTGCTTTTGATAAAAGTGGTAAGCCAACAATTGCAATGGATGCATTTAAAGATTAATCTATTGTGAAATCTTATCAAAAAATTAGAAATAAAAATATGATTCATAAGAGTCATTATAGCAATTTATGGATCTCTTTAATGCAAGAAACATTTAAAAGTATTTGTCTATTCATTAATTGGTGATAATTAATAAGGAAAACATAAATACATGCTAGTTATCTGAATGAAAAGCACCTCTTAATATTATTTAAGTAAACTAAAAAATGAAAAGAATACAACTTGTTTTTCAAGTAATAGCTTTGGTTTTTTGCCTTAGTGGTTTTGCGCAGCGCAAACAAGTGAATTTAGATGATAATTGGAAATTTATGTTTGGTCATGCTGCTAATCCTGAAAAAGATTTTAATTATAGTATTAAAACTATATTTTCTAAATCTGGAGGTGCATCTGGTACGGCTATTGATCCAAATTTTAATGACAGCAACTGGCGTACACTTGATTTGCCACATGATTGGGCAGTGGAATTACCTTTTGTAAAAGTTGATAATTCAGATGTAGAAAGTCACGGATTTAAACCTGTTGGTGGTTTGTTCCCAGCAACAAGTATCGGATGGTATCGTAAACAATTTAAAGTTGCGAAAGCTGATTCAGGACGAAGATTTCAAATACAATTTGATGGAATATTTCGTGATGCAAATGTTTGGATCAATGGCTTTTATTTGGGAAATAACAAGAGTGGTTATATAGGTGTGAATTATGATGTGACTGATTTTCTCAACTTCGACCACGAAAATGTTATTGTAGTACGTGTAGATGCCACGCAATATGAAGGGTGGTTTTACGAAGGAGCCGGTATTTATCGTCATGTATGGCTGAATAGTTATCCTTCATCACACATAGCTACTGATGGTGTATTTGCTTATTCCAATTTCAATGGTACAAAAGCCACATTAAATATTGATGTTAGTTTAATAAATGAATACAGTAATCAATTTGATTATTCAGTTTCAAGTTATCTTACTGATAGGGTAGGTAATAAAATTGTTACATCAAAAGAATACCAGATTACCTTAAAGGAGCTCGAAGAAAAAACTATTAAGCATTCACTAAATGTCAATAATCCAATTTTATGGTCAATAGATAATCCTTATCTGTATAGAATAGTAGTAGAGTTAAAGCAGAACGGGAAAGTAATTGATCAGCAGAAACTGCGTTTTGGATTTCGAACAATCGAAATTAAGTCTAATGGAGTTTTTCTCAATGGTAAGCGTATAAAAATATATGGAGCAAATAACCACCAAGACCATGCTGGAGTCGGTAGTGCTTTGCCAGATTATTTGCATTATTACCGTATAGGTTTATTGAAAGAAATGGGGATTAATGCATATCGGACTAGTCATGGTGCACCTACTCCTGAGTTGTTAGATGCCTGTGATAGTTTGGGTATGTTGGTAATGAATGAACAGCGTTTACTTAATAGTGGTGCTGAGTATATTGATCAATTTGATAGATTGATTAAACGAGATCGAAGCAGAACTTCTGTTTTTATGTGGAGTATTGGAAATGAAGAGGGATGGATTCATACAAATTCATTTGGTAAGCGTATTGCTGAAACACTTATAGCTAAACAAAAAAAATTAGATCCTACTAGAACATGTACTTATGCTGCTGATTTAGAGAATGTTTATAAGGGTATAAATGAAGTAATTCCTGTTCGTAGTTTTAACTACAGACATTTTGCAGTAGAAGATTATCATAAAGATCATCCTAATCAACCGATAATTGGAACAGAAATGGGAAGTACAGTTACTACTCGTGGTGTACTAGAAAAAGATTCGTTACGTGCTTATTTGCCCGATCAGGATATCACAGCTCCATGGTGGGCAAGTCGCGCTGAAGAGTGGTGGAAGCTAGCAGCAATCAATGATTATTGGTTAGGGGGCTTTATATGGACTGGATTCGATTACCGTGGAGAACCAACCCCATATAAATGGCCCAATGTTAATTCACACTTTGGAGTGATGGATATGTGTGGTTTTCCCAAAAATATTTATTACTACTATCAAAGCTGGTGGACTGATAAAGATGTTTTACATATTTCTCCGCATTGGAATCATCATAACGAATGGGGACAACCAAAAAAACAAATTGATGTATGGGTAAACAGTAATGCAGATAATGTAGAGTTATTTCTAAACGGGAAAAGTTTAGGAAAAAAAGATATGCCAATAAACGGTCACTTAGAGTGGAAAGTTGAATATGAACCTGGTATTTTAGAGGCAGTTGCAAATAAAAAAGGGAGACAGTTAAAATCTAAAATTGAAACTACTGGTGTGCCAAATGAAGTAATACTAACACCTTATAAGACTACTTTATTGGCGGATGGTAAAGATGTAACAATTGTAAATGTATCTGTAATAGATAAAGAAGGCCGTGAAGTACCTAATGCTGATAACCTCATAAGATTTAATTTAAAAGGAGATGCAAAGATTATTGGTGTGGGTAATGGTGATCCTAGTAGTCATGAACCAGATATTTGTCAAGGTGGTTTATGGCAAAGAAGCTTATTTAATGGAAAATGTCAATTAATAATTAAATCGGGTACAAAAGAAGGTGGTTTTAAAATTGAAGCTACCTCCCCTAATTTATCTACAGGTTATACTGATATTATTATGGTGTCACCAGAAAAGGTAAATACAATTGTAATTGATAATAAGTATATTTTAAAAGATGAAATAGCTAAGCCATTAATTGTTGATAAAATGCTTGGTGCTGATATTTCATTTTTACCTGAATTAGAAGATGGGGGTATTAAATTTTCAGATAATAATATTTCAGGTGATGCTATAGCTATTCTTAAAAAACATGGTTTTAATTATATCAGACTACGTGTATTTAATAATCCCCAAAGTCCTGATGGTTACTCACCTAATAAAGGATTTTGCAACTTAGATTATACTAAGAAGATGGCAAAACGTATAAAAGATGCAGGAATGAATCTTTTACTTGATTTTCATTATAGTGATAATTGGGCAGATCCTGGAAAACAGATAAAACCTGCTGCATGGAAGAATCTATCTTTTGATGATCTAAAGGCATCATTATACGAATATACTAAGTTAGTAATAATGGAGTTGGAACAACAAGGTACTCCACCCGATATGGTTCAAATTGGTAATGAAATCAATCATGGTATTCTTTGGCCTGATGCTGATGTGAGAAACATCAACAATTTAGCGCAAATATTAAGTGCTGGAATTTTAGCAGTAAAAACTGTCAATCCCAAAATCCAAATAATGTTACATGTAGCATTAGGTGGGCAAAATCATGAATCAGAATTCTTCATTGATAATATGCTTTCTAGAGGCGTGAAATTCGATGTAATAGGCCAGTCATATTATCCAAAATGGCATGGCACTTTAAGTGATCTTCAAAATAATTTAAATAGATTGATTCAAAAGTATGATAAGGATATAATTGTCGTTGAATATTCAGAAAAAAAAGAAGAGGTAAATGCAATAGTTTTTGGTTTACCTAATGGTAAAGGAAAGGGTACATGTATTTGGGAGCCATTGAATACATGGGAAAAACTTTTTGATAATAATGGGTATTCAAATAATTTATTGAATTTATATGATTTGTTTTCCATCAAATACCTTAATAACAAATGAAGCTTAAAGAAATAGTCAATAAAATATTTGTAAAACATTATCAAGAAAATCCACAAATCATAATTTTTTCACCAGGTAGGATTAATTTAATTGGAGAACATACTGACTATAATAACGGTTTTGTACTACCAGGTGCAATAACAAAAGGAGCCTATTTTGCTGTTTCCTTAAGAGATGATGATATTGTAAATATTTATGCTCATGATTTACATAGCACATTTTCTACAGAGATTAATCAATTGCGACCAAGTCAAAATCAAAAATGGGCAAATTATATTTTGGGCTCCCTTGTGCAAATTTTAAAAAGAGGGGTTTTTTTAAAGGGATTTAATGCTGTCTTATTAAGTGAAGTTCCAATCGGTGCTGGTTTGTCGTCTTCTGCTGCAATTGAATGTGCCACAATCTATGCTTTTAATGAATTGTACGATACTAAATTCGAAAAGTTAGAGATGGTTAAAATGGCTCAACTTGCTGAACATGAATATGCTGGTGTTGAATGTGGCATCATGGATCAATTCTCGAGTATGATGGGCAAAAAAGATCATTTAATAAAAATTGATTGTAGAAGCTTAGATTACTCATATATCCCATTAAATTTAAAAAATTTAAAAATTGTTTTATTAGATACTGGTGTCAAACATTCCCTTGCTTCATCGTCATATAATGATAGAAAAAGAAAATGTGAAAAAGCTATTGATTTGTTAAATGAAAATGATATTACTAGTTTAAGAGACGTTTCTATAGAAATGCTTCAAAAAATTAAAGATAAATATCCGAATATCTATCAGCCATGTTCATACGTTATTGAAGAAATTGATCGAGTAAATCAAGCATGTGATTATTTACAAAAAGGTGATTTATCTAGCTGTGGGAATTTATTATATCAATCACATTTTGGACTTCGTGATTTATATGAAGTGAGTTGCACTGAACTTGATTTCTTAGTTGAAGCAGTAAAAAATAAAGCTGGAGTTTTTGGTGCTAGAATGATGGGAGGGGGATTTGGTGGTTGTACAATTAATATTATCGAGGAACATTTTATTGATAATCTATATTCGACTATAGCATTAGAATATGAAAAAAAGTTTAATGTTCCGCTAAAAATGTATATAACTGAATTGTCTGATGGCACATCTATTTTAAATTAGTACCAATGAGTAATTTATTTTCTTTAAATGATCATCCTCATAAACGACTAAATATTTTAACTGGTGAATGGGTTTTGGTGTCACCACATCGATCAAAACGTCCTTGGTTAGGTAAAACAGAAAAAAATGAAAATTTAGATCTACCTGCGTATGATCCTACTTGTTATTTGTGTCCGGGTAATAAACGTTCAAGTGATGAAATTAATCCAGCATATACAGGGCCTTATGTTTTCCAAAATGATTTTCCAGCGTTATTATCAGAAACCCCTGAAGGAGCTACAAATGATTCATTGTTACAAGCCTTTTCTCAAAAAGGAATATGTAAGGTTATCTGTTTTTCAGAAAGTCATAATAGGCCGCTTTCAATGATGGATATAAATGAAATAAAAATAGTTGTTGATACATGGCAAAATGAATATCATGAAATTTCAAAATTACCTTGGGTTAGGTATATTCAAATATTTGAAAATAAGGGGGAGATTATGGGGTGTAGTAACCCACATCCACATGGACAAATTTGGGCTCTTAATGATATTCCACAAGAAATAGTAAAAGAAACAAAATCACAGAAAGACTATTTTTTAAAATATTCTCGAAGCCTGTTATTAGATTATTTAGATCTAGAGTTAGAAAAAGAAGAACGAGTTGTTTTTTCAAATCAAAGCTTTAGTGTTATCGTTCCATTTTGGGCTGTTTGGCCATTTGAGACTATTATTATAAGTAAAAAGCATGTTCATAGTATTTTGGAATTTAATGAAGAAGAAAAATTCCATTTATCAATGGTTGTTAAAAGACTTACACAGGTTTATGATAAATTATTTAATTGCTCATTTCCATATTCCGCAGGAATGCATCAGGCACCAGTTAACGGTGAGGTGAATGTTGAATGGCATTGGCATATGCATTTTTATCCACCTCTTTTAAGGAATTCACAGATAAAAAAATTTATGGTAGGTTATGAAATGTTAGCAAATCCACAACGTGATATTACTCCTGAATTTGCTGCTTCTCAACTAAGAGATTTATACAATACATTTTTTAAGAATAACTAGCAATGATGAAAAAGCCCAGAATACTTGTAACTGGTGGATTAGGATATATTGGGTCTCATACAGTTGTAGAACTTCAAGACGAAGGCTATGAAGTAATAATAATCGATAATTTGAGTAATTCAAATTTAAAGACATTAGACAATATTTTTAAAATATCAGGAATTATTCCTGTTTTTTATAATATTGATATGCTAAATCATGATGCATTAAGAAATGTATTTATTCAAGAAGCAAAATTTGATGCTGTAATTCATTTTGCAGCATATAAAGCTGTCGCAGAGTCGGTAAAATATCCATTAAAGTATTATAAAAATAATATTGGATGTTTATTGAACTTACTCGATTGCATGATTGAATTTAATACCAATAACATAGTATTTTCATCATCAGCAACTGTTTATGGTGATGTGGATGAACTTCCTGCATTAGAAACCTCTCCTTTAAAACCATCATTATCTTCTTACGGTAGTACAAAACAATTTGGTGAAGATATTTTACAAAAAACAACTTCAGTTTCAAGTATTAATGCAATTTCTTTGAGATATTTTAATCCGGTTGGTGCACATCAATCTTCATTTTTAGGGGAGTATCCCAATGGTATTCCTAATAATTTGATGCCATATATTACGAGAGTTGCTTTGGGTGAATTAGACAAACTGATTGTATATGGGAATAATTATAATACACTTGACGGCACTTGCATTAGGGACTATATTCATATTACTGATTTAGCTCATGCACATATTAAAAGCTGTAAAAGACTTATTGGTCAAAGTAACATGAGTAAATATGAAAACTTTAATATAGGAACTGGTCAAGGATATTCAGTATTGCAAGTTATTAAGGCTTACGAAGATTATAATAACATAAAAATAAATTACGAAATAGGACCAAGAAGAGAAGGTGATACGCCAATTTTATTTGCTAATACCAATTTGGCAAAGACTAAGCTTGGTTGGGAGTCAAAATTAAGTCTTAAGGATATTGTTACCTCAGAATGGAAATGGAGCATGTATTTATCAAAAAATATCTAAAATAATGGAACTAAAATTTATCGACTATCTCATAATTCTAATTTATTTTTTATTTGTAATCATCATTGGGGCTGTACTTAAAAGAAAGATTAAGACGTCTAATGATTTTTTAATGAGTAATAAGACAATACCACTTTGGATTACTTCATTGGCTTTTGTTTCAGCAAACTTAGGTGCACAGGAAGTATTAGGAATGGCAGCAAATGGTGCTAAATATGGTTTATATACAATGCATTTTTATTGGCTAGGCGCATCTTTAGCAATGATATTTTTAGGTGTATTCATGATGCCTTTTTATTATGGTAGTAAAGCTAGATCTGTTCCAGAATATCTTGTTTTAAGATATGATGAAAAAACAAGAGGGTTTAATGCTCTAACATTTGCAATAATGACAATATTTTCATCTGGAGTTTCTTTGTATGCTCTGGCAATGTTATTAAATGTAATTCTCGGATGGGATTTTGATTTATCAATTTTGATGGCTGCTGGAGTTGTTTTAATATATACTTTTCTAGGTGGACTTACAAGTGCTGTGTACAATGAAGTTTTACAATTTTTTTTAATTGTTTTGGGTGTCGCACCATTAATTTATTTTGGACTTGAAAAATGTGGCGGAATTGAGGGGATAATTAATAATGTCGATAATGCAAAATTGCATGTATGGAAAGGTATGAGTAGCGTTTCTACCAATCCAATGGGTGTTGATACATTTAGTCTTGTATTTGGGCTTGGATTTGTTTTAGCATTTGGTTATTGGTGTACTGATTTTTTGGTAGTTCAGCGGGCAATGATTTCAAAAAATTTGAATGATGCACAACGAACACCAATTATAGCAAGTATTCCAAAAATATTTATGCCAATTATTGTAATACTTCCTGGTATTATTATTCTTGCTCTTCAAAAACTTTTTACTGGTTATGAGTTGCCAACTAATTCAAGTGGACAGACCGATTACAATATGGTTTTGCCTACCTTACTTGGACAATTATACCCTAATGGGATTTTGGGAGTAGGTATTACTGCTTTGATTGCATCATTTATGTCTGGTATGGCGGGTAATGTTACAGCATTTAATACTGTATTTACATTTGATATCTTTCAAGCATACATAAAGAAAAATGCATCGGAAAAGCACTATTTGAATGTTGGAAAAATTACAACAGTAATTGGAGTTATTTTATCAATTGCTACTGCATATGTTGCAAGAGGGTACAATAGTATTATGGATTTATTACAACTTGTTTTTAGTTTTGTAAATGCTCCACTATTTGCAACTTTCTTCCTTGGTATGTTTTGGAAACGAACAACATCAAATGGGGCTTTCTGGGGTTTAATAATTGGTACTATATCTGCAGCGCTAACTCATGGTTTTACAGTTGCAGAGGGAAAAGGGGGTTGGTTATTTAATATGCATACTTTTTATTCAGGTACTAGCCAGGCATTCAACATTGCATGGATTGCATTTCTTGTTTGTTTTATATCTACATTAGTTATTAGTCTCTTTACTAAACCTAGAGAAGAGAATAGTTTAATTGGATTGGTTTATTCTCTTACACCTCGACAAAATGATAAAGAGAAGATATGGTATAAAAATCCTTTAATTATGGGTTTGCTGGTACTAGTTTTAACAATCATTTTGAATATAATCTTTTATTAAATGCTTAATTAATGAATAAATTTTTAGACCTAAGATTTGTTATCGGATTGTT
>JACCDW011179647.1_pt1 | contig 20519 bp, 18 predicted proteins | sample 7449781 | NCBI WGS metagenome assembly JACCDW01 (sample SAMN15323449, study PRJNA562643) | freshwater metagenome | isolation source: river surface water | place: USA:Blue River Watershed | collected 2017-08-18
GTCTGACGGCCAACCACACCTACGGATCGAGTGGAACGTTTGTAGTGACTTTGACAGCGAGCAATGCGTGCGGCAGTTCATCTACATCCCAAATTATTGTGGTTATCTGTTCCCCAATTACGGCCAATTTCTATACGCTCGGAACCGGACTCGCACGTAGCTTCATTTCCAACGGAACCGGCCAGCCTACCCAGTACAAATGGATTTGGGGCGATGGTACACCCAATGGTTCAGGTTCTCCAGCTCCCCACGCGTATGCGGTAGACGGGGCTTACTACGTTCGGTTGCGCGTAAAAAATGCCTGCGGAGATTCGGCTATCTTCGGAGATACAGTATATGCCTGTGCACCGGTAACATCTTCGTTTACCTACACCACAAACGGAAGCATTTTCAACGGCCAGGCCACGTCCTCTGCCAATGCTGTTTCTTGGAAATGGTATTTTGGCGATGGAAATACGGCTACGGGCAATGCTCCGACCCATACGTATGCCACCAGTGGTTCATTTACCGTGCGCATGGTTTCTTTTAACCTGTGCGGTGATTCTTCTCAGTTTACCGCCACGGTTAACGTTTGTGTTACTCCCGTAGCTCGATTTACTGCGACGATTTTGTCGTCTTCAGGATCTGGCATGAGAGTCCTATTTGATGCAACCTCGAGCGTTGGTGCCAGCCAATACCGGTGGTTTTTTGGAGACGGGTCAACGGCAGTGGGGACAAACTTTATCCAACATACCTATTCCGTACCCAGCTTGAGTTACGTGGTTACTTTGATTGTTGAAAACACCTGTGGAGACGACGACACGTTGTCTTTCCGCTTAAGTCAAATCGGGCAAGAAGAGATTCCGGAAATCCCCTTGACCCTGTATCCCAATCCCGCTTACGCAGGGAACCTGGTGTATGGCTTTGTTCCAAACGGTCAATCGGAAAATGTGCAACTCATTTCGCTCAATGGCAGCCGGGTTATTGCCTTGGAATGGGGGTCGGAACCCCATTCGGTTCAACTACCCGCTCATCTCTCGCCGGGGACTTATTGTTTGCTGTGGAGAGGGGAAGTGTATCGGTTGATCGTTTTGGCGGAATAGCAGTTCTTCCATTCTGTTTTGAAGTCGGGTTCGCCGGCCGCGGGCCACAGGAAGGGCGCCGTGGGGAAGTTGAGCAACTTCCCCATCAAACGCAACGAGGTGCTGCAGATTGAGGATGAACCGTCGGTGTATACGTACGAAACCGTAAGGAGACAGCCGCTCGTACACCCGGTCCATTTGCCCTTGCGCAATAAGCAAGCAGGGTGTTTTTTTGTCAATTTGGGGCAGTCCCATCCATTGAATATAGTCCCCTTGCGATTCGAGGTAGGCCACTTCATCCAGGTTCATCCGGATCCAACTTTTTCCCGAACGAACAAATACAAAACGGTGAGGTAGAGGGTTTATCATGAAGCAAAGTTCAGAGGTCTCCATTCCGATAACCGTATACACGCGGATAGAAGTATTTGTTGCAGGATAGTCTAGTGAAATCCGTCCTAAATTTGACCCCATGGCAAAGAACAAAACCCTGATCGTTGGCGCTGGAATCGCAGGAATTGCAACAGCAATTCGTCAGGCGGTTGCGGGCAATGAAGTGCATGTTTTCGAAGCCAATGCCTATCCGGGTGGTAAACTATCGCGCTTTTCTTTAGGTCCTTATCGATTTGATGCAGGTCCCAGTTTGTTTACGATGCCGCACTGGGTGGACGAGCTTTTTGAATTGGCAGGAGAGGATTCTACTGAATTCTTTTCGTACCTCAAAGACGATGTGGCCTGCAGGTACTTTTGGAACGACGGTACCCAGTTGACGGCATGGGCAGATGCCCAACGCTTTGCCCAAGAAGCAGAACAAGCTACCGGTGAGTCTGCGTCACGGGTCTTAAACCATTTAGACCGAACGCGCGCGCAGTACGAAGCAACGTCGCCCCTTTTCCTGGAATCTTCATTGCACCGGTGGTCCACATACAAGCCCAAGACGGTCTTAAAAGCACTGATGGCTTTAGGCCAACTGGATTTGGATAAAAGCATGGCGGAAGTGCACGAACGATCGCTGAGCACTCCCAAGATGCAGCAGTTGTTTCATCGCTTTGCAACTTACAACGGTTCGTCACCGTACAAAGCGCCGGGAGTCCTGGCCATGATTCCGCATTTAGAGCATGGGATCGGCACCTACGTTCCGCGCGGGGGGATGGGAGACATTACAGATTCTTTGGTGGCCTTGGCGGAACGTTTGGGGGTTCATTTTCATTACCAGACGTTGGTGCAGGAGATCTGTGTCGAGAAAGGGGAGGTGGTTGGCCTGATCACCGCTACCGGTCAGCGGTGGGAATCAAAACGGGTAGTTTCCAACATGGATATTGTGCCAACGTATCGTAAGCTTTTGCCCAACTGGCCTGCCCCTGAAAAAATTTTAACGCAAGAACGAAGCAGCTCAGCCCTTATTTTTTATTGGGGTATTAAAAACACCTTTCCATCTTTGGGTCTCCACAATATTTTCTTTTCGGACGATTATCCCCAAGAATTCAAAGCCCTTTTTGAAGACCATTTGCCCGGTGAAGATCCAACGGTGTATATCAACATTACCAGCAAATGGGTTCCTGGGGAAGCCCCTTCGGGAGCGGAAAACTGGTTTGTCATGGTAAATGCTCCAGCAGATTACGGACAAGATTGGGAAGCATTACGAAGCCAGGTAAGGTCAAAGGTTGTGGCAAAGCTCTCTCGCCATTTGGGTGTGAATATGGAAGAATTGATCGAAGTTGAGTCTTATTTAGATCCCCCGGGCATTGAAAAAGCCACCCAATCGTACCGAGGTGCTTTGTATGGTGCGGCCTCGAACAATCGTTTGGCAGCATTTTTGCGGCATCCAAACAAAGGAAAGGGACCCAAAGGACTTTTTCATGTAGGTGGAAGCGTTCATCCTGGAGGAGGAATCCCTTTGTGTTTAATGAGTGCAAAAATTACAAATCAATGGATGCTAGAAAGTTAGCTGTCTTAATTCCCGCAGCGGGAGCCGTTTTCTTGTCTTGCGAACCCCAGGTATACTGTACCCAAGAGTTTCGCATGTTTGAAGCTGTTGTGTTGGGACCGGTTCCTACCGAAGTTTATACCGTGGATCAAACTACCGGCGACACGCTTAGAGACCAACATATTGGAGGCTATCCTTCAGCCGCTTATGGAGTAGGTTCTGATGGATTAATTCAATACCAGGGCTACAACAGCACCCGTTCGTATTTGTTTGTTGTAGAGCGTACGGGGCAAACTCCTTGCGTGACTCCGTTTGTTTTTCAATCCGATGAATGCCACATCAGCAAGGTTTCTGGCCCTGATACGGTCGTGTGCCCGTAGCCATGGACAATAAAGGGAAATCAGCGTTCTCCCCTAGTTGCGTATTCCTTTTGCTCTTGGTAGTCGCCTCGTGCCAATTGGAGCAGCGTTCTAACGAATACGCGGCCCAAGAGGAGGGAGCGGTTCTGCGTTGGGAAGAAGTGGCCGCCCAAATCCCAAAAGGGATTTCCGAATCCGATTCCCTTGCGTTATCGAAAAACATCATTCGCGACTGGCGTTTGAGAAAAAACTGGCTTTCTCAGGCCGAATCTCAAATGGGAAACGACTTGGATTCCTTTGAAGTGGTAGTTCAACGTTATCGGGAGGATTTGTTGATTCTAACCTACCGAAATCAATTGGCTCAGCAAAAAGTTGACACCAATGTTTCCATTCAAGAATTGAGAACCTGGTATACCCAAGCGAGCAAACAACTCAAGCTTAGCAAAGACATTGTTCAAGTATCATACCTAGCCCTGCCCATGACTTCGCGTTGGACATCATCGTTAAAAAGAGAGATGGCAGGTGCGCAACGCGGTCCTTCTGATAATTTGGTAACGTTCTCCAAAAAATGGGCAAGGCAATACAGACTGGGCGATACGACTTGGGTGGAAATTTCGGAGTTGGCTCGCCAATTGGGCGTTCCCGCTTTTGACCCAAATCAGATGTTGACCCGTGGTTACAAAGAATGGACCATGGGACCAACACGCTATGTGGTCTATGTCCACGAGGTAAGAAGGGCCGAGTCGACTCTGCCTTTTGACTTGGCTAAGCCCTGGATTAGAGCGATGGTTGTCGACGCTAGGAAAAAGAAGTTTTGGTCCGAGCTGGAACAAAACATGCTTGAATAAAGCGAAGTTTACTTTGTAGCGCTGACAGACAATCTGAGATTTATAGCTTGCTTTTAGCCAAAGAGTCAAGTGCTTTTAACCGGCGAAGTAAGCCCGGCAAGGCTTCAAATTCGAGCATATTCGGCCCGTCGCACGGAGCATCGTCCGGATGGGGATGGGTTTCCAAGAATACGGCCGCTACACCGGAAGCCACCGCAGCCTGCGCTAAATTGGCGACGAACTCTCGTTTGCCACCGGATCGGTCTCCCAATCCGCCCGGCTCCTGGACCGAATGGGTAGCGTCGAATATCACGGGATACCCCCATTTTGCCCAGAGTGGAAAGGTTTTGAAGTCGACGACCAAATTTCCATAGCCGAAAGTGCTGCCTCGTTCGCATAAGGCAATTTGGCTGTTCCCGGTTGCAAGCGCTTTTTGGAGAACATGGTACATGTCGCCGGGCGCTAAAAACTGGCCTTTTTTGATGTTAACGGGTTTACCTGTGGCTGCTACCGCTTGAATAAAGTCGGTTTGGCGGCAAAGGAAGGCGGGTGTTTGGAGCATGTCCACCGTTTCCGCTACGGGGCCGATTTGGTCTTTTTCGTGCACGTCGGTGAGTACGGATACGCCTACTTTTTGGCGGACTTCGGCTAAAATAGAGAGGCCTTCGTCCATTCCAACGCCCCGAAAAGAATTTACCGAGGAACGGTTGGCTTTGTCAAATGACGACTTGTAGACCCAAGAAATTCCCGCATCGGAAAAAATGCTCTTGAGTTTTTGGGCGGTTTCCAAGGCAAAAGCTCGCCCTTCAATCACACAAGGTCCGGCAATGACGGTCAGCGGCAAGTGGTTGCCCATCAATACGTTTTTCTCCGGCCCTTCAATGGCAATGGTAACGGGAGAAAATTCCGGCGAAGCGGTGGATTTTTGCATCCAACAAAGGTAGAAGATTCCCGAACTTCGCAGAATGGACTTCAAAGAGAAGATTGCACGGATCGTCGTTTTGGTTACCTACGGAGTGGGGGCGGTTGCGCTCTTTACGCCGTGGCGCCAGTGGGTGCTGCCCCTAACGCCCGTCCATTTGTTGTTGAGTTTCTTTTTTCTTCTGCGGTTTCAGCGCTGGAGTGTGCCTTTGGGCTCGGTGGTGTGGCGGCTAACCGCAGTCTTTTGTGTGGCTTTTTTGGTTGAGGTGGCCGGGGTGCACACCGGTAAAATTTTTGGCGTCTATGCCTATTTGCCCGCGTTGGGCCCTCAGCTGTGGGATGTTCCGTTGATTATTGGAGTCAATTGGGCATTTTTGACCGTTTTGGCCCTGAACAGTGTGCCAGAAAGCATTCAAAAGCCCATCCATCGCGCAGCCGTGGCTGCTGTTTCAATAACCTTGCTCGATGCCTTAATTGAAAAGTCGGCACCCTTTATGGACATGTGGTGGTTTGTTGATGGTAAAGTGCCTTTGGACAATGCCATTGGTTGGGTAGTAACCGGATTTGCGGTGGCCTTGTTGGTCCAACCGGCTATTGCCTCAAAGGGGACCTCTAGAGAAAAAAACCCCCTGAATGGATTGTTTTGGTCGGTTCAAATTGCTTTTTTCAGCTTGGCTTTGGTCGCTCAAAATCTTGTAAATTGAGTGCATGATGGGGAATGCAGGTGGTCCATTGGGCATATTCGGGAAAAAGAAGGGATTGTCCTTCGTTGTAGGGATGCTTTTCATGGGGTCGATTTGGTCCCAAACCATGCATTCCATTCCCCTGCACCATGTGGTAGGTCCCGCGCATGAGCTTCCGGCGGACCCGGCGCTTGTTGTGCAATCGTTGGAGGCCCCCGATGCCTTTAGCACCCAAGCGGGGTTGAGCGAAATTAAGCGGCGCATCTTCCAGACGAAGCAACCGTCGTCCGATTCTCAAGAAATACGAGATCCAGCCAGTGGCCCCGTCGGCGGAATTGGGTCTGTTGGATACACCCAAAAGACCCTGGCCGATTCGCCTCAAGTGGTTTTTGGTAAAAAGACTTTTCGCGTTTTCGGAACCGTAGGAGTCGTTACCGATTTGTTGGGGGGCACTCCCAATGACAATACGTTGGCAGTCAACAATTCGGGTCATGTCTTGATAGGTGTGAACAGCTACATCTGGGGATGGGACGAGAATTCCGACACCTTGTTGTTTCCTCAGAGTTACATTCCATTGAGTGTTTTGGGCCAGTTGACGGGGTCGGATTATGCTTTTGATCCCAAGTTGGCTTACGACCCCGAAGCGGATCGGTTTGTCTTGGTTTTTTTGATTAACAATATGCCCGCCAATAATCGAATTGCCGTATGCTTCAGTAAAACCAACGACCCCCGAGACGGTTGGAATGTCTACACCCTGCCAGGCAATCCATTGAACAATAACCGTTGGTCGGATTTTCCCGCCATCGCAATAACCAAGGATAAAGTCGTGCTGAGTCTGAATCTCATTGTACCCAATGTCTCATGGCAGGTAGGATTTGATGGGAGTATTTTGTGGGAAATGGACAAAGAAGCGGGGTATTCCGGAACGACAAATCTTCCATCGCTGCTTCACCACGACTTTCGGTTCAATGGGAAGTATACCCGCAATTTGCTGCCGCTTACAGGTTGGAACGGTGTGGCCGATCGTCCGATTTTAATGAGTAACCGGAATTTTTCTCCTTCAAACGACTCCGTTTTTGTTTGGACGCCGGCGGCCAACCCATCCTCCACCAATGGGTTTGAATGCCGCTGGGTAAGTGCCAATCCGGCCTATGGACTTCCGCCCAACGGACGCCAGAGTACCACACCGGCAAATGACCCTACCAAGGGGTTACAAACCAACGACGGCCGCTGGCTGGGGGGGCTCATAGCCCCGGATGGCGCTTACCATGTGGTGAGCACCACGCGGACATTTTCCACACCCAGCGAACGTGCAGGAATTTATTACGGCATCTTGCCACTCGGGGCGGATACCTTGACCGGGCGTATTTTATCCGATCCCATCAAAGATTTTGGCTATCCCAACATTGTGTTTACTGGGAATGAGGCGTGTGACCAAGAGTATGTGGTTGGATTTAATCACACCAGCCCCAGCCACCATCCCGGAAATTCATTGGTCTACGTCGGGAACGACGGCAGTTTCTCGCCCGTGGTCCAACTGAAGGCAGGCCTTGGTCCCGTTTCCAAGTTGGGAGGTGCCGAGCGGTGGGGCGACTATTTTGGCTTGCAACGCGTTTACGGTACTACAGGGGGAGAGCCGAGCCTTCACGAGCAAAAAGTTTGGGCAGCGGGATTTTTCGGGGCAGGCAACGGGGGGAATTCCACGTGGATTTCCGCTGTTAAAACACCTGATTCTAGCCAATTCGAAGCCCTATGGGAGCTCTTTGGAAGTGGCTGCGACTGGTCGGTCAGTGGGGTGGCCCTCGGAGGAACAGCGCCTTACCGCTGGATTACTTCCAAGCACACAGACACTTTGGAAGGACCGAGCGCATCTTGGGCGGGTTTGTGCAGCGGAGACTCCATTCAGGTATGGGTGCTCGATGCCCGGGGGTGTGTGAGTACCGTAGCGTTTAAATTTCCTTTTTCCCAGGCCCCGACCCCTTCGGCCTTTCCCAATCCCATTTCGAATAGCCAAGGAAATCGGGTGGTTCTAGCCGTTGCATTGCCTGTCTCCGGCTTGGTGGTCTTGGATTGCATCGATGCGACGGGCAGAGTGGTGCACATTGGGGAAAGGCAAGCACGTGCCGGCCGAAACGAACTATCGTTTGACCCCCAGTACTTGAAACCGGGCTGGTACCAAATTCGAATGCGCTCGGGTACCACGGAGACGTTTGCCCCGTTACTGGTTATTCCTTGAGGCTGTGTCTGTATTGGTCGTTGTTCCTGCTCGACGAAATTCCGAGCGTCTGCCCTCAAAGCCCTTGGTTGATTTGGGAGGAGTGCCCATGGTGGTTCGCACGTATAGACAGGCCCAAGAGGGGTTAATTCGTTCTGGGAAACACGGAACAGTGGTGGTGGCCACCGACTGTGCGGAGATCGCACAAATAGTAGAATCAAACGGAGGTAAGGTTATAATGACCAGCGACTTACATGTTTCCGGAACTTCCCGATGCGTGGAGGCTGCAGAAAAGTGGCAGGCCCAATCGTTGGAAACTTTGTCTTGGGTTTTGAATGTACAAGGGGATGAACCTTTGGTGAATCCGGACCATGTGGCGGTTCTCTTAAATTCCCCAGGCCCTTTGGCTACATTGTACACGGCACTATCCTCTGAGAGCGACCTTGAAGACCGTTCGGTGTGTTATGTGGTACCGGATGCACAAAACCGTGCTCTGTACTTCAGCCGCTGGCCCATTCCTTACCAACGGACGGAACATGCGCCGGTGCGCTACAAGCATTTGGGCGTTTATGGGTATACGCCAGAGGTATTAAAAGCCATTTCGGTCTTAGATCCGGCAGACAACGAACGAGCAGAGAGCTTGGAACAACTGCGTTGGCTTCACCACGGGTATCCGATTTTACTTCACGAAGTGGGCGAGGCACACAATGGTGTGGACACCTGGGAGGATGTACTTCGGGTACGTGCCATTTTGGACATTCGTCCTTGAGTAATAAAGAATACCGTTTTGAGAGAAGCGGCAGGGCAAGTGCCGAGTTTACCGCTTCTTAGCCCGAATATTGAGCGTTTCCACTCCCAAAGAGAATCCGATGGCTACGTAAATGTAGGATTTTGGTACATGGTATCCAGCCCCTTCGGCAATGAGCATGACTCCGATGAGAATGAGGAAAGCCAAAGCCAAAACTTGCAGAGAAGGGTGTTTTTCAATTACTCCGGCAATTTTCCCGCTAAAGAGCAACATGACAATTAAACTAACCACAATTGCTCCCACCATGATGGGCAGGTTTTGGGTCATTCCAATGGCGGTTAAGATGGAGTCGAAACTGAAAACAATGTCGAGCAGTGCGATTTGAACAATGATACCCGCAAATTGCTTCGCCACATGAACATTCTTGCCGTTATCGATGCCTTCCTCGGTCTCCATGATTTCGAAAATCTCTTTGGTAGACTTGAATAGCAAGAAAAAGCCTCCGGCAAAAAGAATCAAATCCCGTCCAGATACCGCATGGTCAATAACTTGAAAAAGGGGCTCTTTGAAATGCATGATCCACGTGATGGAGAGAAGCATAAGCACCCGAAAAACCAAAGCCAATGCGATGCCCAAGAACCGTGCTTTGGGCCGAATGGCCGGATCCAGTTTGTTGGTTAGGATGGAAATGAAAATAATATTGTCTACCCCCAGGACGATTTCCAAGAACGTCAGGGTTATAAAGGCAAAAAGAAGCTCCATCATAGGTGGGGCAAAGGTAAGTGGAATTTAGCGGTTTGGGCAATCCTTACACCTGCAAAACGCCGGGGTTGTATTTTTTCTCCAGCGGGGCATTGTTGGACATTTCCAGTCCCATAGAAAGCCACTGGCGTGTTTCTGAAGGGTTTATGACCGCGTCAACCCACAACCGCGCAGCGGCGTAGTACGGGGTGGTTTGCGCATCGTACCGTGCGCGGATTTTTTGGTACAATTCGTTCTCAGCGTCGGGGTTGGCCACTTGATCAATGCGCGATTTTTCAATTTGCAACAAGACTTTGGCTGCTTGTTCGCCGCCCATTACTGCCAATTTCGCAGTAGGCCAGGCTACAATGAGGCGCGGGTCGTAAGCCTTGCCGCACATGGCATAGTTGCCTGCGCCGTAGGAATTACCAACAATCACCGTGAATTTTGGAACGACGCTGTTGGCCACCGCATTGACCATTTTGGCGCCGTCTTTGATGATGCCGCCGTGTTCGCTCCGGGAACCCACCATGAATCCAGTAACGTCTTGGAAAAAGACCAACGGAATGTTTTTTTGGTTGCAATTGGCAATAAATCGGGCTGCTTTATCGGCGGAGTCGCTGTAAATAACACCTCCAATTTGCATTTCGCCTTTGCCTGATTTGACGACTTGGCGCTCGTTGGCCACAATGCCCACGGCCCAACCGTTGATTCTAGCGTACCCGGTTAAGATGGTTTTGCCGTAATCGGCTTTGTATTCCAGCCAGCTCCCTGCATCGATGATTCCGTCCAGCAGGTTGCGCATTTTATACGGCTTACCTTCAACCGGAATGAGGGTGGAAAATTCCTCCGGCGTCAAGCCGGGCGCAACGGATTCAATCCGGTCCCATCCGGCTAGGGGGCGGCTGCCCATTTTGTCCACTAAGGACCTCAATCGTTTCAATGCGGCGGCGTCATTGGGCACGGAATAGTCGACCACCCCGCTGATGGCGCTGTGGGTATGGGCTCCACCCAAGGTTTCGTTATCAATATCTTCGCCAATAGCTGCCTTAACCAAATAACTACCAGCCAAGAAGATAGACCCCGTTCCTTCAACAATCAATGCTTCATCGGACATGATGGGCAAATAGGCGCCTCCGGCCACACAACTTCCCATAATAGCAGCCAACTGCGGAACGCCCAACGAACTCAATTGAGCGTTGTTCCGAAAAATGCGTCCAAAATGTTCTTTGTCTGGGAAGATCTCGTCTTGCATGGGCAAATACACGCCCGCAGAATCCACCAAATACAGGATAGGAATGCGGTTCTCCAAGGCAATTTCTTGGGCACGAAGGTTCTTTTTGCCGGTCATGGGAAACCATGCACCTGCTTTCACGGAGGCATCGTTGGCTACCACCAGGCACTGACGGCCAGCTACATAACCCAATACGACTACCACTCCCGCAGAGGGAGCACCGCCGTGTTCTTCGTACATCCCTTCGGCTGCCAGAGCGCCAATCTCCAGGTGGGGCTTTCCGGGGTCGAGCAGTCCTTCTACCCGTTCGCGTGCGGTCATTTTTCCTTGTGCCCGCAATTTTTCTTGCTTCTTTATCCCGCCACCCGCATGGGCAACGGCCAGTCGGGCGTTCAATTCGTCGAGCAGGCCTTGGAGGAGTTCTTTCTGGGATGCCATTGGGGAGAACAAGATGAAAATTAAAGAAATTAGTTGCCTGGAGGGTTTGAGCGGGTATCTGCAGATGCGGGGAGAATCCATTTACCGGCCTCGCGCATCAATGCTCCGGAGGGAGCGTCGTCGGACACCCAAAGTACCAACTCAAGCCCACCGTCGGAAAGGGTATTAAGCAGGAGGAGATCGGGAAGTGCATCATTGAGTAGGTTCGCGGCAACATACAATTCTGGAATGGGCTGCGTCGATCCTGAATCAACCGATTTCCAAATGGTTTGTTCCAGTATCTGGTCACGAAGGTCTTTTTGACCGACGATTGTAAGCCGGTAATCCCGGATGGTCCGTTCTTTTTCAATAAAGGAAACGGTGCCGAATGCTTGCAACGACCAAGGGCCAAACTCCGAAGGAAAACGGTGTTCTGTTCCAGGTAGCAAAGCTGTTTGTTCCGTAGGAAGTCGCATCCACCGCTCAGAAACGGTATCCAATGGAAAAGGAACACCCAACAAAAAAAGGGCCCCTTCTCCGCGGTTGTGGACCACGTCAAATTCCAATCCTTTGGACATTTTTACCCGGCTCAATTGCGCATTGATCCGAGCCGATTTGCAAACGATTCGACCTTCTTCATCGGACGGGAAATAGGCGTACCACAGGTTCGAAAAGTCCAATTCATCAAGCACTCCGCCGTAATTATATACTTCGGTCGCCAATTGAAGCGGGCTGCGCAACCATTGTTCTTGGGTGCGTTTTTCCACTCCAGCCAATCCCCCTTCTTCGTGCCATTGCAGCGCCGAGTCTCGGGCATAGCCCGCCGGAAGATTTAAAAAAAAACGGACAGCCGCAGTATCGGATTTCCACGCAAAATCAGGTCGGTCGCGCAAGGACGCAATCCGTACGATTTGACCCGTCGAAAGGCTATTCCACGACTCCGAAATGAGATTTTGTGCTTGCAGGACGATCCCTTGCAGAAGCAATAAAGTCCCAATCAGCGCACGGAGAAGGGTTGCTTTTTGCATGATTTAAAGGTACAACGCAGGTCCTTCCCGCAACAAGGATTCTGTCCAACTCACTCCGCCGGGACCTGCAAGGATTCCTTTTTTGGGGGAGAAATCAAGGGTAGGTCGTTTTTGGGCCAGCGGGGGCAAGGAAGCCCCCCACTGCTCAGCCATCCAGCTATTCAATTGGAGAACATAGCGGTGCCACAAGGGCTCAGCATCAAGTACAAGAGGCTCCAACTCCGGCCCCAATACTTCCCAAAAGGGCAAGGGAGACCAGTGGGTTTGCAGCGTTCGCCATAAGTGTTTGCGCCATGGTGAATTGGGATCCATGCGGGCATTCCAACCCGTTCGACCCGCATCATGGGCCATCGGGATACTGAAATCGAGCCAGGCGATCGATTCCAGCGCGCTATTGGTTGTCCCACCTTCGGAGGTGGCATTTCGTTGCGACAAACGCAACCGGTTGCGAAACGTTTGTTTGGGAAACGGTTCTTCCAACCCAATTTGGGCACCCGGCAGCATGGCAGCTTCCCACCACGCCTTTCCCGGCAAGATTAGGAGCGGGAGGACCGTTTCTTCCGGGTGTACCATTCGTTGATTCCCCACAACAGGGCAATGATCGCTCCAATGGGTAACAAATGGGACTGTTGCGGTCCGTCGCCGTGCACAAAGCTAAAGACCCGGTTCCATCGAATTCGGTCCATTCCTTTGGCAAAAACATCCCAGCTAAAGAAGACAAAAACCGGTTTGCCTACAATGTGGTCCTCGGGTACAAATCCCCAGTACCGCGAGTCCTCGGAATTGTGCCGATTGTCTCCCATCATCCAGTAATAGTCCATGGAAAAAGTATACGAATTGGTAGGTTTTCCGTCCACCAGATAGTTTCCATTTATAAACTCGAGCGTATGCCCTTCGTACGCGGTGATGCACCGTCCGTATTTATTTACATGGTCTGGGTTTAGGGGGATAGTAGCTCCTTTTTGGGGAATCCACAAAGGTCCGTAGTTGTCCCGGGACCATTTGTAAACCAAGGTGTCGGAATGACCGCCAACGGGGTTGGGAAACAACGGGCGGCTGTCAATGAAGTTGGTCAAAAACCACGCCTCTGCCTGGGGTACCGAATCGCCGTACCCAACGCGCATTGCATTTTTGGGACTGATCAATGGACGAACTTCCACAACACCAGGATAACTTTTGAATCCTTCAACGGCTGTACTGCTGATCGTGGCAACAAATTCATTTTGAGAAAGAGCCAAAATGTCGGAGACGTTTTGGTTGTTTACTTGATAATTATCCGGTATGTAATTGAGGTCAAAACTCTTTTTGAGGGACATGGGATTGAAGCCGGTCCCGTTGGTCCGGACATAGTAGGAGAATTGGCCGTTGCTGCGTTCGGGCAATTCAGTTGCTTTACCATTGATGAATACCTGACGGTTTACAATGGTCAAGGTGTCCCCGGAAATAGCAACACAACGTTTAACGTAGTGTTCCTTTTTGTCCACAGGCCGGTCCGGTTCGGCGGGATAATTGAAAACGACCGCGTCGCCCCGATCCACCCGGGCCAACGCGGGCAACCGAAAATACGGTAGCGAGATTCCGTCCCAATAGCTGGGTAAGTCCGTTCCTGGTATCTTATTGTGCGTCAATGGAATAGAAACGGGCGTGAAAGGCATCCTTAAGCCAAATCTCCATTTGTCCACAAAAAGATAGTCGCCTACCATCATGGACTTTTCCATCGAAGAAGTCGGGATATTGAATGCTTCAAAGGCCACAGCGCGTAGCGAACCGGCCGCTACCACCGCAAACAAAATGTTGTTAACCAAGGTGCCAATGCGGCGTTTGATCAAGTCGTTGTCTCGCGTACCGCGCACCAGGGGCTGCGTATGGCTCAAGTATCCCAGGTATCCTCCCAATGTCAATACACTGAACACGGTGTGTTTGGTTTCCCTAAACCCGTGCATGTGCAAAAGCTCGTACGTGATGATCAACGACATAACGTTGTCGATTACCGGAACATAAGCAAAGAAAGCCCAGTAGGTTGGCCGGTCAGCGAGTTTCAATACCTGAATGGTCCGCCAAACGGGTACGAAGGCCCACCATGCTGGTAGGTTGTTGGCGGTAAAAAATCGGTAGGTAAACAGCCCTCGGAAGGCGGTTCCTACCAAGTAGTACAGCAAAATTCCCATGTTACAGGTAGCGTTTTACCAGTTCTTCCACCAAAGTGCGGTCTGACCACCCGTCGGCTGTGGCTTGGTAGGTTAAGACAATCCGATGCCGCAAAACAGGCACCGCAATGGCGGCGATGTCCTCCTTGTCGGGGGCATTTTTCCCATGTAAGAAAGCATGGGCTTTGGCAGCTTGAATCAAGGCCTGGCTGGCGCGAGGACCTGCGCCCCACTGGATGTAGGTTTTCGCATCGATTGCCAGGGGATTTCGGGTAGCGTGAACCAACTTCACAGCGGCTTCTACGACTGCAGGCGGTACGGGCATTTCGGCAATGTCTTGCTGCATCTGAATCCAATCTTCTGCAGACCATACCGCTTGCGTTGCCGGCGTATGTCCCGTTGTAGTGCGCTGAACAATGGAAATCTCCTCCTCCAAGGAGGGGTAGCCCAATTCGATCAGAAACAAGAAACGGTCCAATTGGGCCTCGGGCAGGGGATAGGTGCCTTCCTGTTCAACAGGGTTTTGGGTCGCCAAAACAAAGAACGGTTTGGGCAAGGGCATTGTGTGGCCCATCGCTGTGACACTGCGTTCTTGCATCGCCTCGAGCAAAGCACTTTGGGTTTTTGGCGGAGTTCGGTTGATTTCGTCAGCCAACAAAACTTGCGCAAAAAGAGGGCCTTTTTGAAACACCAATTGCCGATCGGCATTGAGCATTTCGGTACCCACGACATCGCTCGGCATCAAATCCGGAGTGAACTGAATGCGGCCAAAATCCAAGCCAGAGGCCTGGGCCAGGCTTTTCACCAGCGTGGTTTTTGCCAAGCCAGGAACGCCGACCAACAAGGCATGCCCGTTGCACAGCATGGCCATAAGGACCAAGTCGACGGCTTCTTTTTGACCAACGACCGTCTTTTCAATTTCCGTTCTCAGTTTTGCGATCATAGGGGAAGGGGGCAATTTTGGAAAACGGGATCAATTCGGATGTAGGTAGTCGTGCCTTTTTCTTTGATCCACAATTTAAAGACTTCGTTCCTTTTCTGATTTTCAGCCAGTGCCTTGAGTTTGGTAAAATCTTGTCCCAAATTCGCCCGGTGGGGTTCGGTCCGGTTTATCCTTTTAACCACCCGAAAGAGCATGGTTCCATCGGGCTCTCGGTACAGGGCCACGGGGCTCAACCCGGTGGAATCTACCTGGTCCAGTTGGACCAGAAGGTCCGCGTTTAAATCGGCCAAATCCCATTTGGTGTCCGCTGTATTCGGGTTCATGGCGATTCCACCGTTGGCAGAAGTAGGTTTGTCATCCGAAAAACGAGCCACCGCATCTCTCCACCCCAAAGTGCCCGAGATCAAGGCTGAACGCAGGCTATCCAAGGTATTTGCAGCGCGTTCTACATCGGCTTCTTCTACCCGAGGTTTGATCAAAATATGACGCATATCCAGTTCCTCTCCGCGCTTGGTTTGCACTTGGCAGATGTGGAATCCATATTCGGTCTCAAAAGGTTCCGAAACCTCGCCGGGTTTCAAATTAAAGGCAATGGCTTCAAATTCTTTCACAAATTGCCCGCGCTTGATTCCTTTGTATTCCCCTCCGGCCTTGTTGGACCCAGGATCCTCGGAATACAAGATTGCCATGCTCGCAAAACTGGAGCCCCGTTCAATCCGCGCCTTGAGTGATTTTAATCGATCAATGGCCTCTTCTTTGGAAGCGTTACTCACCCGCGGTTTAATACACAATTGGGCATACTCCACTTCGGCATTGATCAAGGGCAACGAATCGGCTGGGATTCGCTTTACAAAATCGGCCACATCTTTGGGAGTAAGTTCCACTTTCTCAGTCAGAGTGGATTGCATTCGTTGGGCCGTCATTTGGTTTTTCATCAAAGGCCGAAGGTCTTCTTTGATTTCCAAAATGGACTTTTTGTAATATTCCTCCAGTTTTTTTTGCGATCCAATTTGGTACGCCAATTGCTCAATGCGTCGGGCAATGGCGTCGTCCACTTCTGCATCGGAAACGACAACCGAGTCAATTTCCGCATGGTGCAGAAGCAATTTCTCCACGACCATTTCCGAAAATACAGCACATAAGCTCGGTGGGGTCTGTCCGGACTGAGCAAATTCCCGATCAAGCGCTTCCTTTTGCTGGTATACTTCCGAATGCAGAACAATTTCCTTACCGATCACCGCAGCAATGCCATCCACCTGGTTCGGAGGCATCACCGGAGTTTTAACCGGCTGAGCAAACAGGACAGACCCGAAAACGGTAGCGGAACAAAGAGCCGAAGCAAACAAAAAGCGCATCAGGGACGGCTTAATTTTTCTTGCAAGGATTGCCACGCTGCGGCGTCGATGGTAACCGGATACTTGTTCTTCAAAGATTCCATCCATTGCTGTTCCAAGGTTTTCTGGTAATCAGCAATAACTGCGCCACGAACTTCCCGCATTGCCTTGGGCTCAGGTGCCCGCAAACTCTTTACCCATACCAATTCCGTGGGGGAGATACGGGTAAGTCCAGTTCCCTTTGCAGCTAAGAGGAGCTCTTGTTCCCGGCTGAGGTTTTGGGAGCCCTTTTCGGCATCTACCGTGGTCAAACGGACCGCTAACGGGTTTTTGGTGCTCAATAGAGAAACAGCTTTGGACGGTTCGGTACCCTTGTTAAGCAAACGGAGCAGTTTGCTCGTTGTGGACTCGTCAATACACTGGTATACTTGTCCGCTGCGGCGCTCGTTCCACGAATAAGCGTTCTTGTTTGCTTCAAAAAAGGCATTCAGTCCGGCGGTGTCCTTGGAAGCTTTGTCCCAAACCATCTCCCGAGTCAATTCAAATACCAAGATTCCTTCCTTGTATTCATTGGCCAAAAACCGGAAGGCAGGGAACTTCGACGGCAACAAGGCCTCCTCTTCGGTTAGCAACCAATCGTCCAAACGACGTGAAAGGGCCTCGTAGGCAACTGTTTTGGCATTTTTTCCTGGACGGGGTTTTACTTGAACGGTTTTAAGCCACTGCAACGCCTCCCACTGGGTAAATGTCTTGGTGGTAGCGGTGCCGGGAAGGGTCAGGGTGGCCAAAGGCTTGTCCCATTTTTTTGCCGGAGTTGGAGTATTCCAGGTCCCTTTCGTGAAGTTGGAGTCTACGGTAGCCAAGATCTTCTTAATGGCTTTTGGATCCGACTTCAATGCATACGATGCGCGCAATTGATTCAAATAGACGGTTTTGGAGGCATTGCTGCGGGAATCCCGACGAATTTTGGCTTCCAACTCCGATTTGATATCGGCCAGGGCTGGCACGCTGACTTTGCGAATTCGTTGGGCAATGTGCCACCCAATTTTGGTTTTAAAAGGTGCTGTGTAGGCCCCATCTGTGGTTAGATTAAAGACAGCTTCCTCAAACTCCGGGAGCATGTCGTTCATTCCAAAAACGGGGAGACGTCCTTGGTTTTTAGCGGACGTCTTGTCCATGGAATAGGTTTTTGCGAGTTCGCCAAAATCGGCACCCGTATTCAATTGCTCGAACAAGGCTTTGATTTGCGCTTCGGCATTGGTTTCCGATGGATTATCCGGGTTGTCCATCAACAAGATGTGCGCAGCCTCCATTTTGTACCGTGCGGGTCTGCGCTCAATAACTTTCACCAAGTGGTAACCGTAGGGGGATCGCACAGGCATGGAAATTTGTCCAATGGGCTTATTGTAAGCCGCAGTTTCAAAGGGATAGACCATTTGAAAAGCGGTAAACCAACCCAAATCCCCATTGCGCTGGGCGGAGTAGGTATCGGAGGATATCTTTTGGGCCAAGGTGCCAAAGTCTTCCCCGTTTACTAAGCGTTGACGGACTTTAAGAAGTTCTTGGTACACGCGCGCAGTGTCCTCTGGGAGCGCGTCTTCGGCCAGGTCCAACATGATGTGGGCCGCATGCACGTCGGTTTGAAGCCGACCGTAAGCTTCCTCCAAGATCCGGGCGTCTGCCAGCTTGTCGGTCATGTACGGCTTCACCAACTGCTTGTAGTAAGACTGATATTCCTGCTGAAAAGCAGGCACTTGGTCTTTTTCCAAGACCATGGCTTCGGCCACCTTGCGCTTGAACGATATGTACAGGTCCAAATACTCTTGGGGAGTCTTGGGGTCGATTTGTTTTCCAATGTCTTTGTTTTTGTTAAAGACATATTCAAACTCGTCCGCGGGTACGGCAACGGGACCTTTGGGCGTGGATAGGGTAAACAACTGGGCCTGTGCCACCAGGGACAGGCATCCGAAGGCAATGGCAAGATTCTTTTTCATAGCGCCCAAAGATAGCCAAAAGGCACGTGAAAAATGGCGATTGGAAGTGCCTTTCCCATGGGAAGGAATCAAAAAAAACCCTCTTTTCGAAGGGTTCTGCTCCCCGGCCTTTCGGATTATTCCAGGGACGGTTTATCGAATAGTAAGCTAGAGACCGAATGAACCCCAACGGGCGCCTGGACCAATTTCACGGCGCATAAAAGGGCTCCCGCCGCAAAACCCTCCCGGCTCAGCGCTTCGTGCTCTAAAATCAGCCGATCAACAGGAGATGCAAAGGTCAATACATGGGTACCTGGGGCTGGATCTTTTCGTTCCCAAGTGACGGGTACGTCCCGAAGCCCTCCGGATTCCAATAGGGAATGGAGGGTCTTTGCGGTTCCTGAAGGGGCATCCACTTTGGCCGTGTGGTGGATTTCATGCAGCGAGGGCCGGTATTCGGGCCATTTGGCAAGGAGTTGACCGGCATATTGGGCGAGCTGAAAAAAAAGGTTAACTCCCACACTGAAATTGCTGGCAACCACCATTTTCCCTTTTTTGTCCAAACACAGCTTTTCTGCGGTTGCAAGTTGGTCATTCCAACCGGTCGTACCGCAGACCACCGGTATGCCGGCGGTCAATAGCCGGGTAACATTTTCAGCACCGGATTCCGGGTGGGTAAATTCGATGGCCACCTCGGCATCTTGCCACGGTTGATTCGGATCTTCCCACTGGCCGCGTTGTATTCTGGCTACGATTTCGTGCCCGGCAGCCAGGGCAAGGGCTTCAATGGCTTTGCCCATTTTGCCGTATCCGATCAGTGCGATTTTCATGGTGCGGTGCGTGAAGTTTGGGGCAACAAGTGAATGTGAATACCGATTCCCGCTCCCCAATCGGCTGGAGCTACCCGGGCTTGGAGTTCCAAATTTCGGGAAACATCAAAGGAATACAAGTGCCCCCCTACGTGGGCGTCCAACACCTGAAATCCCCATGCCGCAAGCATTCCCAAAGCGGCATAGTCCCGGGACCGTCGGGCGCTATTTTTTAAAGACAATAACTGGGTAGGGGTATACTGCCCCACGTAAGGGTCGATGGTCAAAGGGTCGCTGTCCAATCGGTAATCCAAAGCAAGAGCGAAGTGAGTCGTTTGGGTTTGTTGGGTGTACAAGAAGTACCCGGTAGCGCCAATAAGGCCGTAAACCAAAGGAATTTTCCAGTATTCACGGTTGTAAAATTGTCCGGCACCTGGAAGCACCGCGCTCAGGGCGGCAGCGGTTTGAGGCCTTCCCCAACGATTTTGGTCCATCGGGTCAATCACCGATGCGCTATCGGGCTGCGGCTCGTGATTTGCACGAAGCGGGGCATGGATGGCCAACAACAGCCCCAACCCTCCGGTAAATACCCATTTTGCGGGCATTAAGCCTCTATTTTCAGTCCCAGCTGGTCCGCGAGCCGAAGCAAGTCGCCCTCTGAGGAATACTGCATGACCAGGGTTCCTTGTCCTTTTTTTCCGGGTTTCAAAACAACCGGAGTTCCCAATTGCGCACTCCAGTGGTCGGCCAAACGTTGGAATGGGTTTGAGGCCATGGCTGCGGGGGTCGACGAGGATTCCGGAGCTTGGGATTTTTGTTCCCGGTACAAGCGCACAGCCTCTTCCACCTTGCGCACACTCCATCCTTGAGCTACACATTGTTGGTACATGCTTTCCTGGAGGTCCAAATCAGGGAGGGAGGAGAGGGGGCGAGCGTGGCCAAAGTCAATCATGCGTTCCCGCAAACCAGCTTGCACCAAAGGCGACAGACTGAGCAATCCCACGTATTGGGCAACCACGGCACGTGATTTTCCAACGCGCTGGGCACATTGGTCTTGGGTGAGTTGGCATTCGTCCATCAACCGGCGGTACGACATGGCCACCTCAATGGCGTCCAAGTCCCGGCGTTGAATGTTTTCCACCAAGGCCATTTCCA
>JACCDW010561553.1_pt1 | contig 20511 bp, 59 predicted proteins | sample 7449781 | NCBI WGS metagenome assembly JACCDW01 (sample SAMN15323449, study PRJNA562643) | freshwater metagenome | isolation source: river surface water | place: USA:Blue River Watershed | collected 2017-08-18
GGTGTATTGTATGACAACTCCAGAAGATGATGGTTTTGATTTCTTCTGTCATATCAATACTGATTATTGTCGTTATGTGGAGGAGTTTTATTATGAATGATGAAAAGAACCCTGATGAGATTGTTGTAGAAGACATTCAAATGGTACACTTTGAAATGATGGATAGTGGGTTCTTGTGGTGTGGGATTTATCATAAGAATGGACAGGTAGACCATTTCAACATCACCGCAAAGAAGAATAAACTCTCTACCATCTGGATGCCTAACTGTGGGTGTCCACCAGAGGAAGTGGTACACGGGCACACCAGAAAGGATTTGGACCTGTTATAATACTTTCATACGCAACAAACTCATGACTCTTGACGAACTCTACGATCATATCACTCATTATGTTGCCCATCCACACACTGCGATTGTGGAGCATGATAAGCGTCGTGCTATTTTGATTTTGAATGTTTTGGATGAATACTTGACTGATGCTTTTGGTGAAATCTATTGGGATAATGATGGTCCTTTTGAGGACTTTGGTGATTATGCTTCTAAGCAACTTGATATTCTGGAAGGTAAAAAGAAATGACTCACGATGAATATTGGGGAATGACAAAGTGGCAATGGTTCCGTGAGGGATTTTTTAATATTGCCTACATCCTAGATTGTTATGGTACTCGGGAGCACTTTCCTGATGACTTCTGGGAAGCACTCAGTTGGGGATGGATGTGTGAATACATATTTCCGTATGATGATCCATACAATCCATATCTTTCACCCGAACGTAAATTGAGGTTGGGTAGATGGTAAATAAAGATGAAAACTCAAAATGAGGATAACCCAATGAAACTCTGCAATCTTATCTTTTTCGCAATTATTGGTGTCTGTGTTGGTGGTATGGTGTATGCTAATATTGCACCAGAAAAAACATCGCAGCATATTTCTGATGTAATAAAGCACAAGTGAATATTCATACAGTTATTATTTCAAATCGATTACTTAATTACACACCATTCTGGTGGTGGTATCGTTTAATGTGTCATCAAGGTTTTCGCTTTGATGATTATCATATCGGGGAATCATTCTGGAGTTCTCTAAATGGTGGATGGTATGATATGAACTATCAATGGGAGTTTGAGAAGTTTTGGGGCAAAGGCGCTAAACCTGAAAAAATTATCCTCCCAAAAGAAGATTTTGATGCCCTTGTAGAACGCTTGAATGAACCACCAGACCCTGCTACAATAGAAAAAATCAAAAGAGTTTTGCTCAGAAAAGCACCTTGGGATTGAAAGATGTATTCAAAATCAGTATTGGGAACTCAAACTAAAAAAACTAAACTCAGTTGGTGGGAATATTGGATTGGTCACTGTTGGATGACTGGTTGGCAAAGTATTGGAATGGCATTTCGCAACTGGAGAGACCTAATTACGGGAAATTATCAAGATTATGCACTGTTAGACTATGATGACCCTTATACTGAGTGTTATGAATGGTTTTGGGCAACTCTTGGTGAAGATGAAACATATCCCAAGCGATTTCTTGAAGATTTGCTGGAAATGTGTGATAGAATAGACCGGGGTGAGGAAAAACTCATACCATTTACCTTGGAAGACATGAAACGTCTTAGCGATCTTGTTGATGGAGTTGAACTTGATGATTAAATCAGTTAAAGAAGAATTTCCACACTCTGGATTTCCTGTAAAGGTTGTTCATAAGGATGGTAAAGACCTTAAGGATACAAAAACATGTTACTTTCAGTGTGAAGCACACGCTAAGAAGTACATTGAACGTCACAAATTTAAGAAAAAAAATTACAAAATGACTATTAAGGAGGAAAAAAATGACTGAACGCACTTACACATCAAAATCTGGCGATACCTGGACTTGGGAAGAAACTCCTGAGACTATTGAAGCACTCAAACAACTACACGAAGCAGTAAACCAAGCAAATGAGCGAAAAAAAACTAATTGACGACGCCTTCTATGTTGAGCAAAGTGCTTGGAAGACGTGGAAATCACACGATAAAGAAGGTAAATCATTAATCACTTCATTTACTGAAGATGCTTGTATTGCAGCAACCAGAAGTTATCTTAAATGGTTGCAAGAAGGTTTCCCAGAAGCACAAATTCATGAAGGTGAAGTGGGTGGAAAACTCTAAGTTCCCAGCATTAGATCCAACAACTCCTTGGTATGAGTTTCTATCATATCAAGAATGTTGTTGGTCTCTTGGTGTCAAACCTTCTCTTTCAAGGTTCATGAGATATAATGAATACTATAAAAACTATGGACTCAAATCAAACTCTTCTCAATCTAATTGAAGAATTGCAAGAAAAAATAAAATATCTTGAAGAGGAGAATGTTGAGAATTCAAATCTCATTTATCAATTAATGAATTCTATTGAAGCAGTTGATAGGCGTATAGATATTATCGCAGAAGAATTTGGTAAAAAAGATGTATGAACTGGATGATGAATTTGAAAAAGCACTCGCACACTTTGGCACCAGAGTTGATATTATTTGTGCGTTAGAAATGGGAGGCAAAATAGATGCTGAAACAGCTTACAAAAATATTAAACAGGAACTCAAAGAACTCAAAAAACTTAGAAAAAGGTACAAAAAGGAAGTGCAGTAAATGTGGTGAAGAAAAACCACTTGACAAACAGTATTATCAAGTGATAAAGTCTTTTAGTAGTGGTTTTTCATACTATTGCAACGAGTGCAATAAACCTAAACAAAGAGATTGATGGAAGACACACTTAAAATCATACAAAATGAAGATGGGTCATTTACGATGGACTGGTCTCCAGATGATCCTAAATGGTCATTTCTTAACAACTTGACTTCTAAAGAAATAGAAGTTATAGTACATCAAGCAATTAAAAATTATACTGATGAACTCTGACTATAAAAAGTATTCTCTTGAAAAACTTCAAGAATGGATATATGATGCCCTAAGCACCGATGCTTCACCTGATGAAATCTATTCTACTATTCGTGATGCAGTTCATGATGATTACTACTGTTATAAGGATCGTGCTAGTCGTTCCTATAAACTTCTAAAACTTCTAAGTGGTAATCATCCTGCAAATGATAGTAAAACACTTGAATGTGATAAGAATGATTCATCTCCAGAATGTCAAAATGCTTGGAATGATTTCTGGGAAGAATATTATTATCCAGAAGAATTTGAACAAATTCGAAAAAATGGTGGATATGAGTGGACGCCAGAAGTAAAAAGGGATAAGGTAAAGAAATGGGTTCTTCCTGTTGAAGAATGTAATGATTCGGATACTGGAGAAACTGAATATTTTGTATCCTTTCCTGATGATTTGCTAGAAGCAACAGATCTAAAAGAAGGCGATCAAGTTGAATGGGTGGATCAAGGTGATGGTTCTTATCTTTTGCGTAAACTAAATGCACTTAAGAGTGGTGGAGATGAAAAGGTTAGGAACAGGTAATGTATACAATATTTTTCCTATCACCTATTATTGTTGCTGCCTGTGCTGATGGAATTATAAGTGGTGGTAGAGGTTTGATGTGTAATTTTATTAATTCTCCTCAAAATGCGGTAGAATACTACAAACCAAAGGAATCGTGTTATGTTGATGAAGATTTTTATCCAGACTGTACAGATAGTAAAAGTGAGTTAATATGGCATTATCGCAATCTGTTGAAGAAAACCTAAAAGAAGCAGAGGCATCTTTAAGAGCAGCACTTTCTTTTGCTGCTAGGCAAGAAAGACCTGTTGTTTGTTCTGTAATTGCAGACCTTATTCATCGTATTGAAACTCTGCAAAAAACCGATTCTATCTTAGATAAGATTGAAAATCGTAAACCAGGAGATTCTGGATTTTTTGGAACTTTTTTTAACAATGACTGATAAACAACCTAATGAATTTGGTAAGGCACTTCAAGAGTGGTGGGATTCTGATGCTTGCAAACAACTTCAGAAAGAAACTGAAGAGGCAAAACAACGTGCTGTCGGAAAGTATTTTATGCTTTCCGAAGAAGACAAACTTGATATGGTTCAGGCGATCTGCTATATTATGTGTAAGGCAGAATCAAAAGGAACCTCTCACAGGGGTCTACAAGATGCCCTAGGAATTTATCCTGCTGGTTTTTGGGTTGATCATCTTATGGATGTTCATAATGCTCTGTGGGAATATTATCACGATAAAAAAGTTGAAAAAGAATTAGAAGAAGATATTAAACATTTACAAAACTTTGCACAAAAAGAAAATAATCCTTAAGAAATAGCACATTATACCTACATAATGTTAGCATTTCCCCACAATTCAGAGGAAATTATGACTCTTGCAAAAACTGGAACTAGTCAATTGACTATTGAAGAATGGAATGAACTGAATGCCCTTAGAATGGCAATCAATTACAATCCACATACAGTTTCGCCAGAAAAAATGGAGAAATTTACTGAATTATTTGTAAGATCTCTTGAGGGTAAAAGTGATTAAAGAAAATTTAAAGTCTATAGTCCATGAGTTCTTTGATTTGACTGAAGTAAATTCCCCTCAAAATATTAAGAATGAAACCACAAATCTGAATTCCTATCTTTGGAATTCAGATTTTTGTTCTAAAATAAGATTATGTGAATTTGAGGTTAAAAATAAGTTTTATGCGGAAAGTTTAGTCATTTATCCAGATATTCATTACGAAACGCCAATATTTGGAACAGAATACTTGAAAATAAGTGATAAAAAATACTTTGGGGTGATTGATTTTCATCCAATCACTAAAAGTACTGATTATTTAAATTTTATGAATATGTTTAGTGATAGAAAAATTAATAAGTCTAATTTCTATCAATTAGATCAGTATTTTTCACCTAAACTGTGGATAAGTAAAAGAAATACTGATTTTTATAATGAGTATCAGATTATGGTAAAATGTTTTTTACATCAGTATAAAAAGTGTCTCAGTAGTTCTAAAAAACTAAAAGAGTCTTATAAGAAAAATCATAATCAATATAATGACTATATGACAAAAAATGATCCCGCTTTTGGAATATTAAAATCTTATTTTGGTAAAGAATTTGCAGAAGATTACATCTGTAATTTTTTATTTTCAAATAAATAATTTTACTAAATTGTAGTCCTATGGACAATATTCAACAACACATTAACAAAGATAGAAATCTCTTAGAAGATCCTACAATTTCTCCACAGTCACGTAGACATTTTGAGGAAGAACTTGAAGCACTTGAAAATTATCAAAAATCTCATCCAAATGATGACCATGACCCCACATCATTAGAACTTTATTGCAATTTAAATCCTGATGCCCCAGAGTGTAGAGTCTATGAAGATTGAGGACAGTTAGAAAACTGGCACATTACCCCCCTTGACTTTGGTTGAGGGGGGGTTTATAATATGGGAGTCAAACATCAAACCCTCCACGTAGAGGATTTTTAAAAAATGACGCTCACTAAAGTTACTGAAAACGTCGTTGGTCTTCTGACCGAACAATTTGAACAAGGACAAGGATTGACAGCAGTTTCTCTCAAGAACTATTCTGGTCCAGCTCTTGAAACTTGGTCTGAATTTGCTCTGAGTTCTGTGATTACTCTCCTGAAAGAAGAGTTTCCTGATGCAGAGATCGAACACAGCAAAGAGTATATCAAGTCCGAATTCAAAGGATTTGGTAAGGAACGTCTTGATCAACACGTCAAGGTAAATGGTAAGTATGCCTATCTTCAAGAAGATCGTGCTTGGGTGGACAAACCTTTTTATACTCTTAAGCGAGCAGTTATCCGCAATATCATTATGTCTTGTGGTGAGCAATTGCACCCTGACTGTAAGTTTGGTGTTGTTGGATATTGTATCGATATTCGTGAAGATCTGGTCAACACTTGTGACTACACTCAAGGTTACGGTGATCGTATCCAGATGTTCTCTCTTACTGGTCGTCGTCGTTCTAAGAAAGTGAACGGTAAAGCAGTAAACTGGTATGAGACTGGTTTTAACCAAGAGACTGTAGTAAACTACATCAATTATGTTTACGAGACTCTCAAGAATGCAATTATTTCCACAACTCCTGTTCGGTGATTGTCTAATTGAAATGAACAAGATCGCAGATGGATCGGTTGATCTGATCCTCTGCGATCTTCCCTATGGAACTAGTGATAGAAAAGGTGTAGAAGGTAAGGGAAGTAATCGACTGTTGGAATGGGATACTGTTATTCCACTTGATAAACTGTGGGAACAATATAAACGTATCCTAAAACCTTTGGGAACAATTGTATTGACTGCTGACCAACCTTTTACCAGTCAACTCATTCTAAGTAATTTGGAATGGTTTAAGTATGAATGGATATGGAAGAAGAAAAAGACAACGGGATTTCTTCTTGCCAACTATCGTCCTATGAAGGAAACTGAAGACATCGTTGTTTTTTCTCCTGGTGGTGCTGCTGCTGCTTCCAGAAATGGAAAAAATATGACATATAATCCTCAAGGTCTAATTGAGAAGAACGTAAAGAAAAAGAATAATGCAAAGCGTCTTGGTAACTTTCTGCATAATCCAGAACATATGGGTAAAAACAACAAGTTACTTCATGAAACGGAGTATGAGCAGAAATACACTAATTATCCATCAGAAATTATTGAATTTGGACTGGATAAGGATGCCATTCATCCTACACAAAAACCAGTTGCCTTAATGGAATATTTGATTCGCACCTACTCTAATGAAGGTGAAACTGTTCTTGATAATTGTATGGGTAGTGGAACAACAGGAGTTGCTGCTGTAAATTGTGGTAGAAACTTTATTGGGATTGAACTTGACGAAAAATATTACAGTTATGCTGAGAAACGTATCAAAGATGCTGTGACAGTTAGGAAAGTGGCACAAGAGACTCAGAATCCCCTGGAGGATGCCCTATACTAACAAGGTAATCAACGAAACGCCTGATGGCAACTCGCTCTCGTATCGGTCTTGAACTCGCTGACGGTTCTGTTCTCTCTTCCTATCACCACTGGGATGGTTATCCTGAGTGGTTGGGTCGTATTCTTCGCACCCACTATAATAGCAAAGAACTTGCTGCCGAACTGATTGATGGTGGTGATATGAGTTCTTGCTGGACTACTTCCCGTTGGGATACTAGACTCAACGAAAAATATGGTCCCGAGTATTATTCTCAGCGTGGTGAAGATTGCCCTCCTCGCCTTGATGAAAACAAGTATGATTATCTTACAAAGGGTGAGGAATATGCCTATCTTTATACTCTGAATGGTGAATGGGTGTGCTATGATATGCACCAATACGAAAGCAACAAACTTCCCGAAGTTGTTGAAATTCCTTCTGGTGCCCTTGCTGTTTGAAAATCTTTAATTATGGCAAAATTTAATGTAGGTGATATTGTCACCAAACTCTACGGTAAAAAACTTGCTGAGATTACCTATCTTCCAACTTATTCTGGTGGGCAATTTGCTTGTAGGTATCTTGAATCCAGACAAACTTTTTACGCCCGTGAATACGATCTAAAACTTTACGAAGAGGAAACTGAAATGGCTACTGACACTAAGACCCTGTATTCTTTCACCATTGACGGCAAGGTTGCCTATGGTACTCACATCGGCACTAACAGTCAGAATAAGTATCTGATTGAAGAAAAAGGTACTGGTGCGATTCACGTCTTTGATAAGAGTGAACTGGAGGAAGTTGTACCTTATACCTTCAGTGCTACGATGGGAGGTAAAGAGACCCATTATGTTGGTACTCCCGACACTCTGAAGAAAGGTGATGTTCTTCTCTACACTGGTTCTAACACTCCTCAGGTTGCCGTGGTGACTGGTGTGGATACTAAGAATAAGAGTGCTCGATCAAAGTTCAAAGGTGCTAAAATCGTAACTGAGGCAATCTGATGAAAATTGTAGGTCTTGCTTTTGGTGTAATTGTCCTTGCTGTTGCAGGACTTCTCTTTGAAGCATGGTTGCTTGGACTGATTCTGTCTTGGTTTGGTGTATCCTTGTCCTTCTGGCAGAACTTTGCTATTATCTTTCTTGCTAATCTTATCTTTAAAAATACTGGAGGTTCTTCAAAATGAAACAACAAAACGGTTTTATTGACCCCTTTGCTATTATTATTGTTGGTGGTATAATTGGTATTGGTGCTCTGCTGTTTATCGGTGGTCCACAATACAATGTGTGGCAACAATCTCTTGCTGGTAAAGCAGAACTTCAGAAAGCAGAATACACGCGACAGGTTGCAGTTCTTGAGGCACAAGCGAAGAAAGACTCTGCACAACAACTTGCTGAAGCAGAAGTAATTCGTGCTCAGGGTGTTGCTAAAGCAAACCAAATCATCGGTGATTCGCTGAAAGATAACCGCGAATATCTACAGTATCTGTATATTACAGGTATTGAAGATGGATCTAAAAATGGTAATGTAACCATTTATGTTCCCACCGAAGGTGGAATGCCCGTTCCTACTCTACAAATGAATAAGTAAAATGTTTAACTTCATTTCTGGCACGATCTTTGGTATTATTGTATCCACTATTGGGTTTGCACCATTAGCACAAACTCTTGATAGTGGAATGTATAATCTTCAAAAGACTACTGTAGAAATGAGTCGCCCTAAACTTCCACCTCCAAACAACCAGATTTAAAACTAGCACACGACCCGCTCACAAGGCGGGTTTTCTGCTATAATAACAGAGTAGTTGGGGGAACCATCATGTTTTCGGTTGAACTTTCTGAATTAATTGATGAAATTCGTGAGATTGAAATCTACAACTCAGATCCCCAAGATTGGATGGGATATTTGGAATCTGATGACTACTGGAGGACAGATCGGGAACTGGCATACTGACACTCCCAGACCCCTCTGGGATGCCCTATAATACGCTCATACGCAACAAACCGATGACCACCACCTTCGCTGAATACGCTGCCGCTGCTGAGGCACGGAATACTGTTCAACTGAATATTCGGAAGTATTGTCTGATGTTGATTGATGCTCTCAAACAGAATTATGTCAATTATGCGATTCGTGGGCACAAACGCTCTCTTGAAACTTATCATGATGAGGGTGGTGTCAAATATCATGAGCAAAAAATCGAAGACCTTAAAAATGGCAATTGCCCTATTGATTATGTGATTGAAACTGGTCGTAAGTATCATAAAATTGTTTTTGTTGACGGTGGTGGGCAACGTTCTGTTCATGCTTTTGTGGATAAGAAGACTGGTGAAGTCTACAAGTCTGCATCTTGGAATGCCCCTGCAAAAGGTGTTCGATTTGATCTCCGTCTGATTACTGACCGTGAATGGATGCTTGAGAATGCGGATTGGAGCGGCGGGTATCTTTACAAGCGATGAAAATGACAACAACTGAAAAAGCAGTCTTTCTTGGTTCTTTGATTTGGTTCATTCATTGGTCATGCAATCTATTCTCTACCATTCTGGATACGGTTATTCTAAACGCCTCTGTAAAGACGTTACCTTTTGGTTTCTGACCAAATATTTTCCACGTCATAAGATTGATATTGATATTATTCATCGTGGTCTCAAGCGTGATGGTGTTTATGGATATTGTGACATTAAAGAAGAAACAAGGCGTCCAAGGTCGTTTCTGATTGAACTTGACACTTATATGAACCGTGAAGCGTATGTAAAAACTCTTTTGCACGAACTGACCCATCTGAAGCAGTGGGTGGATGGTTCCCTGCATTTTCGTTATGGGAAAATGTGTTATTGTAAAGAACCTGTGCAAAATTACGAGTATTGGGATCAACCTCACGAAATTGAGGCACGTGAGCAAGAACAATTGCTTTATGTAGAGTTTATGAATGAGAAATATGGTATCATAACTAATAGTTTCCTCAGTTCAAGACCTAGACACTTATTATGATAATTGACAGCGCCAAAGTAATGTTTTCAAATGGTGGAGGTGATGAAGCATATACCCCTGATTATGGTGTCACTCCTATTCTCAAATATATTCCCAAAGATGCAGTTGTCTGGTGCCCATTTGATACGATTGATAGTGAGTTTGTCAAGCAAATATCAAAACAAAATGAGGTTGTATTTACTCATATTAAATATGGGCAAGACTTTCTTACCTATGAACCCTCTAATTGGGATGTGATTGTATCCAACCCACCATTTACAAATAAGAGAAAGTTCTTTGAACGTGCTCTATCATTCAACAAACCATTTGCTCTGATTATGACAAACACTTGGTTGAATGATAGTGCTCCAAAGCAGTTGTTTAAGGATAAGGATCTACAACTTTTGATGTTTGACAAGCGTATGAAGTTTCAAAGCCCTGATGGTCGTCCAAATGATAAGATTACGTTCAGCAGTAGTTACTATTGCTGGAATTTTCTACCAAAACAAATCATAATGGAAGAATTGGATGTGCCAACTTCCAAACTGGCACAGCGGACTCGCAGCGAGGCAGTTCTTCCCCTATAATACAGAGGTAATCAAGGGAATCACCGATGACTCTCCCCTCCTACAACGCAATTTCCTTTATTTCAAAGGAAGCGCACAAGGCAGCACTTTATGATGCTTGTATGTTGATTGTGAATACTTACAATCAAACTGAACTGCTTGATGGTCATGAGTGTTATGATGTGACTGCCTTTGAGTTTATGAGATTTGCCCGTAAAGTCGCTAATTCTATCGCAGAAGGTAACTGAAATGAATACCTATCGGATGCTGATTGAGTATTGGGTTCCTGATGAAGATGAAAATTTTTGGGAAGAGCGAATTGTGAAAAGTCGCTCTTCCTGCGGTAAGATTGCAGATGACTTTCTTGCACAAGACCGCACAAATCTAATTCGTTCTGTTGAAGTTGTTCCTGTCTGAAATGAAAAAGTTTCTTCCTCTTCTTCTCCTTCTTCCTCTTCCTGCATTTGCTGGACCTGCGTTTAAGTATCAGACAGTTTGTTATCTTGAATATCAAAATGAACTGATTCAAGATACCTGTACTGTTGTTGAGACCCGTGAAAAGGGTGGAGCACTGAAAACGCGAAATATCTACTCAAATAAGTTTTCACTTACGATTAAATCCTGGTTTGATGTCAACCAAGGTTTTATGACCTGGGATTCACATAACAAATTCAATTACAAATGGGATTATAAAGCAAGTCAGGTAGGTAGTTATGTGATGCCTGGTTTTATTGTTCAAGATGTATCTTGGGATTGAAAAATGACTGAAGATTTTGTAAAACTGAATGTTCACGAAATTGGTGTGATTCTCTCTGCACTTCAACTTTTAAGTCTAAGTGAGGAAAAAGTAATTGCCAGAGACTATGGAAGTGTATCAGCACTTTATAATAAACTCTATAGTATCTTTGAACGGATGGATAGATCTCAAACTACCCTACGGAATGATGTAGTTCCTTCTTTTTAACGTAAAATACTTCAACAATTAACACAGATTATGACTCAACCAATTCTAACTCCAACTGAATATGATGCCCTATGTAATGTTCTTGAGTGGGCTTGGACGTGCGTTCACCAAGAACCAGAACTTTGTCTAAAAGATATTGATTATTCTTCTGCATCCAAAGTTGTTTCAGAAACCAGGGATGAGACTGGTCTTTCTGTAGAATATGAACCAACTGGTGTAGATCCGATTAAAACTGGTGAGTGTGGTCTTGGTCTTGCAGAAGCATTTGAATATACTCTCAACGAACCAAACCAACGTAATGTTATGACTATGATTGAAACTTTGATGTATAAGTTGAATTGCAATCCTATTCTTGCAAATGGACTTGGTAACAGTTGGGAAACTCTTGCTCCTCTTGTAGACAATAATGAACGTGATCGTTTGGAAGATAAGAGTGATGATCCAGATGTTACGACTCAAACACTTGAAGGATATGTTCTTGAAAGTATTGGATTGAAAAATAATGTTGCCCGTCTGCAGGAACATTATGATGATGTAAATGAGATCGGATTTATTCAAGTTGATGATAACCTATGGATTGACGGAGGAAATTCTGACATTTTCCCATGAAGCGATATTTACTACTTGCAACAACTCTGATTGTTGCCTATAATTGGTTTTTAATTTCACGTGATGACAAACTCTTTTCAATTTACGACCGATCAACTCAAAATCATCTACAAAGCAGTCCGAAAGTATCAGATTAATGATGTGCCTCTGAATGGTCAAGCATATCAGGATTGTGATACAATTCTGAATACGATCTTTCCAACGGTTGTTCCATCTCAAAAATGAAAAAATCAACTCAAGATTCTATTATTCAAATGCTTGAGGATGCACTTCAAGTTGCATATTCCGCATCCAATCGCCCTGATTATGGATATCCCTATGCTACTGGTTATTGTCAATCAGTAATGCAAAATGTACTTGATCTAATCAGGGAAGAATCCAAATGAAAGACGAAGACATTTCACAGTTTATAAACGCTTTCTCTGATTTTCTGAAACACGCCGAAGTCGAAGAGTTCTACTACGATGGACGCTCAGTTGCAGAACTGTATATTGAAAAGAATGCTTCTGAGTTGGGTATTTCAACAAATTATTATTTGATGGAGTTTGTATGACGAATCAAACAAAACTCATTCTTGCACTTGATCAAATTGAGAATCTGACTTCTTTGATTGATGGAAATGAGTATCAATCTTTTCTTTATTCTCACTTAATTCAAGTTCAAACTGAACTGAAACGACAATTGACGAATCTTCAACTTTCTGCTAAAATCTATGAGTTCTAATACACAAGAAATGAAATATCTTTATATTGTTGATTACTGGGTTCCTTTTCCTTCATCCGAATATGGTGGAATTGTAAATGTAATTGCAAAGAATGATTCTGAAGCATTTGATCTTCTCTCTGAAAGTGCTGAGTTTGATGATCGTTATACCGACCGAATTATGGAAAGAGTCGTAAATGCTCATAAATTTGCACTTGCAGAAAATCCAGATTCAAAAATTGTAGAGACATTTATCACATGACACAGACTTATCGTATTGAAGAATTGTTTACTGATGGTTGGGCGCTGATTGCACACGATGCAGTTCATTTGACAAAAGAGGAATGTAAACAACGTCTTGAACAATATCTTGCAGAAGGATACAATCCCAAGTATCTCCGTGCAGTTCCTGATTCTAAATGAAAGAGATTCCGCAATTTACACATCAACCACCTGAAGGAATGTATTATGAAGTTGAATCGTTCAAGCGTCATGTGTTTTCTATTTGGGTGTGCTATCGGCGCCAATTTGACTACAATCTTGGCAAACCTACCAAGTCAATTTGGGGATTCTATGACTCAAAAAAGTCCAAGTTCTATTCTCCTGTAAACTCAAAGACCGTTGGTAAGGAAGTTGAATTTAAACAGACAACTCCTTACTCTGCGATGATACCGAAACAGACTCCACTTCAAGCAGCATTTGTATGAAATATGTTCCTCAAGTGAATGATTATGTAAATTGGAATTCCATTTCAGGATGGGTGTATTTCAAGACGAATTCATATATTACAATTGAGGCATATGTTCAACCAAAGCATCCAGAAGATTATCATATCTCACCAATTCATGCTAACAACCGATTGCTTGTTTTATGCTATTCCGATCAATGGAAAGAACTCACTTATGTAAGATCAAGGAATTCAATTTATGAAGACTAAAAAAACATTATGGAGATGGTGGGCAAAGGCGCTAGGAGAAAAAGCATCTAAGTGTGATAAAGAGTCTGATCAAATTGCACTCATTCGCACAATTATCTTTTTTACATATCTCATCACTAATGCATTCATTATTGCTGGAGTGATTCGACACTGGAACGACAATCAAAATTATGAAGTATCAAGTCATCTATCTCAAACAGAAAAAGAAAAAATCATCCAAGCAAACAGCAGGCAATTTCCTCACGATTGAAGATGCTATTTGGTATGAAAATCAAATGAAACTACAAGGTTATACAGAGACTGAGATTATACCTGTATTTTACTGATATAACGGTAATATTATATTTTAATAATAAAAAAATATATTAAAAAACTATATGTTGCGAATTAACTCTCTTGAATAATGTGTGAAAAAGTGATGTTTATAAGTGTTTAAATGCTTATAATACCTTATAAATGCTTATAAATGCCTCTGGGACTTGTGTTATCTTTAATGCTTATAAATGGTTATAAATGCTTATAAATGCTTCTGGTCCTTGTGTTATCTTTAATGCTTATAATACCTTATAATACCTTATAAATGCCTCTGGTCCTTGTGTTATCTTTAATGCTTATAAATGTCTGATAAATGCCTCTGGGACTTGTGACCTAAGCGAGCGTACCATAAGACGCAGAGTTTGTCAACCCCGCCCCCATAAAAATCCTGAGACCCACACAAAATCTAGACGAGACCCCTGCAAGAATTCTAGACGAGACTCACACATATATGCTGAGACTCACACAAATCTAGTCGAGATCGCATATATATGTACTAGATCTCTTCGAGACTCATAACTAGATCATATTGCATCTAGAAGAGATCTATGCTACAATCATACAGTCACTCACAAGATCTCGACGAACTATGTACGACGATTACGATCTCGACTATACATTCACATACGATAACGCACTAGATCTAGATGACACATATGCACTAGATCTAGATGAGGATTATGCGCGAGATTCACATGATTACGAATCTCTTGCATATCGCCACTACGCATGATACAATCTAGTACACAACACAACGAGACCTATGAAAACCGCACAGAAGCGCCTAGTACAGGTTACACTAGATCTGATGTGTTATGATGACCTAGATCTAGAGAATATGAACTGGAGAGAACTTCTAGAACTAGAAGGCGACGAGGAAGTGTACTCTAGCATCCGTGATTTCAGCGACTTGTATTAATGTGACACTTCATAATGTGTCCATGCATTATAATATAATATAACGATGGCGTTATACGTCATCTATTTTAATATTATTTCTTTGCAGGGGAAGTGACGACCGTTTACATCAGGTCCTACCCCAGACCTCCATCAATTTCCCATAGGATAGCAGCAGACCCTAGGGAATGGGGACTGAGTGGACAGTCATTCAAGTGGCACAGAGGTCCTTCCAGAGGGGTCTGGTGGCGTTATATTACTCAGGTCGTCGCAATTGACCTCCCAAATGTATACCTACACCGCTGAGGATGTCCTTCAATCTCTGGCGATTGATTCTGACTTTTATGAAACTCAGGAAGAGTGGGATAAGTTGGATCGTGTAATGGAACTCTTCAAGTTCGTGAAGAAGAATGCTGCAGACGGTTTGATTAATCTTACCGAAGAGCAGCGCGACGTATACTGGGGGACGATCTGACAACTGGCACACAGAGGGTTGCAGGGTACCCGAAACCCTGTATATTACCTTTCGTTCGCAATTGATTCAAATGTGTGGTCCTGTTTTTGAATATTCGTTCGAAGATTATCTGAACGATGCGAGTGATGAGCAATGGGCAGAATGGGAACAAAAGGCATCCGAACTTGAGATGCCCCTGGATTATTACGTAATGGAGTTTGTTTGATGTATAGCAAATTTGATTTTCTTAATGAAGAATGTTTTGAACGTCCTTTTCATACTGGACCTGTTCCTAAACCTTCTCTATCTTACAGGAATTTCCGTGAGATCCAAAAACTTAATAAGCGTATGACACTTCAGAAAGTGTCCACTACCTCTTGACCTGAGCACCAAACCCTGTTACATTACATTCGTTCCTGAGGGATTCAAATGAAAACCACCTATCGCGTGATTGGTTTCGGTCAGAATGAGCACGGGTTCTTTAACCAGTTTGCATTCACCAGCACGATTGGTTATGCTTGCGGAATTTATAATGCTCACCTGCATGATCCTGAAATGGATGGTGCTGTGATCATCCGTGTTCGCCATGAGGATTGGGAAGTGATTCAAGAGTTCAACTCTGCATCCTACCCCTACTCTGTGGTGATGGGTCCTGTTGGTAATCTGAAGGTGGAGAAGGCGCCTGAACTGGTGATGGTGTGACAGTCCACAAGGTGGCACACACCCCCTAGACTTCCTGCCCCATCCGTCCTACATTACATTCGTTCCTGAGGGATTTCCCAAATGTCCGTGACCCTGACCGTGAACTACAAAGAAGTCTACTCTGCAGAGACTGTTGAATTCATCGACAATCTTCTGGAAGAGAACTATTCTCTGGATGACATGCTGGAGTTTATTGACAATCACAATGAGAATGACTTCGTAGCATATTATGAAGAGTATGTTCGTTGCGGTGAGGCAATTGGTTATGAGGCAGTTGATGCTCTGATCTCTGAAATGGGTTGCGTTTCGTATGTAGAAAACTGCGACGAACGCTATCAGGGTTTCTATGATGATGAGGCAGAATTTGCTGAGCAATTCTACAGCGACAAGGGTTACGATCTGCCTGTGGGTATTGTAGTGGATTGGGAAGCAACTTGGGAGACTTCGTTGCGTTATGATTACACTGCCTGCAATGACGGTTCTTCTTACCGTCCCTGTCACATCTTCCGCGATATGTGAAATCTAGTTTAGAGATCTAGTTGAGATTCAATCAACTAGATCTCTTTTTTTATCATTCAAACTAGATCTAGATCATCTAGTTCACACCATCTAGTTCACACCATCTAGTTCACATCATCTAGTTTATATCATCTAGTTTATATCATCTAGTTCACATATACACAACTAGATCTAGATACACACATAAGCATCTAGATGTGCAAGAATATGTGTCTAGTTTCATATACTGCACACGCGGCACATAGCCCGCCTAGTGCAAGAATATGTGCTTCACCCCACTCACCCCTTCCCGCACCATCTAGATGTGCTTTATTATACTTAACTCATACCCCTTCGGGGTATACCTTCGGTATCCCTTTAAAGTATAATTATAAGCTTATATTCTCATCTTCATCGTTAACAAACCTATTCTACTCATAATATTCTAGATTGTCAAGTCCCTTCTGTGCCACTTATGTAACTGTCCTGGACCCCTTGACCTGACCCCTGAGACCTGCTACATTACATTCGTTCCTGAGGGAGACACCCCATGACTCTCATCGCTGACAAGTTCAACCTCTACAATACCGTGAGTGAGCACGATTACGTGACCGAACAGTGTGCAACTTGGGTTGATCACTATAACTTCCTTGCCACACTTTCGTGGAACACTGATGTAGAGCGTCAGCAGTTTGAGTCTGAAATGACCGACTACCTCTGCTATGATGTCTGACATCTGAGATAATGGGAACGGCAGCGCCCTATAAAGACTGCCACTAAACCTTTACTTTTTAGATCTAAATGATGAACTTCACTTCCTCCGCTATCGACAACATCGTGATTGGTGACAACGACAACGTAACTGTTACCTTCCGTGGCGGTCGTGATTATACCTATTCGTGCTCTGATGTTGCTGGTTTTCAGAATGATCTGAATAATGTAATTGAAGAGCACGAATCTGTGGGTAGTTTTGTGAACCGTGCCATTCGTGCTGAACTGCTGCAACTTGTGACGGTCTGACAAGTGGCACAAGGGCGGTTGCATAGGGCACCGCCCCCTGATACATTACATTCGTTCCTGAGGCACACACCGATGTTTGACGAACTCTGGTCTGAGATTCAAGATGCCCCTGGTGAGATCTTTGACCTGCCTGAACTTCGTGATCTGGATGAAGAGAACAAGTTCGATGTGAATGAGTACCTGAACGCAAACTACGATTACTGATGATGACTCTCACTTCTCTCACGTTTGAAGAACTGGATGCACTCCTGGCACTTATTGAGTTTCATGATGATTGGGATGAGGTAAGTGAAATCGTAGGTGCAGATGTGAACGCACTCTATGAAAAACTTTCTGAAATGAGGGATGAAGTCTGATGGCAATCCGTACCGTTCAGATTCTCAACATTGATTTTGACCTCACGCTTGATGATGAAGATGCGTGGGAACTTGATGACCCTGAGATGCTCCAAGAGCGTCTGCAAAAAGGTTACACTGGGCAAATCTTTGAGGTTGAAGTAGAAGACGATGCTACAGATGATGATGTAGCGTATGAACTTTGTGAGGAAGTTTCTGCTGCTTCTGGTTGGTGCATCAACTCTATTGATTTCCGCTACGTTCTGAAATGACCAACAACGCTAAAACCTGGACTGACGATTTCAGCACTCTTGTTGAGAAGTATGCTGAGCACGTAATGGACTGTATGGACATGAAAACCATGGAGCAGTTCGTGTTTGATACGTTGGTGGAGCAGTATAACAGTTACAGCGAGGAAGAATTGATTACTGAAATCAGTGAGTATTATGGTGACGAATGGTTCGATGATCATGGAGTTGAGTTGAAAGAAACCCCTAACTGGGGGTGACACTCTGAGAACTGTCACAAGGGGGGTTGCGATGCTCCCCATCCCCTGCCATACTACCTTTGTTGATGAGGCACCGATGACTGCACTCCTGAACCAACTTCAATCCGTTTTGCTGAACAATTCTGTTCGTGGGGTTCGCTTCGGGACCTCTTCGGAAGATGTATTTCAACTGGCGTATCTGATGTCGGCAATTAGCAATTCTTTGCCCAAATCTGAGGTCAAAAAGATTTGCAAAGATCTGAACATTCATGAGAAAGTTTGGATGAAGTTTCTTCGGATTGTGAATGATTCGCGCCTGAATGCGATGCGTGATTCGAATTACAATCTTCCAAATTCCTATACCGCGTTGTATGCTCTTTCGGTGATGAATGATGATGAATTTGCGGCATACATGTATGAAACTGAACTGAACTGCGACACTCCGAGTCGTGCTATCCTGGACTGGACTCGACAATACCGAACCCTGTGCCAGATGGCGAACCGAACCCTGTGCCAGATGGCGAACTGACACCAGGGGGGTTGCAACTCCCCCCATCCCGTGCCATACTGATGAAATGAAAAACACCCACCTGGAGCACCCCGAAGATACCATCCTCACGGGCGATCTGACCGTGCTGGATTGGTTCGTGACCCCTGGCACCCTGTCTGTTAAGATTGACGGAGCACCCGCAATCGTGTGGGGTACGAATCCTGCAAACGGTCAATTCTTCGTTGGAACTAAAGCAGTTTTCAATAAGAAAAAGATTCGTATCGCTCACTCTCATCAGGAAATCGATCAGTTTTATGATGGTCAAGTTGCGGAAATTCTGCACAATTGTTTTGATTGCCTACCTGCTACAGAGTCCATTGTTCAGGGCGACTTTATCGGGTTTGGCGGATCTGATGAATACAAATCCAACACCCTCACTTACAAGTTTCCAGAGGTAGTTTCTCAGCAAATCATCATCGCTCCCCATACAGTTTATGATGCTGAGCATGACCTTCGTGATGCTGTAGCGTATCCTGACACTTCGGTGTGGAGTGATACCGAAATGGTAAAGTTCGTGAAACCCAATGCTTACATTCTGCACAATTCTGATTGCTTTGACGATGTTGCGGAGGTTGTGAAGTTCGCCCGTCAGATGGCAACTGCTGTTCAGTTTGTGACTGATAGGAAAGCAGCAGAGATTAAAAAGCAAATCAATGCCCGCATTCGTGAGGGTATGCGTGTTCATGAAGATGATTTTGAGTGTGACCCTAACCTGATTCGTTTGTGGATTCTGGTTAAATCTATCAAGGAAGATTGCCTCTATCTGTGCCGTAACAATGGTCCTGAGGCATACATCGGCACCGATCGTGTTGATGCTGAGGGTTATGTGATGACCAATGAGTTTGGTATGTACAAACTCATCAATCGTGAGGTCTTCGCTTATCATAACTTCAACCACGGTCGTTTCCAGTGTGCCGCCTGAGGGAGTGGCACACACCCCCTTGTGGGGCACAAGGATCCGTGCCATACTACGTTTGTTCCTGAGGGATTCACCCCATGCGTAAAATCGAACGCCAGATGAACGATGCCATCGCCACCCTGCCTAATGGTGGGTGCTGGAAGATGGACAATACCGAAGTCTTTCACGTTGATGGTATTGTAGAAGTCTTCCTGCATGGCAATAAGATTGCCGAACTGGGCGACTTTTTCATTCGTTTGTTTGATGGTGGTTTCCGTTCTGCAACTACCAAGTCCCGCATTAATGCTATTCTGCGTGAGAATGGTACGGGTAATGAGTCGGTATTCCAGAAAAGTTATCAGTGGTTCATCTCCTACGATGGTAAGACTGAACCGTTCGTGTCTGGTGTGACGCTCAAGTAACTGTCACAAGGCACCCATAGGGGGCACACCCCGCCCCCTATAATATTCTCAGTTCACAAGGGAAACCAAATGCCCCGCCCCGCAGTTGAGTCCATCGGCACCCGCCTCTCTGCCTGCCAGGCACGTTCCGCCATCTATGATCTGGCAGACCTCTACAGCTGGGAGGTCGTTGCCGCTGAGCTGGTCGCCCGCTTGAGTGGTGATGAGGCACGGGAGTTCGTAGAGGACTTCCAGCGCCTCTACGGTGAGGACTGAGGACAGTTGAGGGGGTGGCACACGCTGCCCCCAGCACCCCACCCCCACCCGCTACAATACTTTCAGTTCA
>JACCDW011335232.1_pt1 | contig 20503 bp, 21 predicted proteins | sample 7449781 | NCBI WGS metagenome assembly JACCDW01 (sample SAMN15323449, study PRJNA562643) | freshwater metagenome | isolation source: river surface water | place: USA:Blue River Watershed | collected 2017-08-18
AACAGGCCGCTGGGTTGTTAACGGCAAGTCGCTTGAAGCGTACTTCCCAAATAAGGTTCACCAGCAGCTCGTATCTGAGCCATTCCGCACAGTCGGTGCAGAAGGTTCATACGATGTCTTTGCTCGCATCAACGGCGGTGGAGTTTCAGGTCAAGCTGGCGCACTTCGTCTTGGTGTTGCTCGTTCATTGAACGAGATCGATCGTGAAGCAAATCGTCCAGCACTCAAGAAGGCTGGATTCCTTAAGCGCGATGCTCGCGTTATTGAGCGCAAGAAGTACGGTCTGAAGAAGGCTCGTAAGCGTTCACAGTACTCAAAGCGCTAATACTTATTTACTCACCAATCCCGTTTGTTGCAAAGGAGTTTTCATGGCTCTCTTTGGAACAGACGGGATTCGTGGTTTAGCCAACGGTTCACTTCTGACTGCAGAGACTGCACTCTCTGCAGCAGTTGCAGCAGCCCACATTCTCGTTGAATCCTCTAGTAATGCAGGTCGCAGACCAACGGCGATTGTCGGTCAAGACTCTCGCGCATCAGGTGAATTTCTTGAAGCGGCCGTCATTGCAGGTTTGGCATCAGCAGGAGTAGATGTCTATCGCGTGGGAGTTCTACCAACTCCAGCAGTAGCTCACTTAGTGGCTGCACGAGGCGCCGATCTCGGCGTGATGATTTCAGCTTCACACAATCCAATGCCAGATAACGGAATTAAGTTATTTGCACGCGGGGGTGGCAAGCTCGATGATGCAATTGAGGTAGCGATTGAAAAGCGCATGGGCGAGCCATGGGAGCGACCAACGGGTAGAGCTGTAGGTCGCATAGTCAACGATGAGAAGGCAGCTGCTGCATATATTGAGCACCTCCTTGCCTCAGTAAGTACTCCACTTGCCGGCTTAAAGATTGTTGTCGATTGCGCCAACGGTGCATCATCTCTTGTTGCACCTACTGTGTATGAGAGAGCGGGTGCGACTGTTGTTGCGATTCATCATGCTCCTGATGGATGGAATATCAATGAGAAGTGCGGCTCCACTCACTTGGAAGACCTCCAGGCTGCAGTGATAAGACAAGGCGCGGATTTTGGAATTGCACATGATGGTGATTCAGATCGATGTCTTGCAGTCGATGCTCATGGCGCAGTAGTAGATGGTGATCAGATTATGGCCATTCTTGCTCTTGGATTTAAAGAACGAGGCAAGCTTGCAGATAACACCATTGTTGCCACAGTGATGAGCAATCTTGGTTTCTTCCGTGCAATGGAAAGCGCTGGAATTGAAATCATTACAACTGCAGTGGGCGATCGTTATGTGCTTGAAAAGATGCTAGAAGGCAATTACTCACTTGGTGGAGAGCAATCTGGACACCTCATCATTCGTGAACATGCCAATACAGGTGATGGAATTCTTACAGCGCTCGCATTGGCGCAAGAAGTAGTTCGCACAGGAAAGTCTTTGACTGAACTTGCATCTGCAATGCAGAGATTCCCGCAGGTTCTGATTAATGTTTCAGGAGTTGCAAAAGATAAGCTCTCAGAATCATCAGTTGTTTCAGATGCTGTGGCAAAGGCAGAGGCGCAATTAGGCGATGCTGGACGAGTTCTTCTGCGGGCCTCAGGAACTGAGAATCTCATTCGCGTGATGGTGGAGGCTTCAAGTGATAGCCTTGCTCACGAAGTGGCAACTGAGCTTGCTCGTGTTGTGAAAGCAGAACTGGAGATCTAATTCGTGTGCGGAATCGTGGGTTACACAGGACCGCAATCTGCCATCTCTCCAATTGTTGAAGGTCTTCGCCGCTTGGAATATCGCGGATATGACTCAGCAGGTATCGCTCTAGGCACTTCAAATGCCCTCTTTGTTGAGAAGAAGGCTGGAAAGCTTGCCAATTTAGAGAGCGCTCTTCCTGCCAATCTACCTACAGTTCATTCAGGAATCGGCCACACTCGTTGGGCAACACATGGTGGGCCAACAGATCGCAATGCACATCCACACCTCGATAACGAAGGCAAGTTAGCCGTTATCCATAATGGAATTATTGAGAATTACTCTGAACTGCGTGCAGAGCTTGAAAAGCGTGGCCACACCTTCTCATCAGAGACTGATACAGAATCTGTTGCCCACCTTCTCTCAGAGCTGCGAAAGGAGCACGGTGGCGATCTCACTGCTGCTATGAGAGCTGCAGTCAAGCGCCTTCGCGGCTCCTTTACCCTCCTTGCAATTCATGCTGATCAACCTCAAACAATCGTGGGTGTTCGCAGAAACTCACCACTTGTGGCAGGACTTGGAGATGGCGAAAACTTTCTAGCATCAGATGTTGCAGCATTTATTGATTTCACCAAACGCGCTGTTGAACTTGGCCAAGATGAAGTTGTGACAATTAATCCACAGGGAATATCTATCTGTGACCTTGAAGGGAAAGCACTTCCCCTGAAAGAGTATGAAATTACTTGGGATGCTGCAGCTGCTCAAAAGGGTGGATATGCACACTTTATGCTCAAGGAGATTTTCGATCAACCTAAGGCAATTGCAGACACCCTCATCGGGCGCTTGAGCGATAACGGTGATGTGCTACTCGATGAACTTCACATGAGCGATGACGAGATTAGAGCTATAAAGCGCATCTCTGTCATTGCTTGTGGAACTGCCTATCACGCAGGGATGGTGGCAAAGTATGCAATTGAGAAGTGGGCAAAGATCCCTGTTGATGTGGAGATTGCCTCTGAATACCGCTACCGCGATCCAATTGTGGATAAAGATTCACTTGTAGTTGCTATCTCTCAATCTGGCGAAACTATGGATTTGCTGATGGCTGTGCGACATGCAAAGGAATCTGGTGCTCGAGTGCTTGCTGTTTGCAATACGAATTCATCGACTATTCCACGCGAATCTGATGCAGTTCTCTACACCCACGCAGGACCTGAAATTGCAGTGGCATCAACCAAGGCTTTTCTCACCCAAATTGTTGCCGTCTATCTCATTGGTCTCAAACTCGCTCAAGTGCGAGGCACTCTTTCCACCGTGGAAATCGGAAACCTCTATGGCGAGATGCTAGAGCTACCAGGAAAAGTTGAGCAGATTCTTGAGACTGTTGAGCCATTGCGTGAGCTCACTCGTAAATTTGTGAAGAACAATACTGTTCTCTTCTTGGGGCGTGGAATTGAATACCCTGTCGCACTTGAAGGAGCACTGAAGCTCAAAGAGCTCGCTTATATCCACGCTGAAGGTTTTGCAGGTGGCGAACTTAAGCACGGTCCGATCGCGCTGATCGAAGAGGGCACCGCAGTGATTGCAATTCTTCCGCCATCAGATGAGCACGCACTCGATGAGAAGATGTTGAGCAATATCCAAGAGGTGAAAGCTCGTGGAGCTCGAGTGGTTGTAATTGCAGCAGAAGGTGCTGAAGTAATTGGTGCAGAGCACATCATTAGAATCCCAGTTGCATCACCGCTATTCCAGCCTGTTCTCGCTACAGTTCCACTTCAAGTATTTGCTTATGAGATTGCTGTTGCACGAGGCACCGATGTGGACCAACCTCGCAACTTAGCTAAATCCGTCACCGTCGAGTAGTTGCCATGGACACACGACGCAGACAGATGATCAGAGCGCTTAAGTGGAGCGCAGGTCTCTTTGCTGGATTTCTCTTTGTTACATATCAGGTAGTCAGTTATGGCTTCATCATTCAAATCGATCGATTCTTTAGCAATAGTGACCACCCACATTTCAAAGGTGTATCAGCATTTATTATTCGCAGACTCGATGATTTGGGACTTAGAAGCGTTTCTGGAATAGCACTTCTGGTGGTCGCGATATATATCTCTCGTCGCTTTAAGACATGGCGCCCCATTAATTTAGGGCTGCTGGCATTTATCTCTCTTAATGTTGTGGTCGGTGGTTTCAAATATCTCTTGGGGCGCACTAAGCCAAGAATTGGCCTTGATGTTTTGCATGCAGGCGGAATGTCATATCCAAGTGGACATGCTTCCAATGCAATCTTTATCTGGGGAGTCATCGCCTATCTGATTTATCGCTATGCACATGTCGATAGATATCGAGGCCGTCTAGCAAGTGCTGGCGTTGCATCCCTTGCTTTGACTGTATGTGTTGTCTCTCTTCTAAGAAACACTCACTGGTTTTCTGACCTATTTGCAGGACTTCTCCTTGGAGGAGCTCTTCTGGTCTTGATTATCGCTATTGATCGCTACTTTCCTTCAGATAGCCAATTACACTAAACTGACCAAATGATTGATGGAATCGGTATCGATGTTGTTGATATCAAGCGATTCCAGGAATCTCTTGAGCGCACGCCAGGTCTTTTAGAAAAACTCTTTACAGAATCTGAGCGAAGCGTTGCACCTTCATCGTTGGCTGCTCGATTTGCTGCCAAGGAGGCGCTCTATAAGGCGCTCAGCCCTGAACACGGCCTTGCTTGGCATGATGCAGAAGTTATTAACCATGCCAATGGAAAGCCTGACTTTCTCTTCCGTGGGCAGATTGCAGATTTAGTAGATGGAGCACAGGTTCACTTATCCCTCTCACATGATGCAGGTATTGCTTCAGCAATGGTGGTGATTGAGCGATGAGAGCAGAAGCACTCGTAGATCTCAGCGCGATTAAGCATAATGTTGCCTTGTTAAAAGAGAAGAGCGGGCGAGATGTCTTAGCAGTTGTCAAAGCAGATGCTTATGGACATGGACTTATTCCAGTTGCGAAGGCTGCACTAGATGCTGGAGCGTCAATGCTGGGCGTTGCTCTTTTAGAAGAAGCAATCGCTATGCGAGAGGCAGGAATTACTGCACCAATCTTGGCTTGGCTACTTCAACCTGGATCTGATTTTAAGTTAGCAATAGAAAACGATATCGATATCGCTGCAAGTTCTCTCGCCGCCCTTACTGAAATTCAAGCTGCATCAGGAGAGAAGAGAGCACGAGTTCATCTTGAACTCGACACTGGTATGACTCGCGGGGGATTCTTAAGTGAGTGGAGTTCTCTTGAGGCTCACCATGTTGAGGGGCTAGATATTGTCGGAGTCTTCTCGCACTTTGCTCGCGCTGATGAACCAGGTGAAGAACAGAACGAGCAGCAGCTGCAGAGATTTGAAGAGATGGTCGAAACTCTTCACTCGCTAGGTTTCACAAATCTCATTCGCCACATCTCCAACTCCGCTGCAACTCTTACAGCACCTGCTGCAGCAATGGATATGGTGCGATGTGGAATTGCGATGTATGGGTTATCTCCCGATGTGCACACACTTGGAAATTCAAAGGAGTTAGATCTTCGCCCTGCGATGCAAGTGCGAGCTGCTCTCTATCTTGTTAAAGATGTCCCAGCAGGAACTCCAGTGGGATATGGAGCAACTGCAGTCACACTGCAAGACACAAAACTTGGAGTTGTTGTCATGGGATATGCCGATGGCATTCCTCGCATTGCCCGAGGGGCTGGCGTTTGGATTAATGGCATGAGGGCGCCGATTATTGGCCGAGTTTCGATGGATCAGTTCGTTGTGGATTTAGGCCCTGCCTCCAAGGCAAAGTCAGGCGATTGGGTCGTAGTTTTTGGCAATGGCTCGCATGGTGAGTACACGGCAGATGATTGGGCAGCGGCAAGCTCGACAATTAATTACGAAATAGTGACCCGAATTGGCCCCCGCGTGCCTAGAATCTATTCCGCACATGTCTACTAATCCGCTCCTTCAGACCACAGGTGTCAACGTTGCCTTCGGTGGTCTTCGAGCACTTTCAAACGTTGATCTAGCTGTAAACCATGGAGAAGTTGTAGGACTCATTGGTCCTAATGGTGCAGGTAAGACCACACTCTTCAACACCATCTGCGGAGTTGTCACTGCCAATTCTGGAAACTTCACATTTGATGGCAGCATCAACCAATGGCCAGCAACAAATCAATTGGCCACAATTGGAATTTCCCGCACACTCCAAGGAGTTGGGCTCTTTCCAGAACTTACAGTTCTCGAGAATGTGATGATTGGTGCCCACCGTTTTGCAAAGACAGGTTTACTTTCTGCCTCATTTGGATTAAACACTCGCGATGAAAAGGCTCTTGCAGAGAGAGCTCATCGTGCATTGGAACGAGTCTATGCATCGACTCTTGCTGATCGTCGCGCTGGAACTCTCGCATATCCTGACGCCAAACGAGTAGCTATTGCACGAGCACTTGTGAGTGAACCAAAGTTACTTTTACTGGACGAACCTGCTGGAGGGCTTGGTGCTCACGACATTGAGTGGCTCAATAGACTTATAAGTGATTTGTCAGGACAAATGTCTGTCTTGATTGTTGAGCATCATATGGATGTGGTGATGTCTGTCTGCGATCGAATTTATGTTCTTAACTTTGGCGAAGTCATTTCAACGGGAACGCCTGAATTTGTTCGCAAGGATCCCGCTGTCATTAGCGCCTACTTAGGAGCGGATGCATCATGAGTCTTGAAGTCCGCAATCTCACTGTCAATCACGGGGCAATTACCGCCCTCTCCGATATTTCTTTCACTGTGCCTGAAGGCGAGCTTGTCGCCATTATTGGCGCAAATGGTGCAGGTAAATCAACTCTCCTTCGCACCCTCTCAGGACTGAAAGATGCTTCACATGGCACAGCGACCTGGAAGGGCCACAATCTCTTAAGCGGTAAAGCTGAGACACATGTGCGCCAAGGTGTTGCCCATGTGTCAGAAGGAATGTCAGTCATTCCAGAACTGACTGTTGAAGAGAATCTCGATCTTGGTGCAATCTGGCGGCGTAATAAGAGCGAGGCGGCAAACACAAAGGCTGAGGTCTTTGAACTCTTCCCACGCCTTCAAGAACGAATCAATCAGAGCGCAGATACTCTCTCAGGTGGAGAGCGTCAGATGTTAGCTATTGGTCGCGCCATGATGTCAAAGCCACAACTGCTTCTTCTGGATGAACCTTCACTTGGTTTGGCGCCTTTGCTTGTGAAGCAGATCTTTGATGCGATTTCCAATATCTCTCGACAATATGGACTGTCTGTCGTACTCGTTGAGCAGAATGCAATGGGAGCTCTCAAGATTGCCTCATCGGGAATCGTCCTTAACTTGGGACGCGTTGCTATGACAGGTACCTCCCAAGAACTCATCTCAGACCCTGCAGTGCAAGCTGCATATCTAGGGTATTAAGGGGAGAGAACAATGTTTCAATTTATAAACACTCTTCTCATTGGAATCACATCAGGCGCTATCTACGCCCTGATGGCTCTGGCAATTGTTTTGGTGTGGCGATCTACTCGTGTCATCAACTTTGCCCAGGCAGGTCAAGCTCTCGCCTCTACCTATTTTGGATATCAAGCACTCCAATACATTGACTCGTTCTGGATAGCTTTGATTATTGCCATGGCTGGTGGAGCAATTCTCTCTGCTCTTATCGAAGTGATCTTTATGCGAATCCTGCTTAAGCACACCACGAGCGGAGCGATTGCTGGAGTGGCACCGATTATTGCGACCCTAGGTCTACTTGAGATTATCCGCACCCTCGTCACGCTGAAGTGGGGTGGGGCAGATGTGATTGTGAAAGCTCCACTTTCTAATACTGGATTTTCAATCGGCTCCAATACTTTGGTCTTCTCACCAATGAAGTTGGCGATCATCGCAGTTGTAACAGTGTTGCTCCTGGTTTTCTCAGTTATTTTCCAAAAGACATCTATTGGTCTCTCCTTGAGAGCTTCAGCCTTCTCTCCTGAGTTAGCTCGACTTGCAGGCATTCGAGTAGATCGCATCCGCACACTAGGTTGGGCATTTTCTGGAGCCACTGGTGCTGTTGCAGGGCTCTTACTTGTGACCAATGGAAATGGATCACTCTCTCCAGCTTCACTGGAGTTTTCACTCCTGCTTATCTCAGGCTTTATTGCCGCTGTTATCGGCGGACTTGAGAGCCTGTTGGGTTCTGTGGTCGGCGGCGTTGCACTTGGAATCATTACAGCTTTTGTGTTGATGTATATCAGCGATTCACTCTTCTTTATTGCACCATTTGTTGTGCTCTTGTTGATTCTCTTTATCAGACCACAAGGAATACTTGGAAAGAAGGGAGGTCGTCGTGCATAAGTTAAGTAACAAGGCCCGCATTGCGATCTTTATCGTTCTTGGTTTTGTGATCTTTCTGATCAGCAATCGAGTTGATGAGTTGCGCGTCTATCAAGGTGCAACAGTTGCTGTCTATGTTGTTGGAATTGCATCCATCATTCTTCTCACAGGGTATTCGGGACAAGTCTCGTTGGGTCAAGGTGCTCTACTGGGTGTAGGTGGTTATGCAGCAGCTCTTGCGCGACTTCATTGGGGAGTCTCAGTTCCAGTTTCATTTGCAATCGCAATACTTGCAGCAGCTGCAGCTGGCGCACTGCTTGGTGTTGCAGCAGCTCGTCTTTCAGGTCCGTATCTAGCAGGAACAACTTTGGCACTTGCTGTTGGACTGCCATCGATTGCAAATCAATTTACTTTCTTAGGTGGAGAGCAGGGACTTTTCTATGATGTGGGATTCCCGCCTGCATCTTTAGGAGAAGAGTTCACTCAATATAAGTGGTTCTTCTGGATCGCAGCCCTTGCCACTTTGCTTGCTATTTTTTGGTTACAAAATGTTATGAGATCTCGCTATGGCCGTACCTGGAAAGCTATTCGCGGTAGCGATATTGCAGCTGAATTGGCGGGAATCAACATCGCACGCGTAAAGATCCTCGCATTTACCCTCAGCGCAGGCGTTGCAGGCCTTGCAGGGGCCCTTTTGGCGATGACTATTGGAACAGTCTCCCCAAGTGCCTTCCCGCTAGCCCTCTCATTTTCTTTGCTGACAGGCGCGGTTCTCTCTGGCGTAACTACCCTCGGAGGCGTCATGATTGGGGCGGTGACTCTGGTGGCTATCCCAGAAATCGTGCATTCGGTCGTAGATCGAATCGGGGCTTCTGAAGCGGTGGCAACCAATTTACCTTCACTCATAGTGAGCGCCTTATTGATTGTGACCGTGATCTTTGTACCAAATGGTCCAGTTGAGCAGATGCGAACCAAGAGCAAGAAGGTGAAGAGTCTCTAATATCCCGTAAGGGCCCTCAATGGAAGGATAGAGATGAAAGCATTTAATCGTCGAAAGCTGGTAACAGCTAGTGCGATGCTCGCAGTAACTGCACTCACAATTACAACAGTTCCTGCACAAGCCTTTTCACCAAAGTCAGAGGTTGGTGTAAGCGCAAAAGAAATTAAACTCGGAATCACAATCCCTATGACAGGTGCAGCATCACCTGGATATAACAAGGTACCTGCGGCAATGAAGGCTTACTTTGATTATGTCAACGCTAATGGTGGAGTAAATGGTCGCAAGATCACACTCGTTGTGAAAGATGATCAATATGTTCCAACACAGGCAGTTGCCAAGACAAATGAATTGATTCTTAAGGATCGTGTTTTCGCTCTTGTATCTCCATTGGGAACAGCTAACAACAAGGCGGTAGCAGCGTCAGTTAACCCTGCTAAGCGTGGAGTTCCTGTTCTCTTTGTGAACACAGGCTTCAGCGGATTCGCCGATGTGAAGAAGTATCCAACTACTTATGCACTCTTGCCTTCATATGTCATGGAAGCAAAGATCATGGCTGAGTACATCAAGGATAACTTTGCTGGCAAGACAATCGGTCTTGTCTATCAGGATGACGATTTCGGTAGCGATGCTCTCGCAGGCTTTAAGACAGCTGGCGTGAAGTTCGCTACAACAGTGGGATATGCATCTGGTTCACAGAGCGCAACAACAGCAGCTGGTTGGGTCACAAAGCTCAAGGCAGCTAACTGTGATGTTGTAATCCTCTTCGGTGTCTCAAGTGCGACAGCAGCTGGCCTCGGCACAGCAGCAGCACTTAAGTACGCACCACAGTGGATCCTCGGATCTGTTGGTGGAGATGCAACAACAATTAAGGCAGCTGGCGTCCCAGCAGGCGTTCTCTACAACGCTGTTGGAGCATCATTCTTGCCAGCTACAACTGATACAGCAGATGAGTATGTCTCTCTCTTCTCTGGTATCTATGCAAAGGCAGTGCCAGGTTCAGCATTCGATAACAATGTTCTCGTAGGTATGAACTCAGCATTCGTCGCAGTTCAGGCACTCAAGGCAGCAGGCGCAAACCCAACTCGTAAATCACTCATTGCAGCGATTAACTCAAAGGGTTCAACATTTGCATCAGCTGCTCTCTTGCCACTGAACTACTCAGCATCAAGCCATGTCGGTTACAACGGCTACTGGTTCGGTAAGTACTCACCAACAGGTGATCTCAAGCCAGACGGTGGCAAGTACACCCTCTACACAACAGACTCTGGATCAGGTGCAGTGGTTAAGTCCACATACAAGCGTCCAGCTATGCCAGCGAAAGGACTACCAAACTAATGAGAATTTCTCATAAGTCTCGTCTCATCTCGCTACTGGGTGCATCAGCACTTGTAGCCGCAACTCTCTCCATCGTTCCAGCACAAGCTGCAGCGGTTGGACCACTATGTAATGGTGCATCACCTGTGCAGTCATGCCAGGGAACAACTTCTGATGGTGCTCCATATGTAATGATGGTTCCAGCAAACTTCAATGGCATGGTTGCGCTTTACTCACACGGATATCGCTACAACATTGATATCCCTGCAGGTATCCCAATCGTCGGTGGTTACAAGATCACTAACACTCCTGAGCCAATCCCAGGCGGCAACCCAACAGTGGCTAATTACTTCCTTAGCCAGGGTATTGCTGTTATGGGTTCAGGTTTCGCCCGTCAGGGTTGGAACCTCGATTCAGCAGTATCAACAAATGTTGAGTTGATCGAGACATTCAAGAAGAAGTTCACAACAACTACAAAGGTAGTTGCATGGGGATCTTCACTTGGTGGAATCATCACTCAGACATTGGCTGAGAAGTATCCAACTTTGGTGGATGCAGTAGCTCCAATGTGTATGGCAGACAATGTTGCTGCTGAGCTCACAATGGCTGGCGACTTCCTCTGGGGTATGAAAACCTTCTTTGATCCAACAATCAAGGCTGGTAACTACTCAGCAGGTGCTCTTGGAAACGCTGAAGCACTAGGAGATATCGTCAAGGTTCTCACAGTGATGGGCAAGCTCCAGGCTGGCGTTGCATCAGGTGCATGGCCAGACACATCATCACCAGCAGGTAAGGCTCTCGAGAAGGCAGGAATTCCTTCACGCAGCGCAATTTTGCTTCTTGGTTTGATGGCAGGACTTCCAACTCAATCAGCACACTTTGACTCTGTCTCAGGTCCTGAAGGAGCACTCAAACTCTCATTCCCATTGGCTGTTAGCCCAGCGCTTGCAGTACTTGAGAATGGTGCAAACGCTGCAATCCTTGCAATCCTTGCAACTCAGGATGTTGAACTCCAGGCAGGTGGAACAGTATTTGATAACTCATCAACAGATTATGCAGCTCGTGTTGCAGATTCTTCAGTGATTTTCAATGCTGCTCTCTCAGGTAACACTGCAATCACAGCGATGCTCGGAGTACTTGCAGCTTCACCTCGAGCTAAGGCAACTGCCGCTGCAAAGATGGCAGAACTTGCAACAACAACTGGAAAGATTAATGTGCCAACAATCATGATGACTGGTGTTGCAGATCCAATTACACCAGCAGGTGCAACTCAGCGCATCATCGATAAGTACACAGAGCAGTATGCAGCAGAGAAGGATGCAGCTCGAAAGGCTGCTAACCGTTCTGGTTCATACCGCACACCAGCTAAGAAGCTTCTTGCAATTTGGTCAGTGACTCCAAAGTCATGGACTAAGTTCGATGCAGCAGGTTCACCTATCACAACTGCTGCTGCAGCTCCTGGAACAAATCACTGTAACTTCACAACAGCCAACTACATCACATTGGCTAAGTTGCTCGTGACTGCAGGATCTACAGGATCACTTCCTATCAATGCTGCAACATTCTCAGCTGTGCGTAAGTCAGGCGGTCTCTTGATCGACCCTGATTACAGCGCACCGCTCTTGAAGTACTACGGTAACTAAGTAGACCTCACGAGAGAGGCTCCGCACTATGGTGCGGGGCCTCTCTTCTTTTCGTTACCCTTAGCCCTATGAGCACCTACTCAATCGCCACTCCTGAGGAGATGGCAGAGTTAGGTATCCGCATCGCTTCCCACCTTCGTCAGGGAGATCTCCTTCTCTTAAATGGCCCATTAGGTGCTGGAAAGACAGTTCTAGTTCAGGGGATTGGTCGAGGACTTGGAATAGAAGATGTCACTTCGCCCACCTTTGTAATCTCACGAATTCATAAGGGATCACTTCCACTCATTCATGTTGATGTCTATCGACTCCTTGAAGCTGGCAAGGCATCTCTCTACTTGGATGATCTTGATCTTGATACCCCAAGTGAAGAAGCAGTCACAGTCATTGAGTGGGGAGGAAGTGAATCTGCTCGATTGGGAGATAATCGATTAGAAATCACTATCGATCGCAGTGATGATATTCGCCAAGTATCAATTGAAAGAGTCGGCACTCGGTGGGAGGGTGTTGATCTATGACCCTGACTCTTACTATTGATACTGCAACTTCTCGCACCATAGTGGGGCTTGTCAAAGATGGTGAACTTCTCTTCTCTGATTTTCATGAGGGAGCCACAGATCACGGACGAGCAGTGAGCGAATTAGTTGCACGAGCATTGAAAGTTCAGGCTGAACCAGATCAAGTCGTGGTCGGGATGGGTCCTGGACCATATACGGGACTTCGTGTGGGAATAGCTTTTGCTCACGCCTTCGCTCTAGCTCGTGAAATACCTGTGATTGGTATCTGCTCTCTCGATGCAATTGAGGTTGAGTCATCTGATTACACAATCGCTATCGATGCAAGACGCAAAGAGATCTACTGGGCTCGATATGAAAAAGGTGTGCGAGTAGAGGGTCCTGGCGTGTCAAAGCCTTCAGAGGTGGAAGATTTTCTGACAGACCTCTATCCATCACCACTTCGTGCAGTCAAGATTTCTGAAAATCAGAACTTCACTGAACCTTTCTACTTGCGCAGACCTGATGCAGTAGCAACGGCGGATCGCACATGATTTCCTATCGCCAGCCAATTGCACTCGATATTCCAGTGCTTGTCGGATACGAGAAAGAACTTTTCCCATATTCACCGTGGAGCTCATCCCAATTTAAGGAAGAGTTGGCTGGCATTCCGACCACTCGCTACATGTCTATCGCCGAAGATGGCTCGCAGATTGTGGGCTATTGCGGCGTATTCCTTCCAGCCCCTGGGGTTGAAGCTGATGTGCTCACTGTGGCTGTGCTGCCATCACACCGTCGCCAAGGGATTGCTCGTGAATTTATGAGGCAAATAGAGGATTGGGCATACGAGCACGAGGCAAGTGCCATGATGTTAGAAGTTGAAATCAGCAATGAATCTGCCATCGCACTCTATGAATCATTGGGATATCGCAAGATCTCCATCCGCATGGATTATTACGGCCCAGGAAAAGATGCTCATGTGATGCGTAAGGAGTTCTCATGAGTGAACCACTAGTTCTCGGTATTGAAACTTCTTGTGATGAAACTGCCGTAGGAATTGTCCGCGGTCGAACACTCCTTGCCAATGTGATTGCATCCAGCGTGGATGAACACGCACGATTTGGCGGTGTTGTTCCTGAGATTGCATCGCGAGCACACTTAGAAGCAATATCACCTGCGATTGATCGAGCTTTGCGAGATGCGAAAGTTTCCCTCAAAGATCTAGATGCAGTGTCGGTGACTGCAGGTCCTGGGTTAGTTGGAGCGCTATTGGTGGGAACTGCATCTGCTGCAGGTTTAGCTCAAGGTTTAGATATTCCACTTTATGGTGTCAATCATCTTGCAGCACATATCTCTGTAGATTATTTAACACATGATCTACCTATTGAACCGACCATTGCGCTTCTTGTCAGCGGTGGCCACTCATCTCTACTTCAAGTAGATGACATCACATCATCTGTAAAGAAGCTTGGTGCAACAATGGATGATGCAGCGGGTGAAGCATTCGATAAAATTGCCCGCATCCTCGAACTTGGATTTCCAGGAGGTCCTGCAATAGATCGCGATGCTCGCAATGGAGATCCATCTGCAATTGAATTCCCACGAGGCCTCACCACAAGCAACGATTGGGCAACACGCCCCTATGACTTCTCATTCTCAGGACTTAAGACAGCAGTTGCTCGCTACCTTGAATCAACTCCAAGTTATGTCATGGCCGATGTCGCAGCCTCCTTCCAGGAAGCAGTCGTTGATGTTCTACTCCTTAAAGCCCTGGCTGCTTGCAAGCAGTCAGGGATCGACTCTCTAGTGATTGCTGGGGGAGTTGCAGCCAACTCCCGCCTACGCCGTGTTGCACAGGAGCGCTGCCAGAGGGCAGGCATCTCCCTTCGTATCCCTGAGCCTGGTCTTTGCACCGATAATGGTGCGATGGTCGCATCCTTGGGCTCCCTGATGCTTGCAGCGGGGCGAGAGGCGACCCAGGGGGCCTTTGATGCCGATTCCAGCCTCCAAGTTGAGCGTCTGAGCCTGTAGGACTAGCCTTAGCACTCTAAGGCCGACACTGCTAATGCAGTTGGTCTTATATGAGAAGAATCCGTCAATAACTAGAAGGAGATATCACCATGGCACTTCGGCCACTAGAAGATCGCATCGTCGTGAAGGCCAATGAGGCAGAGACAACTACAGCTTCAGGTCTTGTTATCCCTGATACAGCTAAGGAGAAGCCACAGGAAGGCACTGTTATTGCAGTTGGTCCTGGTCGCTTTGATGATGGCGTGCGCGTCCCAATGGATGTCAAGGTTGGCGATGTAGTTCTTTACAGCAAGTATGGAGGAACAGAAGTGAAGTCAGGTTCTGATGAGCTTCTCGTACTCTCTGCTCGCGACATTCTCGCAATCGTTGAGAAGTAAGGGCTAAGACTCTTATGGGAAAGCAACTTCAGTTTGACGAGCATGCTCGTCGCTCAATGGAACGCGGTGTCAATATTCTTGCTGACACCGTCAAGGTAACGCTTGGACCTAAGGGTCGCAATGTTGTTATCTCTCGCAATTTTGGAGCACCGCTCATCACTAATGATGGTGTAACGATTGCAAAGGAAATCGAACTCTCAGACCCAGTTGAAAACATGGGTGCTCAGCTTGTGAAGGAAGTTGCAACAAAGACCAACGATGTTGCAGGTGACGGAACAACAACAGCAACTGTGCTTGCACAGGCAATGGTGAAGGAAGGCCTTCGCAACCTTGCAGCAGGAGCGCAACCTATGGATCTCAAGCTTGGTATTGAAGCTGCAGTTGCAGCTGTCTCTGCTCGCTTGCGTGAGAATGCAACTGTGGTCAGCGATAAGGCACAGATTGCAGATGTTGCAACAATTTCAGCACAAGACCGCGCAATTGGTGACCTCATTGCAGAAGCAATGGATAAGGTCGGCAAAGATGGCGTTATCACTGTTGAAGAGGCGTCGACGACAGCTCTTGAGCTCGAGTTTGCAGAAGGTATGCAATTCGATAAGGGCTACATCTCTCCATACTTCGTCACAGATCAAGACCGTATGGAAGCAGTTCTTGATGATCCATACATCCTCATCGCTGCAAATAAGATTTCTGCGCTCGCAGATCTCCTTCCAATCCTTGAGAAGGTTGCGCAGGCAAATAAGCCTCTTGTGATTATTGCTGAGGATGTTGAGGGTGAAGCTCTCTCCACACTCGTGGTCAACCGCATGCGTGGAGTCTTCACTTCAGCTGCAGTGAAGGCGCCAGGTTTTGGAGATCGTCGCAAGGCGATGCTTCAGGACATTGCAATCCTCACAGGTGGACAGGTTGTCTCAGCTGAGGTTGGCATGAAGCTCGATGCAGTCCAGATTTCAGATCTTGGTCGCGCTCGTCGTGTTGTCATCACAAAGGATGCAACAACAATTGTTGATGGTGCTGGAGAGGCAAGCGTTGTTGCTGGCCGCGTTCAGGAACTTCGCAATGAGATTGCAAACTCTGATTCAGATTGGGATCGTGAGAAGTTGCAGGAGCGAGTTGCAAAGCTCGCTGGTGGCGTTTGCGTCATTAAGGTCGGCGCCCACACAGAAGTTGAACTCAAGGAGAAGAAGCACCGCCTTGAGGATGCAATCTCAGCTACTCGTGCAGCTGTTGAAGAAGGAATTGTTATCGGTGGAGGAGCAGCCCTTGTTCACGCAGCAGATGCTTTGAACGATAACCTCGGCTTCACAGGCGACAAGGCTGTGGGAGTTTCACTTGTCCGCAAGGCATGTGATGAACCACTTCGTTGGATTGCTGAAAACGCTGGACTTGAAGGCTATGTTGTTGTTGCAAAGGTTCGCGCCCTTGCAGCCAATGAAGGCTTCAACGCAGCAACAGATGTCTATGGCGATCTTCGCAAAGATGGTGTGATTGATCCCGTAAAGGTCACTCGCTCAGCTCTTGCTAATGCAGCCTCAATTGCAGCGATGTTTATTACAACAGAAGCTGCTGTGTATGAGCGCCCTGCAGATGAAGAACCAGCTGCAGCAGGACATGGCCACTCACATGGTCCTGGTGGACATAGTCACTAATATCTATTACAAAATAAGAACCCCCGCCATTTGCAAGGGCGGGGGTTCTTATTTTTAGGAGGTAATTAAGACGCTTCGGAGATCCGTGATATTCCTCTGCGTGACAAAATTTCTGCGCGGTCATCTTCTGAGAGACCGCCCCAAATTCCATAAGGCTCTTGGATAGCAAGGGCGTGATCGCGGCAGAGCTGGATTACTGGGCATGATGCACAGACAGCCTTTGCTGCATTTTCACGATTGCGTCGACGAGGTCCACGCTCTCCATCTGGATGGAAGAACATCTCTGGATCCATAGTGCGGCATGCGCCATCGAATTGCCATTCCCACTCATCTGCTATGGGACGAGGTGCGTTGAGGTTCATCGTGGTCTCCTTTGCTGAGGGTCTGAGGCTACAACCGATTCATAAGTTGTTCAAGTGTCAACGCTCCAAAAGTTGTTCAGATTCCCAAAATTGGTCGATATGTCCGATTTTCAAGTGGTGAGATAGGCCACCTTCAGCCATCCTTGCTCCATGGCACCCGATGATGAGCTCCTGACAGTCGCTGCCGTGGCTCGCCGCTTGGGCGTGGCACCAGGAACTCTTCGCACATGGGATCGGCGTTACGGCCTTGGGCCATCAACGCATGAGGCTGGCGAACATCGCCGCTACTGCCCTGCAGATCTCTCCAAGTTGATGCTGATGCGTCGATTGATTAGCGCAGGAGTTGCACCTTCCGATGCTGCCGAGCAGGCGAAGAAGGCCAAGGGCACAATTCCTTTGGAGAAAATTGTCCGTGAATTTGAAGTGCGTGAAGATGTAGTAGCGGCAATTAATAAAGCTCTACAAGCTTTTGATAATGATTTCGTTGAGGTCACTTTACGAGCTGAGTTAGATCAACATGGAGTTGCTGCAGCTTGGCATGAGATTATCGTTCCCACATTGATCTCTATTGGAGAAGCCTGGGAGGAGAGCGGTAAAGGCATTGAAATTGAACATGCATTTACCGAAACTCTCAAGAAGGTATTTCGTGAGAGATCTGCTGCATGTGCCGAGCCAATCAATGCACATCCAGTTATCTTGGCTGCAGTGGGGGAAGAGCAGCACTCGCTGCCACTACATGCCCTAGAAGCCGCCCTCTGTGAATTAGGAATTAAGACCCACTTCTTAGGTGCTCGCACCCCTGTGGAGGCTGTGGCAGCAACTGTCTCACGCCTTGCGCCACCTGCAGTCTTTCTCTTTGCCCTCCTTTCTGTGAATGCATCACCTGATTTCTATCGTTCACTGCCATCGATTCGCCCAGCTCCACGGATTCTCTTGGGCGGGCCTGGCTGGAATCCTGAGGATTGCAGCGATGCCACCCTTGTTGTGGGCTTAGGCAGCGCATGCGAGGAAATCGCGCATGCAGTTGGGCTGCCCGTAGCAGGCTAGAATTACCGCTCGTCGCCATAGAGGAGAGAGCTTATGACCATCGATTCCGAGAAGGTCGCCCTCCTTGGCCTGACCTACGACGATGTGCTCTTGCTCCCCGATGCCTCAGATGTGGTTCCCTCTGAGGTCAATACCTCCACATGGCTTACTCGCAATATTTCTCTCGCTGTTCCCTTGATCTCATCTGCCATGGATACCGTTACAGAATCTGCGATGGGTATCGCTATGGCAAAGGCTGGCGGAATTGGAATTATTCACCGCAATCTTCCGATCGAAGAGCAAGTAGCGCATGTGAAGTTGGTAAAAAATGTTGGACTTGCAGGCGCCGCTGTAGGTGTGGGAGATGATGGATTCGCTCGCGCACAAGCCCTCATTGATGCAGGTGTTGATGTCGTTGTTGTCGACACAGCACATGGACACCATCGCGCAGTTCTTGAATCTATAGCTCGCATCAAAAAGTTTGCTCCAACGATTGAAATTATTGGTGGCAATATCGCAACTCGCGCAGGTGCTCAGGCACTTATTAATGCAGGAGCAGATGCCGTAAAGGTGGGCGTTGGGCCAGGATCAATCTGTACTACTCGTGTTGTTGCAGGTGTGGGCGTTCCACAAATCACCGCAATCATGGAAGCATCTAAGGCATGTAATAAGGCAGGCATTCCTTTGATTGCAGATGGTGGACTTCAATATTCAGGAGATATCGTCAAAGCCATTGTTGCAGGTGCTCACACTGTGATGTTGGGTTCATTACTTGCAGGATGCGAAGAATCTCCAGGCGAACTCTTTGAGATTGATGGTCGTAGATATAAGGGCTATCGCGGCATGGGATCACTCGGTGCCATGCAATCTCGCGGTGAGAAGAAGTCATACTCCAAAGATCGTTACATGCAAGATGATGTTCTCTCTGAAGACAAACTTGTTCCCGAAGGCATCGAAGGAAAAGTTGCCTATAAGGGAAGTGTCTCTGAGGTTGTTCACCAACTTGTGGGTGGACTTCGAAGCGGTATGGGTTATGCGGGAGCTCCTGATATTGAGACTCTTCGCCGCGAAGGAAGACTTATTCAAATTACTGCGGCAGGACTTAAAGAGAGCCATCCACACGATGTTCTCGATGTTGCAGAGGCACCTAATTACGGAAAGAAGGCGTAAATGGAGATTGAAATTGCACCAGGCAAGCGCGCTCGCCAAGCCTTCTCATTTGACGATATAGCAATCGTTCCCAGCCGTCGCACTCGCACACCTGAAGAGGTGAGCACCGCATGGCAGATTGATGCATACAAGTTTGAGCTCCCACTCCTTGCAGCCCCTATGGATTCAGTGGTCTCACCAGATACTGCGATTGCAATTGGAAAGCTCGGCGGACTCGGAGTTCTCAACCTTGAGGGACTTTGGACTCGCTATGACGACCCACGCATTCCGCTGGGTGAGATTGCTTCTATGCCAGAAAAGCATGCGACTCGACGCATGCAGGAAATTTACTCAGCCCCAATTCGCCCTGAATTGATCAAGGAGCGCATTCAACAGATTCGTGATGCAGGCGTCACAGTAGCTGCATCCCTTTCTCCACAGCGCACAGTTGAACTTCATGACGCGGTGATTAAAGCAGGCGTTGATATCTTCGTGATTCGCGGCACCACAGTCTCTGCAGAGCATGTTGGAGCTGAAGGTGAAGCTTTGAATCTCAAGAAGTTTATTTACGAACTCGATGTACCCGTGATTGTTGGGGGCGTTGCCACAACAACTGGTGCACTTCACTTGATGCGTGCTGGAGCAGCAGGAGTTCTCGTCGGCTTTGGTGGAGGAGCAGCACACACCACCCGCACAGTCACAGGTATTGAAGTTCCTATGGCTACTGCTGTGGCAGATGTTGCCGCAGCTCGTCGTGAATATCTCGATGAGTCAGGTGGACGCTATGTCCATGTGATTGCAGATGGAGCAGTTGGCCGATCTGGAGATATCGCTAAGGCGATTGCATGTGGTGCAGATGCTGTAATGATGGGATCTGCTCTTGCTAAGGCAGTTGAATCACCAGGACTTGGATGGCACTGGGGCTCTGAGGCATATCACCCAGAACTTCCACGCGGACGCCGCTTTAATGTGGGAACAGTAGGAACTTTGGAAGAAGTTCTTATCGGTCCTTCACATTCATCTGCTGGCGATATGAATCTCTTTGGAGCGCTACGCCGTGCAATGGCAACATGTGGTTATTCAGATGTGAAGTCCTTCCAGCGCGTAGATGTAGTTATGCACCATGGCAAGTAATACGCCCCACGGTGTACTAGTCGTTGATTTTGGTGCTCAGTACGCCCAGCTCATTGCTCGTCGTGTACGCGAAGCCAATGTCTATTCAGAGATTGTTCCCTCTTCAATTACCTCAGCAGAAGTTGCTGCGAAAAATCCTGAGGCAATCATCCTCTCTGGTGGCCCTTCATCTGTCTATGCAGAGAATGCTCCTAAAGTAGATCCTGCGATATTTGCGTTAGGGATTCCAACTTTTGGAATTTGTTATGGCTTTCAAACAATGGCTGCAGCTCTTGCAGGAGTGGTGGCTCAAACTG
>JACCDW011652980.1_pt1 | contig 20501 bp, 47 predicted proteins | sample 7449781 | NCBI WGS metagenome assembly JACCDW01 (sample SAMN15323449, study PRJNA562643) | freshwater metagenome | isolation source: river surface water | place: USA:Blue River Watershed | collected 2017-08-18
GAATATCTTAATGAAAAAAGTTTAATGCATGAAAATATAGTTTATCACTTAAGCGATATTAATGTAATACTTTGGGGAGACGGATATCAATCAAAGTGGATAAAAAATAAAACTAATTTTGGAAAAGCAAATAAAATACTAAAAATAGTATCCAAAAAAGAAGATATAGAAGACGTCGATAAAAACGTTGTTATATGTCCAGCAGGTATACAATCTCTACCAGAAATATATAAAGAAATAAAAAAATCAAATTTAGAAAATAAAGTAAAGTTCTTAATCTTTGTATAATGAATAAATTAAAATTAGCAATTATTGGCGGAGGACTAAACTCAGCAGTAGGATACGCTCACTATTCGGCAATTATTCTTTCTAATAAGTTTGAAATAGTATGTGGTAATTTTAGTAGAAATACTGAAATAAATAGAAAAACAGCAGATGTATATGGTGTAAATAGATTGTATAGTGATTATAAAACTATGTTATTAGAGGAAAAAGATAATATAGATATGGTGATCATACTTACTCCAAGCGATCAACACTATGAGCAATTAAATTATGCTATAGATTTAAATATACCTATTATCTGTGAAAAATCTCTGATAACAAATAATACGGAATTACAAAATCTAAAAGAAAAAAATAGTAATAATTTTATAGCTGTAGTATTTAATTACCTATGTTATCCAATGCTTAAAGAATTAAAAGCTATTATAGACAAAGGTGATTTAGGAAAGATACTACAATTACAAATTGAAATGCCGCAAGAGGGATTTTTAAGATACGTAGATGGAAAACCAAATAAACCTCAAAGTTGGAGATTGATAGATGGAACTGTTCCAACTCTATCATTAGATTTAGCAACACACACATATTCAATCATTAAATTTTTAACAAATGAAACTCCTATTGAAGTAGTTGCGATTGAAAATAATTTTGGTAATTTTGATAATATAGTTGATGATGTAAACTGCATTATAAAATATACCAATAATATAGTTTGTAATATGTGGTATAGTAAAGTCGCATTGGGTAATAGAAACGGATTGAGAGTTAGAATATACGGAACTAATGGAAGTGCGGAGTGGTATCAATTAGAACCAGAGACATTAAAAGTATCAGATAAAAGTGGAAAGTTATATACTATAGATAGAGGATCTGAACAACTTATGGTAGCAAATGAATTTAAATATAATAGATTCAAAGTAGGCCATCCTGTAGGATTTATAGAAGCTCTTGCTAATTTTTATGAAGATGCTTATGATGATTTTTATAGAAGTAAAAAAGATAGAGTAACATTTAGTATAGAACAATCTGAAGAATGTATTAAGCTTTTAGAAGCAATTTCAAAATCAGCAAAAGAAAAAAATTGGATTCAATTATGAAAAAAGTTTTATTGTTAGATACAAATGTATCATCTTTCCCTATATATAATTTTTTAGTTGAAAGTGGATATGAAGTGTACGTTGCTGGTAGTAACCCAAATGATTATTTGGCAAAATATACGGATAATTATATAAACATTGATTATTCAAATTTATATTTTTTAGAAGATATTATAAATGTATATGAGTTTGATTTTTTAATTCCTGGTTGTAATGATGCTTCTTATTTTGCTGCAGCTAAAGCAAATGAATTAAAAGGATTTTATGGAATTGATTCTTCTTATACTACAAATATAATAAACAATAAAAGTGAATTTAGAAAGTTTGCTCTTTCTAATAATATTAATGTACCAAAAGTATTAACACTAGATCAAGCTATTATCTCAAATGAAACTGTAATAATAAAACCAACCGATGCTTATAGTGGAAGAGGTGTATCTGTAATTAATGACATTACAAATAATAGAAAAAAATTAATAACTGAGTCTATAGAGCAGGCTACCTCATTTTCTAAAACTGGTAATTATGTAATAGAAGAATATATAGAAGGACAATTATATAGTCATACAGCATTTTTATTTAATAATAAAATATACACTGATTTTATTGTAATAGAAAATTGTTCATCAAATAAATTTACTGTAGATACAAGTTACGTAGACTACGAATTTCCAGAAAATATAAAAGATAGTATTAGAAAAGATATAGAGTCCATGAGTAGTATTTTGGATTTAAAGAATGGACTTATCCATACCCAGTTAATTAAAACAAAAGATTCTTTTAAAATAGTAGAAGTAACCAGAAGATGTCCAGGAGATTTATATAGTTTATTGATAGAAAAATCAACAGGTTTTGAATATACAAAAAATTATGTAATGCCATTTTTAAATGAAAAAAACTATAATATAAATAGTAAAACAAAAGATCGTACTCATATATTAAGACATACTATAAGTACTATAGATGAATGTAATATTACAGGAATAAGTTATAATCAACCTATACAAATCGATCTTTTTATTTCTTTATCAACTACAGGAGATATAATAAAAAAAAGTCCGTTTGGAAGAATAGGTTTACTTTTCTTAAAATGTAATTCAATAGAAGAATTAAAAGACCTAAATAGTATAACAATAAAAAAAGATTTATATACAATAATATAGAAAAATGAATAGAATAATAATAGCTGCACCATCTTACAATCCTGCAATTGGAGGAGGTTTAGTTTTACATAAATTGTGTGACATATTAAATAATAATGGATATGATGCATATTTGTCTACGACTCCCAAATTAAATGGACAAATGGATTATTTTATTTTAAATGAAGACTACAATACTAAAATAGCAATAGACATAGATATAGAAAATGATATTGTCGTTTATCCAGAAATAGAATCTGGAAATCCTTTTAATTGCAAAAATGTTGTTAGATATATTTTAAATAAATTTCATTTACCAAGCGAAGGAAGTAATGTTATGGCGACTTGGAATGAAAATGACTATTGGCTATATATACATGAACACTTCTATGATGGATATCGAGATAAAAATTTTCTACATTTAATTGAGTCTAAAATTTCAATTTACAAAGACTATAATTTAGAAAGATCAGATAAATCTTGTTTTACATATAGAAAAAGATCATCTGAAAAAGATAGTTTGCCTTTAATTCATCCAGCTGATTCAATAGAAATCGGATATAATGCTTCAGATGAATATTTAGTTCATGTATTTAATTCTTGCAAAAGATTTTATAGTTATGATTATGAAACATATTTGACACAATTAGCAGCTTTATGTGGATGCGAAAGTATTATTGTTCCTTATAAAGGAATTAAAAAAGAAGATTTAATAAAAAATTTACCGGCTTTAAAATATGGTGTTGCATATGGATTAGATGATTTAGATCACGCAAATTCTACTAGACATTTATTAAGAGATTATTTACAGCAACTTGAAGATGAACAAAATATAGAAACTAAATTAGCTTTTAAAAAGATTTTTAAACACTTTAATTTATGAAAATAATATATAGAATATCTGATACCGGATATAATAAGATTAAACCAGATTATATCAATAATAAAAATTGTTTAAGTAATGCAATAAAAGTATTTAGCCCAGAAAATTATGATTGGTTAATTATAGCCGATAATATTTCAAAAAATACAGAATCTATGATACTAGATCTTTATCCAAGTATTAATATTATGAAAGTATCTATTGGTCATGGTGCTGGGACTTTTAATTTAGCATTAACAGAAGCACTAAAATATGAAGACAAAGAGATAGTTTATTTTATAGAAAATGATTATATTCATAGAGAAAATTCAGATATTATTTTATTAGAAGGATTTGGTATAGGATCAGATTATGTTTCCTTATATGATCATCCAGATAAATATATAGATGGAGCAAATCCATTAGTAGAATCAGGAGGTGAAATAACTAGAGTCATGCTTTCTAATTCATGCCATTGGAAGATAACTAATTCTACAACAATGACTTTTGCTTCCAAAGTTAAAACTTTAAAAGAAGATGAATCCATACTTAGAAAATGGACAGAAGGATCTTATCCTCAAGATTTTCAAATGTTTTTAGAATTAGCAAGTAAACAAAAAAGTTTAATAACTCCAATACCTGGTTATTCAACTCACGGTGAAACAAATTGGTTAACTCCTTTAATTAATTGGAATGATATCTGTAATAATACCCACATATAAAGAACCTGACGTATTAGATTTATGCTTAACATCTGCTATATTAGGACAAGTTAATAAAAATGAAATAATAGTTGTTGTTGATGGATTTTATGATTTAAATAAAAAAGTTTTAGATAAACATAAAAACAATATATCTGTTTTAGATTTAGAAAATAACTATGGTCTTTGTAGAGCTACTAATATGGGAGTATATAATGCTACAAATGATTTAGTTTTAATAGTTAATGATGATAATGTATTTCCTAAAAACTGGGATATAAATTTAGAATCTTCTTACCAACCTAATTTTGTAGTATCTCCTAATCAAATAGAACCTATACAAAGTATGTTCAAACAATTTCATATAGAAAATTTAGGAAGAGACCCATTAACTTTTGATTTAAATAATTTCTTTAATAAAGAAAAAGAAATAAGTAAGAATAAGATAGAAGAATCAGGATCTACTTTACCTATATTAATATCTAAAAAAGACTATTTAAGAGTGGGAGGATGGGACGAATCATATCCAGGTCCTTGGGTAGTAGATTGGGAATTTTTTATGAAATGTGAAATGTCAGGTATGAAAATGATTAGATCATATAAATCTCATTTCTACCATTTTGTTTCAATAGGAACTAGATCTGAGCAAAAAGTACTTGAAAATACACAAAAGGAACAGAGTTGCCATGAATATTTTAAATATAAATGGGGTACTTATGCATATCATAATCCTATTAATAATTCAAAATTATTTAAAATCTAAACATATTTATATAAAAACAATGGCAAAGGCAGCTAATCCATTATTCGATATAACAGTAGCAGGAAAAAAGTACAAACTTAGGTTTGACGTAAATGATAATCCAACAAAGCTTGGAGTTAAAATGCAATTTGTAATGGATCAAGAATTTGAAGATCCTAGAGACAAACAAATGCTGGCTAATGAAATTAGTGTGGCACTACAAAAGAAACTTGGAGCTTCTGGAGTTATGGTAGATTATGATGATCGTAATCCATATAAAAACGTAATAGGCTTTATTATACCTTTAAATTCTGTGGCTATGCTATTAATTAAGGCCATGAAAGGAGAAGCTTAAAATAAAATAAATTAGTTATGATAAAAAGAAGAGTTGTCAGGGCTTTATTTGATAATCCTGAATACCTTACAGCAGAAGACGTTTCTCAATCTGAAATACTTAAATCTTTATTAAAGATACATGTACCTAATTCTATAGAATACGCTATAGTTAATAAGAAGATTTATGCTTGTATCTTTGAAATAAATGAAACAAATGAATATGTAGAGATCCATAAAAACCATTGGGTACAGGCTTTAGAAACCTGTTTATTATGGTATATTGAAGAAGAAAATTACGAAATGTGCACTCATATTAAAAATATGATTCAATCAATTCAAGATAAGAATAAGGCCAGAAAATTTACAACTAAAACTAAAGCCAGTGGAGAATGATTATAAACAAATTCAATTAGGAGTAGACTCTATAATTGGAACTAAGACTGTAATAAGAAGAAAGAAAAAAACTGAAGTAGATAAGAAGAGAGAGTTGTTTTTTAACATGATGAATAGTCTAGACGAATTAAATGTCAGACAAAATATTATGTATGCAGATCTTAACTTAGACTTTGCAGATTATGATGAGAAGTTCTTTACTGTTATAGACGCACTTATCTATATGCATTTTGGTAAACAATGTACTGAGGTAATTAGTTTCTATTTGTATGAAAGAGTCAATAGTGATGGTACATTAAATCCAATAATAGTTAATGACAAGGATGAATTAATACTTCAAAATCCATATGATCTTTGGCATTTGATGTGCAAACTAAATCCTAAATTAGATGCCTAAAGGTTTCTTTACAAAAGAAAACATGGCTAAAGAAGCCAGACCAGATACCTGGTGGAATAAAGGACTTCAATTAACAGAAGAGCAACTTAGAGAAGCTATGGCAAATAGTCGTAGTAATAAAGAAGCTGCTAGATGGCTTGGTATTACAGATATAACATATAAAAAATACGCTAAGTCTTATATTGATCAAGAAACAGGGAAGACTTTATTCGAACTACATAAGAATATTCCTGGTAGAGGTGTACCTAAAAACCTTGCAGGTTCTAAATGGAAAGTTGACTTAGATGAAATGCTTAAAGAAAGTCAACCTATTAATTCAAAGAGAATAGCAAAGCTCAAAGAAGCTTTAATGAAAGATGGTAGACTTGGATATCAATGTTCATCGTGTAAATTCTCAGAGAAAAGATTAACAGATATGAAAGCTCCACTACTACTCAGTTTTAAAAATGGAAAGAAGAGTGACTGGAGACTTGAAAATTTACAATGGCTTTGTTACAACTGTCATTTCCTTTATGTAGGAGATCCATTCTCAAATAAGATGTTACAAAGAGTAGAAGCAGTTTCTATTGATAGTCCTGAAATAAAAGAAGAAGTACAAGAATTATATCAGCTAGATGACTTTTACTATGAACATTTGAAAAAGCTTGGACTAGAAGGAGATGGAGACATATTATTCAAAGATCAAGATCTTATAGACTACAAGGATCAGGATGACGGATCCGAATTTATAGACATCAGAACCTAACCATTTATATATATAGTTTCTTTATATATATAACCTATTGATTTCCAATACTTTATAACTTATTGATTTTCAATCACTTGCATAACTGATTGATTTCCAATCGACAATTTTTAAAAAAAGACTAAAAAGATTTTTTTATGTCAAAAATATGTCGTAATTTTACTATGTATCAAATCAATAATGAATATGGACATCAAGATCTTCGTTTTTAACTACATTACTAAAGAGACAGTCATTGACAGTACGATAATTGTTCAAGGCGATTTTGCAACGGCTGAGGCCAACCACCAGGTATTTAGAGAAGTTCATCCTGACTGTCAAGTCAATTTTGTTATTGATAGTAAGAACTTTATTTTTGCTCCACCTTTAAATCAAGAAAAAGACGAGATCGCTTATGAAGAAGGTCGCATGACTTGGAACGAGTATGTGACTAAGTGGCACGGTGGAGGTGCAGCATTAGAAAGCGATGGCGATATGCCTAGCTATGAAGACATGGCTCATACTGCATTCTATTCTCAAAACTTATAAAATAACAGGTTATGAAAATCAATTTATCAAAAATCAAAAAAGGAAAAACTTATACGTTTAACATCTACTACGACTACGGAGCTGGAAGCGGTTCTCAAGGTTGGTATGATATAACTGGACAAGTTAAAGAGATCAATGCCGAATTCATTAGAGTTATTCCTATGAAGAATATTCTAGAAGGAAATAAAAGATCTGTAAAGATCGAAGGCAGAGATATTACTAAAGTGACTATTCCAGTAAACATTGACTAAAAATAAAGTTGTATGAAAGTATTGAGCATAAATGATTATTTCGTAGAGGTATTGTGGATAGACGATAATGAGATCGAATACATTCCACGTGAAGAGTTTGACAAGAAGTATGGAGCTCCAAAAGATCCTTCAATTCCAATTTTATTCATTAAATAAATAGTTATGACATTAACAATTCCAATCGTTACTTATCCACATTTTCCAAAAGAAATTCAAACAATCCACTTAAATTAAAGTTATGACTCAGAAAGAAATTAAAGCATTGGCATCAGAGATCGTTGGTGACGGACAACTTCCTAATAAGTTTTTTGTGACAGTAAGTCCTTACATTACAACTATTGATGAGTTCGGAGATCATAATTCAGAACTTATTGACGGGTATACTGATGAGGATACTACAACAGAAGTCTTTGACACTTATGAGGAAGCAGAGGAATATTTTAATACAATAGATCTTGATCATCGTTATGGCACAGGACATGCTATGATTGAAGATAGATTGACTGGCCAAATTACAGAGATATTTTTAGAGTCAGTAGTTGAAGTCAATTATCATTTACGTGGACACGACATGTCAAAACAATTTGGTTATAAAAAATAATACTATGAATAAATTAAGAATACAAAGAACTGTTCTACCTAAAAATTCTTTAGAGTATAACAAATGGTTAGAGGAATTTAATTTTGGTAGTGCTTATGATCTTACTAAAGAGAAAGCTAGGAAACACTCTTTAAATGAACACTATGACTTTACCAAACTAATTCCTCAGACTGAAGAGTTTAGTTTTAAAAATATCCTAGAATTGGTTAAATTTAAGTTCCTATGATAATTGTGCACTCTTTTATAGTTCCATTCTTTTGGATAGACGAGAAAGGTCCTTATCTAATAGATGATGACGGGAGAAGAGATTTGCCTCAAGGTACCACAAGAGACCAGATCCTATGGTTCAAGAAGCCTCACAAAGGTGGAAAGAACCCAGCGTTTGAAAGAGAGATCGAATGGGACGTGGAAGGTACAAAAGGTAAGAAGTATCTAGTGACACTCAAAGGAAAAACCTGGGAGTGCAACTGTCACTCTTTTAAATTTTCTGGAAATAAAAGAAGCTGTAAGCATATAGAGGACTTAAAGGGTTCATATTTATCATAGGACCTAAAACCTATCTATATGAACAAGAAGGAAAAAGAGTTCGTCAAATACGTAAAGTCTGAATGTAAAAAGTATGGAGTCAAATGTGACTTGAGGAAAACTAGATACGTCAGACTATCAGGAAATATAAAGTGCTCAGGATACTTTGACGAAGATGCTCCTGCTCTTGTTTGTTCAATGAATAGAAAGGATTGGATAGAGATCCTTGCACATGAATTCTCTCATCTTACACAATGGGTAGAGCAGATAGATATTTGGAAAAAGTGTATGACAAGTATGCCTCTTGTAGATGCTTGGTTAGAAGGTGAAGAGGTTCCTAATATAAAGAAACATTTGGCAGTATCTAGAGAATTAGAACTAGATAATGAAAAGAGGTCTGTAAAAATTATTAAGAAGTTTGGTCTAGATGTAGACATAGATAGTTATATAAAGAAGGCTAATGCCTATATCTACTTCTACAATAGATTATTAGCTACAAGAAAGTGGGCTACTCCAAATAATAGTCCGTACAGTAACCAAAAGATCATAGAGAAGATGCCAAGATATTTCAAAGCCGATTATTCAATAACACCTAAAAGAATAGAAAAAGTATTCATACAAGAAAACTTATAGTTATGGACTCAACAATAAAGCCTACAAGGAAACACGTAAATCAAATCCTTGATTGGTGTATAAAGACTTACGGCAAATCTAAATTCAACAGACCAATTCCAGAAATAGAGTTTAAGAAACCAGACTACTATACAGAAGGATGTATAGCGTATTACGATGAGATTGATGCTGTTATATTTGTAGATAAAGTGGCTAACGATAATTTAACTGAATTAGCAAATAGTATTATCCATGAGTATATACATTACAAACAAAACATGAAACATTATCAGATACTTGCAATGTATCTACCAGATCACAAAAATCCTATGGAGATTGAAGCATCAAAAATTGCTAAAAGAGATACAAAAAAGTGTTTAAAAGAACTGTTTGGCACTAAGTAGTTTAATCTTACTATTAATATTTATTGTTATATTAATTTAATATAATGACTATACTTCAAGTAACAGAATCGGAACATATAAGAGAGTATTTTTTACAATATGGAGTTTTAGGCATGCTGGCATTTTTACTTGGATATTTTGCATGGATGCAATATCAAAGACTTGTTAAAAAGAACGATGCTCTTGAAGAAAAAGTAGATAGGCTTCAAGAAGAAATGATGGGACTAATAGCAGAAGAAAGAGATAGACTGGCTGCATTAATTAAAGATAACACTGAAGCGTTGCGTGAATTACAGAAAACGATCTTTAAGTACATGGTTAAAAATAATGAGTGATGGACTACAGGAAATATTCTTTAAGCAAAATGGGAGACAAGTTAGTTAAAGCAATGGAAGCTAAAGAACATTTCGATAAAAAAGAAGTTGAAAATAATTATATTAGAAAAATACAGACACTAAAAGAGATCCTTACTCACGAATATAAATTTGCTAATGAAAATAAAGGTAAGCATTTAAATTATGCAATTAAATTAGAAGTAGTTGAAAAGCATATTGACTACGTAAAAAAGGTTCAAAATAAAAAGTCATTTGATCAATCAGACAAACAGATCATAGACCAACTAATCCTAAAGTACACTTCTCATAACTGATTGATTTCCAATCACTTATAACTTATTGATAATCAATCACTTATAACTAATTGATTTTCAATCGAGAATTTTCAAAAAAGATCAAAATAAATTTTTTTATTTCGACGGAATGTCTTAATTTTACTATGTATCAAACAAATAAAGGTTATGAATAAGCAAATTATCCTCTCAGCTCTCGAAGCACAGCTCAAGACAAAAGAATCAGAAACAGAAGTCTACGAAAATGACGTAGTCAAGCCAGCTTATGAAGCACAAAATGCCGTCATCTTATCTTGGTTCCAAGAAAACGTATCTAATTTAATTCAAAAAATAGTAGCTACTAGTGACAGGATTGAGATCATGAAATTCGAAGAGCACGCACGTTGGAATTCATGTACCATTTCTCTAATGCATGACTATAGAAGTGAAAATAGATCTAAGTACGCTGAATTTAGTTGGTATAGTTCTAGAGCTACAGCAAAAGACGGATTTGTTTTAGCCGATGTACAGGTATTCGGAGCTGTAGCGGCTAAGTTTCAAGAAATAGAAAACAAATTTAAGCACGAATGGAGTCCAGCATTCTTAGAGATATATCGTGAAGCAAATAAAATGGAAAGAGAATGCTCAGATTTGCGTGTTACAATTAGTAATACAAAAAGTGAGATTGCTAATGAATCAAAGAATCAATACAAAAAAGTTGGCTTCTCTTGTGAACTAAACACTAAGAAATATATCAATAGAAATTACGACACTGGTGAAGTTACTTTGGAAGATGTGAAACACCAAATAAAATTGCAAATAGGTAGAAGCAAATGGGATTATGTATATGTAAGTGCTTTCAAAGTGAAAGAATTAAACAAGTACAAATGTACATTAGAGATTTCTAATGATAGTCATTCACTTAAAGAAATTACAGTAACTACTAAGAGGTTCTATGATTTTGTCGAAGATGTATTTAATTGGCAGAATGGTGGATCTGAAAGTGATAGTAGATATACAACCGATAGATACAATAGGCAATACGCTAAAAAACAAAATGCTGAATAATGAAGTACGTTAAGTATTTAAAAGACGAGTCATTGTTAGCATTAATAGGATTAATTATAATGTTCATTTATATCATATCAAAAAATTAAAGGTTATGGGACTAGACATGTACATGCATAAAAAACTTTATATATCTCAAGGTGATTTTTTTAAAGAAGAATATAGAGATCAGGTCTCTATTACTAAAGGTGGGAAAGATCATCCTACAATTAAAAATAGTCGCGTTAGATATGTAATTGAAGAGATAGGATATTGGCGTAAAGCAAATGCTATTCATAAATGGTTCGTAGATAATATTCAAAAAGGACAAGATGATTGTGGAGAGTATTTTGTATTTCCAAATAAACTTCAAGAACTTAAAGATCTTTGCCTTCAAGTAATTGAAGACGGTAATAAAGCTCCTGAATTACTTCCTACTAATAGCGGTTGTTTCTTTGGTAGTACTGAATATGATGAATATTATTTTGATGATCTACATGAAACAGTAAAAATAATAGACGAAGCTTTATTAGATCCTGAAGGAGCTTATTATTATTCATCAAGTTGGTAAAAATAAAAATATGAAGACATTTAAAGATTTAGAATTTATAGAAATGAAAGATCAATTCTATAATGGAGTACAGTGTAGAATTCAATTTGGTAATGGATACGGAGCCAGTATAGTTAGACACAATTTCAGTTATGGAGGAAAAGAAGGTCTCTATGAACTTGCTGTTTTAGATGAGAACGGAAAGTTACATTATGACAATCCAGTAGCTAATGGAGACGTTAGAGGACATTTAACCCCGGATGAAGTTACAGAACTATTAAAACAAATTCAAGAGTTATGAAAAAATATTGTAAAGTATGTGGAACTGAGATCCACCCAAAACGTATAGCACTAGGATATTCTACTTCTTGTGTAAAGCATTCCACTGCCGAGAGATATACGGGTATTGTGGCAGCAGGATCTAAAAATGACTTTGAAGTTCATGTAATTAAAGATAGTAAGATTGCCAAAGAACTTGTTAAGATGTCAAATATTTATTAGAAAGAATCAAAATGAATTACGTAGATCCAGTTAAATATAGTAGAGCAATCCTATCATTGATGGAAGATGAATCAATGGCACAAGAGGAAACCGTTCCTGTTGAAGGTACTATGACTATGAAAGAGAGAATTAGTAAACTTTCAGAAGACGATAAAAAGAAACTTAAGGAATATATTGATGCTTATAAAGAGATCAAGAAAGAGATCCATGAATTAATTAATAAAGAAGCAGTTGCTGAAGGTGGTGATACCACTGGATTGTATCTGAATCCAGAAGAGGAATAAAAAAAAATAAAATGGTTTTGTTAAATTTAGTTTACGGAGTTCTTTATGGTATTATAGGACAAGTCCTATCTTTCATTCAATTACAAGGTGGTATCAAATGGGGTTGGACTGAGAAATACAGTTGGGCTCTTATGCTACTTGGACTTCCCATTAGTTGGGCATTCATGAAGAGTGTCCACAATTTTATCTTAGCATTTAATGGAGAAACTTGGCCTTCAAGACTATTAGGTTTTGGAATTGGAGTTATAGTATTCATTGCACTTACTTGGTTTTTATTCAGAGAAGGTGTAACACTAAAGACTTCAATTTGTTTATTTCTTGCATTAGTTATAATTTTGATACAAATGTTGTGGAAATGAAAACTGTTGTACTAGGAGATACTCATGGAAGATCTAGTTGGAAGCTTGCTATTTATCAAGAAGAACCAATTGATAGAATTATATTCATTGGAGACTACTTTGACTCATTTGAGTTTAGTGGAGTAGAACAGATTAATAACTTCAAAGAGATTATAAAGTACAAAGAAGATAATCCTCAAGTAGAAGTAGTATTATTGATTGGCAATCATGACTACCATTATTTCCCTGAAGTAGGATATACGGGTACATCAGGTTACCAGTCAAAAATTGCTCCATCAATTAATCAAGTTATAGATGAAAATAGACATCATTTACAAATGGCTTATGGTTTTGGTGAATATCTATTTACTCATGCTGGTGTGAGTCCTGTATTTATGGATGAAGTATTTGGGGAGAGTGATTGGAGTATTGAAAACATTGTAGTTGATCTAAATGAAATGTTTAAGTATAAACCTAGAGCATTTGACTTTAATGGTTTTGATGCTACAGGTGATAATACTACACAGACTCCTATATGGATTAGACCTAGATCATTAATGAGCGTAAATAAAAAACATCCTAAAGGATTAAAGAAAGATTATATTCAAATTGTAGGACATACTCAAATGCATAAATTAGATCTTAAAGATTTGGATAAATTTACAGGAGGTAGATATTATTTTATAGATACTATGGAAACATCAGGACAATATCTTATAATTGAAGATGGTAAACTAAGTGTTAACTCTGTAAAATGATTATTAAATATGTCAGTAAAAGAGAGGGCGAATTTCTTAGTAGAAAGATATGGAGACAATTGTGTTCAAGTTGTTAATAGTTTATTAGAAGACAATCAAGATACAAAGTATCTATCTTATTGGAAAGATGTACTTAAAACATGTCAAGAGATTTTAAAAAATAAAAACAAATAGTTATGCCTTATTTTGATTTTAGTACAGACAAATTTATTTCTGTAGAAGAATTTTTAGATGCTTGTAGATCTAAAGAGATTGACGATTTAATACAAGCACTAATAGATGATGGACATCTTCCAGATAATGTAACAAAGATATCAAATGCAAAAGAGTTTAATTCACCTAGTGAATCATTCTATGAAGATGCACTTGATAAACTTCACGGTAAATGGAATATGTTAAGCCAAGAAGAAGAACAACTAATTTTAAACACCGCAAATCGTTTTTAATGCCTAATGTAGTTGATCTAGTAGATCGTATAGAAGAAATGTTTACTGATATGCCTGATAAAAGAAAGAAAAAGGAATATCAAGAATGGAAAGTAATTATCAATAAATTAATAGAAGAAGTGAATAAAGTATCAAAGATAAAAATGTATTCAATTATAAAATAAAAAGTTATGAATAATAGAAGAAACTTTCTAAAGCTATTTACAATGGCAGCAGCAGCAACTATACTGCCTAATATAGAATCAGAACCACATAAATTAGTTATTAACTCAACTAATAATACTGATAGAATGATAGGTGTTCATGGAGTAGAAAGAATGAGAATATATTCTAGTGGGAATATAGGTTTATCCGTTACTCAACCATCAAATATCTTATTAATAAAATAATAATATATGGCTTACAGTCGCTTTGGTAATTCCAGATGGTACACGTATTGGTATGAAGATTATAGATCAGGAATAAAGTTTCCCACTAAAAGAGAAAAGAGGAAACAAATGTTTATGATCCATGACTTTCCTACTTATATAATTACATATGGTGAACTACAAGATAAAGGGATAGGTAGAATATGGGATGATATACGATTATTCTATTGGACAGATACAGAAGAGTTTAAAGCAAAGAAACCTTCTGAGACTGAGATGCGTGAATTAATGGATTATATTTTTCAATGGGAGAAAGATGTAAATGAACATTTTAAGTTATTAAATTTTATAAAGAGTGAATGGTATTATCCATTAAGAATTAAATTAAGTAGATATGTCAAACAAAATATATACAAAGACAGGAGATAATGGAATGACTTCTCTTCTAGGTGGTACAAGAATATCTAAAGACCATTGGAGAATGGAAGCAACAGGAAACATAGATGAACTTAGTTCTGCTATTGGCCTACTTAGATACAATACAGATAGAGATGAACAGTTGAGAGAAATACAAGTTAAACTGTTTCATATTGGTGCATTAATAGGAACAGATCCTGTTAAGTTTGATACATCTAAATTAGAACAGATAACAGATAAAGATGTGAGGAATCTTGAAAGGTGGATAGATGATATGGAAAAAGAATTAGAACCATTAAAGAACTTTATTCTTCCTATTGGTATGGTTCATCTTCCTAGATCTATTTGTAGAAGAACAGAAAGAAGATTAGTTCAACTAAAAGACTTTCCTGCTCCGATACTTAAATACATTAACAGACTTAGTGACTATCTCTTTACACTTGCAAGATATCAAGACAAGGTTGAAGATATAGAAGAAGAAACTGTTAGTCAATTAGAATCTAAAAAAAAATTACAATTTGTGAATACTCCGGATTAAGAGGGTTAGATGGATACGAGTAAGCGCGGCCGCGGGTAGGGCACTTTCCGAGAGGGCCTAAAAAATACCATAAATACAAATATGCCAGAAACAATAAAATAAAATGAGAAACTACTATCAATATTGGTACAAGAAATTCATTAAGCAAGGACTCAAACACATGAAGTTAGTCGTAGGCCTCGGCATATCGTTCGTGCTCGGCGACCAAAACCTCGTGTTAGGAATTTTATTTCTTATGTTCGTGTTATTAGAAGCATTAATCGAAAGAGAATAATGAGTATGAAATATAATGACCCGAGAATCTCTAAGATCATAGAACTAGAACTAAGAGTAACTAGAGCAGTGATCAACGGCCACCGCCCGTCACAAAATGATGAATACGAAAACGATAGGTTAGAATTACAAAGACTAAGAAAAGAAATAGAGAATGAAACCAAAAGAGAAAGCAAAACAAATAGTTTCAAGAATTAAGAATCTAATTGAGGATAAGTTTGCAGACAGAGATTGTAAAGAACCAAACCACGTACTATTAGAAAGAACTAAGATAGTTGCGAACTATGTAATAGATCAGATACTAGAAATAAAAGCCGTAGTAGATGATGAGTTAGAACAAGTAAGTTCGGAGTATGCTTCACTCCACCCGAATTACAAATCATATTGGAAGAAAGTCAAAGAAGAAGTTAACTCACTAAAAAGTTAGAATTTCTCTGGTCCGTGAAATGTCATATATTTGGTATATATAAAAATTGTAAAAATGAGAAACGCCAAGCTAGTCACAATCTTATTATTTATAGTAGGATCAATCCTATTTACAGGTTGTATAATAAATAAAAGAAATAGTAGTTGTTTAAATCCTAAAAGTAAAGGATACAAATATACACCTAGACTACAAGGTGGTCGTACTTGGAATTATAAAAAATACATGGGCCCGAAAAGAAAAGTGAAATGACAAGACAAGAAATAAAAGCAAACAAAGAAAGGACACTTCTTAAAGAACTTATCGATAAGATGTTTGAGATAGCAGGCCATGATCTTAAGTTTGAAGATGTAGAAGGTAGGACTGATAATTGGTTCCAACAGTATACCATGACTGAAGAACAGAATAAGGAGTGGAGAGAATGGGGAACTAAACATATTAAAAAGAAGAAACGTTACTATTCTAAAATAGCTTCTCGTGAAATGGCGTTCCTTGATTTATATTGTGGACTTAAAATTGAAAACAAATAACTATGGAACAACAAAAAGACTGGTTTATTGTAGAAAATGGAAGATTAAAACATGTGTTTGAGTTACATACTCGAGGCGGTTTTTTATGGAGATTATGGTTTTTAGTATCGGCTCCAATAATTTGGTTAGTTAAAGGTGAAGTTAAAATTAAATAACTATGACAGTAAAAGAATTAGAACAATTAGCTGAAACTAAATGGGAAGGATGTCATGGTTGTGATGAGAATGATAAATACTTTTGGATTAGTGGGTTTGTACATGGTTATTTAAATGCTAAAATAGACATTATAGATAATCAGATTGAATCTCAAAGAAATAATATAGCAGATCTATTAATTAATAGTAAAATAAATAATTAAATAATCATGATAGCAGTACTACTAATTAAACATGAAGGAGAAGATAGACTCTTAAATAAATGTTTGGCTTCATTAGAACAACAAACAAATAAGGAGTTTAAGGTCTATGAGACTAATCCTGAGTCTATTGATCAGACTATTCAATCTATACTAGGTGAAGGTTTGAAATACATTTGCTATTTGGATAACTATGACTATTATCTACCTGAACATATTGATACAGTATATAAGGCAATAGCAAGGGCAAAGACTAGATACATCTATACTATTTCTAAAGTAGTTAGATATAAAGATTGTGGTGGTGCTTGTTGTATCGAAGATGAAGTTCCTAGAATTACCGAGAAGATGTTTGATGAAAGAGTAGTTGATATCAATAGTGTGATTAGATCCGCTATTTGTTTGAACTACGATTGTGAAGAATCAAATACTGCAACACAAGTAAACATAATTACTGTGACGCATAGATTAAGTGACTAGACTTTCTTTAGTATGGATTTAATGTCGCAATAACAAGAGTTAGCGCCATGTGCTATAGCCATTAGAATCCACATTAAAGTCATTTCATTTAAACCTAAAAATGTTTTTACTTCAATCTCTTGTGAGATAGAATCTGGTGAACAGTGGATTATAGATGGAGTTGGTTCATAAAAATAAAAAGCAAGAAGAAGAAAAGATATAGATACCCAATACCTTAAAAAATAGTATATAAATTTATTTAGCATATACAAATAAATATAAAATGAAAGTAAATAGGGACAAACTTAAATGGTACATAGACAATGTTAAGTATAACTATCCTAACTCAACACCTGAAGAGTTTGCTGATCATCTTGCTAATTACATTGAGATGAACCCAGCTTGTATTGATGTGAATGGTGTGGCAAGAACTGGTAGATATTATTATTCAACTGTAGGTTATGGTATATTTAGTTTGTTTGGTGAGAAATACAGAATGGGTAGGATTGAAATATTTGATAAACAAAGTGGTTCAGGATATCAAGTAGACGAAGGAATCTATACTCTACCTCATGAAGTAGCATCTCAGTTTGAAGACTTTATTGAATCAATAGAAACAGATCTACCAATTGAAATAAAGATAGGTTCACATGAATGGTGTGAAGAGGAATGCGCTAAAGCACTTGGTTTTACTGATAGTGATCAGATGAGAGAACCTGAGGTAATTAAAGCATATCAAAGAAAAAAGAATGATGAGTATGCTAAGTCACAAGGTTATAAAGATTGGGATGATCTAGTAGCTAATTCTAAATGGACAAAGAAAAAGAATGAAGAATAAAATAATAAAATTTTTTAAGGACATATTCTTAGGCTTTAAAATAGCAGAAGAACTTAAGAAGAAAAGTCAATGGGGTAAATTTTAAGTTATGGAACTATCAACATTTACGGTGATCATCAACACACTAAAGAAACAAAATGATGACATGCATACATTAAATAGTCTTAATGTAGACTTAATTAATTTTGCAGATCCTTATGAATGTGTTATAACAACTTTGTTTACTGAGATTTACGGTTTAGAAGGTTATGACTGGTTCAGTTGGTTTTGTTATGAAAATGATTTTGGTAAGAAGATGAGTAAGAAGAATCCTAAAGCATGGGATAAAGATGAGAAACCTATTTGCTACGATGTAAAATCTTTATGGAATTATTTAGAAAAAGAATGTAAAACAAAATAATATGGCAACACTTATTGCAACAATCGCTCTTGTATTTCTATTTGCAGGCATCCAGCATGCGTCTAATTGGATGGTTAGAAAAGTTTATAAAGATGTCTACGGACAAAGAGATGCCTCGTCTGTGATGATCGTGGTGATCCTGGCAGCGATCCTGAGCGTCTTCTGCGTCCAAATGATCATCCTTTTGAACCAATAATGGCATAAGTTATTGATTTTCAATCACTTACATAACTAATTGATTATCAACAAGTTATAACTTATTGATTTTCAATCGACAATTTTTGAAAAAGATCAAAAAAAATTTTTTTATATCAAAAATTTGTCTTAATTTTACTATGTATCAAATCAATAATGAATATGCTTAGTAACTACAGAATGAACCTTCCGCAATTGACAGCCGCCCTCAGGAGCAGATGCTTAAACAGGACTGCGGATTATTTTGAATCTTTTAAGAATGACGATACTGTCACTTTAGATGGTCTGTACATAGACAAATCATTTGTTAGACGTCATATCGGACCTGGTGACTTAATGCTAAACCTTGAATGCGAAGTTACTTCTTACATTTTTGGTGTCCATATCGAAGCCTAACCTTTAATAACAACAAATCAATAATGACTATGACAGATTTTAAATTTACTTTCGAGACAGAACAAGAACAGTTTGATGCAGAATTTACCGGATACATTGAGTCTTACGATTGTGTAAGAGTCGAATTGAGACATCCTAACGGTGGGATACTTGATTATCCTGTCAAGAATCGTGAAGCTCTAAAAAAGAGTATTGAATTTCATGGAGATAGTATTGTCAAGATCTATCAGACAGAACATTCATATGACATCCAAGATTATCTTTAGTAACAAATAAAATTTTATAATATGTGTAAGAATGAATTAGAAAAAATGGTCCGCATGAGCCAAGAAGAATACATGCAACAGAATCCTAATTACGAACCTATGTTCCCTAAAGGATGGGATGATGATAGTAGGTGGCCAGAGTTTAAGTATGACTATGACTCTTTCAGATCCACTCAAATTGCTATCGACCACCATTTAGAGGTTATGGCAGGTTGTTGGGATTAATATTAATTAAAAAAACAATAAAGGTTATGCAAGATATTAAGTATCCAGTTGGGTTCCTTATTTACAAGTTAGATGAAGACAAAGAAGAGTACACAGTTACAGGCAAGATAGCCAATGCCTATAAATTTAGAGATTTTGAAAGTGCTTATGATCTTGAGGAATATATTCGGAAGCATATAGATTGCTCAAGTATTACCTTCGACTCTGAGTATTGTCAGTTTTTTGCTTATACTAAAACTGTAGATAGAGCAAAACAATTTATCGAGGATATAACTGCTTGGGTAACTAAAGTAAAAGCATTAATAGATTAAAAAATTAAAACAATAAAGGTTATGAATTACAAAATGAAATTGAGTGACTTAAAAGAAATGGACGGACTTTACTACATTGCTGATATCGTAGATGTAGATGGTAGTCCTTGGGTTAGTAAAGAGTTTGCACTACAAACTTTAGACTTAGTGAATGCTGAGATGAATCAGCCGGTATTTGAAGACTTTGGAGATGATCTATTTGATGATGAATTCTAAAAAAAAAATATGGAAACACAATTGACTAATATAGAAATAGATGAGAACTCAGTAGTAAATGAGTATACTTTGCAGATAAAAAGTATGAAGTACGAGAAGTTACTTGCAATTCAAAGAAAGCCAGTTCAAGCTATATAC
>JACCDW010265147.1_pt1 | contig 20491 bp, 17 predicted proteins | sample 7449781 | NCBI WGS metagenome assembly JACCDW01 (sample SAMN15323449, study PRJNA562643) | freshwater metagenome | isolation source: river surface water | place: USA:Blue River Watershed | collected 2017-08-18
GCATCGCCTTTTCTATAAATTGTTAAGGTTTCAATGATGTCATCTTGTTTAATTGCATTTACAACATCTTGACCAGTAATGACTTTTCCGAAAACAGTGTGCATACCATCTAACCATGGAGTGGCAACGTGTGTGATAAAAAACTGAGATCCGTTAGTACCAGGACCAGCATTTGCCATTGACAAAACACCAGGGCCATCATGTTTAAGGGTTGGTACAAATTCATCTGTGAATTGGTAGCCAGGACCACCCGTTCCATTTCCTTGAGGATCACCACCTTGAATCATGAAATCGGCAATTACACGGTGAAATTTCAAACCGTTGTAATAAGGAACTCCCTCACCTTTAGCATTGTTCTTGATTTTTCCTTCCGCTAAACCAACAAAATTGCAAATAGTTAAAGGTGTTTGGTCGAAATGTAATTTAATTACAATCACACCTTTGTTGGTTTTCATTTCAGCATACATACCATCGGGCAATGCTGCATATGCCGCAGGTAAGTCGGTTTTAGTATTTTGATTTGTCATATTAGATTTCTTTTCAGTTGTAGGTTTTTTCTGGTCAGAAGTGGTTTTCGTTTTTTTACCCTTCTGCGCAAATGCAGTCATAGAAACTGCGAACATTGCAATGATTGCTAAGTATGTTTTCATGAGTTTAATATTTCTTCTTTTAGTTTTTTAGGCAATTTTTGTACCACTTCTTGATAAGAGTGATCAATGAGCGAAAATACAAAATCTAAATTTAATCCTTCCAAATAAACTGTGTTCCAGAGGTTTTTATTTAAATGAAACCCTGGTTGAATTTGCTCAAATTGCTCTCTTAATTCAATTGCTTTCTCAGGATTACACTTCAAACTAATTGATTGAAAGTTATTTATATCGCCAATGCAAAACATTTTGCCGGCCACTTTCCACACAATGGTAGTCTCGTCGAAAGGAAAAGTTTCTTCGACGAATGATTTACCTAAACAATGATTTTGAATATATTCGAACATCAAATTGTGATTTCAAGTTCCACAAAACTAATCATTCCTTTAACTTTGTAAAAATCTTTATCGATAGAAATGCGAAAAAATAGTCTCAAAATTGCCTTTTTTATGGTTTTTGCCAGTGCGGTTTCAGTTTTTGCTCAAGCAAATAAAAAAGCTAAAACACAAGAGAACCAAGAATCAAAAAGCACGATGATGCAAGCTGCAAATGAATCTTTGGTGCCAAAAGAGAAAAAAATTAAACGCATTCGTTGGGATAAATTTATAATTGATGCCAATGGCGTGGCTTTTTATGAGGGACAACCATATACAGGTCCTTTTTACCAAGTTTTTGAACCCTCAAATGATGCATCTAAGAAACTAGTGACTTCTAAAGAAGGTTTTATGGTAAATGGATTAAAAGATGGAGAGTACAAGGAATTTAGCAAGGAAGGCATCCGTCAAGTGAAAGAAACTTATCAAAATGGAGTGAAAAACGGTCCATTTGAATATTATTTCGAAGATAACGGTGCACTGGAATTTACTGGAACATTTTTAAATGGGGAACTTAACGGTGAAGTTGTATGTTATTACAAAAGCGGTCAAAAGAAATTCGTAAACAATTACAACAACGGAAATAGAAATGGAAGTTGCATTGCATATTTTGAAAATGGGCAAGTGGAATCAGAAGCAACTTTTGTGAATGAAATTCCAGATGGTGATGAAATTGGATACTTTGCGAATGGATATGTACGCCATATTAAAACTTTTAACATGGGTATTTTGAATGGAAGAAATTATGTTTTCCATAAAAATAATTGTCCTGCAATTGAAGAGTATTATAAAAATGGCAAATTAGACAGTATTCAAAGGGTTTTTGATGTAAAAACTTGCAATATTATTAGTTCAGGATCTTATAAAGAGGGTATTAAACAAGGTACTTTCGTTACCTACGATATGTATGAGCACTTTGGAGATACAATTGAAATGAAAACTTATGAAAACGGGCAGAGAAATGGATTTTCTGTTGTGTTTAAAGATAAGTTTGACGACAAACTGCAGAAAAACATATTGTTACCTGATACATACGGGAATTATGTAAATGAATCTCCGGATGGATTATGGCATTATGGAATGGTTTCGAATTTTCAAAAAAGACATGGTGCCTACGATATGGGCGTTAAAATTGGGGAATGGTCGTATTACGATATTGAAGGCAAATTATTGCTGAAACAATGGTATGATCAAGATGGAGTGAAAACAAAAGAAAAATTCTTTAAAAAGTAATCATCCTTTGGAACATAAAATTGAACCTTTTGTGATTGGTATGACCGGACTTTCCGGTGCAGGAAAATCATTTTATGTGAATGCCCTTAAAAAACGGTTAGGGGATTTGGTTTCTATAGTTGGTTTTGATGACTATTATAAACCATTAGAGTTTCAAGAAGTAGATCATCATGGCGAAGCTAATTATGATTTACCAACGGCATTATATTCCGATAAATTTCATGAAGATTTGTTGCAATTGCTTGAATATCATCCAGTAATGATTAAAAAGTATCAATTTGAACATTACGACGCTCCAGAAGTGGTAGAGCCCATTTATCCCGCGCCTATTTTATTGGTTGAGGGATTGTTTGTTATGGAATTTGAAGCAGTTGATGCTTTACTTGATTACAGGGTGTTTATTGATTGCGATTTGGATTTGTGTTTTGAGAGGAGATTGTCTAGAGACATTGCCGAAAGAAATATCCCTCGAAATAGAAGTTTACATCAATGGGAGCATCATGTGATGCCCGCCTATGAAAATTATATCTTACCCCATAAAAACCGTTGCGATTTGGTGGTTGAGAACAATGGTCCTGCTGAAGAGAATATACAAAAAATAGTTGATATTGTCAAATCAACTTCGCATCCTTCTGTTTCTCAATTGCTTAATGCAATATAGAATTTAAAGCAGAATTTGTTCACTTCCTCTTTCTGAGGTGTTGTAAATTGCAAAGCTTGCTTGCCCGAAAATTCCAGCAATTTCTCCTGGATTCATGTATAGTGCACGACCAAATTTTTGTTTGTGGTATTGATGTGTATGCCCAAAGAAGACAGCGTCATACCAATTGGTTTTAATCATCGTATGGGCGTAAAAAGGATAATGGGTTACACCAATTTTTACACCATCTAAAATCAATTGATTTTCCATATCTCCAATGTATTCTCCATGGAAATGTAAATTTGGATATTCCGTAGCTACTTTTTGAATGTTGAATCGATCACCATCATTATTTCCAAAAACAGCATGGACAGTTAATTGGCTCTTGCCCAATTCATGAATCACAAAAGGTGAACAAAAATCTCCACAACAAATGATGGTGTCGATATTTCTGCTTTTAATGATTGATAATGAAGCTTTTAGGTTTGTTAGGTTGTCGTGTATATCGCTAATGATGGCAAATTCCATAGAAAGATTATTAAAATTTTGCTCGAAAATACAAAACGGTTGTAAATTTGCAGCAAATATTTTCAAATGGCTATTATAATCACTGAAGAATGTATCAATTGTGGCGCTTGTGAGCCCGAATGTCCGAACAATGCCATTTATGAGGCAGGAGTAGATTGGACCCTTGCCGATGGAACGGGAGTTACGGGTATGTTTAAAATGGCCAACGGCCAAGAAGTTGATGCCGCACACAAGTTTTCAGCCATTAGCAATGAGGTTTATTTTATAGTGCCTGATAAATGCACCGAATGCACAGGTTTTCATGAGGAACCACAATGCGCAGCTGTTTGTCCCGTCGACTGTTGTGTGCCAGATCCAGACCATGTAGAAAGCAAAGAATTGTTATTGGATCGTAAGACCCGTCTACATTTATAGTCGTTCTCAAAACTATTTTTTGAGAATCAATTCTAGAATGACATCTTTGTATCATCGCTATGTTCGAGGTACAATATATTTGTTTGCAATCTTGGGTTCCTATTAGGGCATCTGAAAGCAGTGCATCAGAAATGGTTACATCGTTGCTTTTTGGTGAAACCTGCACCGCTATTGGAGAAAAGAATGATTGGTTACAAATCAAAACCAATCACGATGGTTATCCTGGCTACATCCCTAAAAGCTATTTGGTGCCATTTGAGCCTTATTCCAAAGTCAATTGGCAAGTGGTTTTAGAGCCATATACGTATTTTAAAAGTGAATATTCGGTCATTCAGTTATCTCCAGGAAGTAAAATTCCAGTTTCAAAAATTATTTCAATTGATGGAATTGCGTTTCAATGGGTGAGTGGACTTGGAGAAAAGAGAATTGTCAATATATTAGAACATGCCAAATGGTTTTTAAATACCCCTTATTTATGGGGTGGGAGAAGTATTTTTGGCATTGATTGTAGCGGTTTTGTGCAAATATTGGCGCAAATGAACCAAATTAAAATGCCTAGAGATGCATACCAACAAGCGTTGATGGGACAACGAAGAATGTGGCACAATAAACAGGTGGGAGATTTGGCCTATTTTGAAAATGATTCAGGCAAAATTACCCATGTGGGAATCATATTTACTCCCAATACCATCATTCATGCCTCTGGTAAGGTAAGAATTGATGAATTTACACCAAAGGGAATTGTGCACGCTCAAACCAAAGAATTGACACATAAATTAACCGATATTAGAACTTGGACAATATGAAATTGATTGAATATATTAACGAATTTAAAGGGTCTTATCACGGATTAGAAGGTTTGAAATTTGGATTTGATGCTGGGCAGTCGGAAGCACATGTTGATTTAACAGTGAATGCAGCCATGACGTATTTGCAAGGGTTAATGATGTCGGGGAAAATCTCTGAAATTCAATCGCTTGCAACGGCGGGTCCAGATGCACTCAAAGACAGTCAGTATTTTCAAGATTTAATGCTACAATGTGCCAATAGTTATTACGGACTTGATTGGGATATCGAAAGAAAAAAGGCATTAGCAGCCAGTATTTTGGCTTTTGTTTTGGAGGGACTAAGGGTTAAATTCCAATCTGGTGGATACGAATCAAACGCTCAAGGTGTCATGAAATTCTTAGGCATTGATATGGGAATTCTCGGCAAAATGGGTGGTATGTTTGGTCGATTTTTTAAATAATCGAAACCCTATGAAAAAGCATTTATTGAAAATTTATTTTTTAGGGATGTTTTTTCTCAGTTCTTTTTTGAATGCACAATTCGGTGATTTTGTGCGTCCTGAAAAAGCTGTCAAAGGCTATGATTATCATATTTTACTTACCAATTTTTCAGATTTTAAATACTTAAAAACACATCTTCCCGAATTTAGTAACATCGAAAAATTAAGAATCGATGGTGCTGTAGATGTGAATTTATTGTCGGAAGTTGCCAATAAACTCGACGAGCTGGAAGAATTGCAACTGAGAAACTTTCAAGGTATTTTATCCGACAATGATCTTGAAAATTTGGAATGGATTCCTAACGTTTATGTTTTTGTCCCTCAAAATAGAGAAGATGCAATTTTATTAAATAACTATTGGAAGCGATTTCACACCATCTCTTTGGAGTTTGAGGAAGTTCCAGAGCATTATGATTTCCTAAAAACTTGGAAGAGGTGTAAAGATTTGCAGCTTATTGCTCCTTGGCGAAAAACCGAGTTAGACTTGGCCATGAAAGAAATTTCTGGATACTTGCCAAATTTACAAAAGTTGTCAATTTCAGTAGATGTGGTTACTGATTTGCCACCGTCGGTTCGTAATTTTAAGAAAATCAAGAAATTAACATTGATCGATGCCGCAGCACTCAAAAACGGTGTCGCATTTGAATCTCTGACAGAAGTTTTTCAGGCAGTTAAAGTGAATGAAAAGGACTTCAAAATTGGATTTGGGGTGAATCAAACAAACATTAAAAAGGCTGTGAATATGCCACTGGTGTACCTCACAACAGAAAGTGCATTTTTAACACATGAACTCAAACACATCAAAAAAATATATCCCGATGGTGAAAAAGTTGAGGATTTTGAATGGATAGAACCCGAAATCAAACTTGATTTCGTAGAGAATTTAGGCTACAAATTTAGTGAATATCAAAACGAATTTCCAAAGTCAATTTCGAAGCCACTCATAGAAGATTTTAATGATGGTTCATTTGTTTTTGAGGGAAATACGGAAAACAATATGTTGTTCTGTGGTGAAAATAGATGGACAGTTTCAGTTCCAAAATCTTCGCTCCTAGATGTAAATCAAGGGAATCTCGTTGGAAGTTACCAAGTGAAAATAAAGGTGATTTCTACCCCTGAAAAAATGGCCGCCTTTGCGCCCAATTTGGTGTATGATTCGGCTGGACGACAATTGAGGTTGAATGCTTCGGTTGTGGTTGATATTCAGTTTTTTAAGGATAAAGAACTGCTCAAAGTGAAGCCTGGTTTTTTTGTGCAATTTGCTTTTGTAGGTCAAAAAGTTGATCAAGCCCGATTCTTTGCATTGAAGAATCAAAAGTTTGTGCATTTTTATGAATACGACTATGATTTTAACGATGATAAATTGCAGAATATTCAGTTTTACGATTTTCATCACGGCAGTAAAACTGCAAAATTGGTTGGTACATCTGACGTGACATCTTTGGACGATAAATTTGAATCACAAGGCTATTATTATCTTTTAAAACCATTCGAAGACCGCTCTTATGTTTCGAAGTTTCAAGGTTGTTTGGTTGAGAAATCAAATAAATCTAAAACTGGAAAGGAAATTGTATTGAAAAGAGGATCAATTTTGGTGGGTTTGAGAAATTATTATTCAAAAGATAAACCTGAAAAAGGAATCTTTGAATTGCAGGTTTACGATAAAGAAAAACAGTTTTTTCCTGAGTTAAATGCCTTCAAAAATTATCCCTTAGTGTTTCAAACGGCCTTTGCAAAGAAAGATGTGAACTTGTTGTTTTTTAAAACGATGAAGTTTTATGATATTCGAATTAGGCAGTATGGAGGACATTGGGTGTTGGAATTGAAATCTAATGAAGGTTTATGGCAAATACAGTTATTGGAACCAAAAGACAGATTTAAAAGCAATCCATCTAAAGCCAAATCTGAACAAAAGAAATTTCTAAAACGAATTGAAGAATACAACAATATTCGAAACCTGAAACTCCAAGCTTTGGTGAATTTTCAAAATAAAACGTTGCAAAATGAAATTCAAGGCACCATTGATATGGTTTTTGGAGGAGAAAATGTCCCTAAAAACAAGTCAAAAAACAATTTTTTAATTCGAAGTGCTGGACGATTTGCGTATGCTGCGCCGGATTCATTTATGCAATTTATGAATCTAGAAATTATTCCATGCGAGCCAGGAAAAATTCCTTTGAAAGTAAGTCAATTCGAAGTAATTTATGCAAATTCGTTGTCTGGTTTTACTTTAGGGAAGCAGGATCGATATTCGCTTAATTTAAATGTAACTGACTTGCTTTATTTGCTTTGCAAAGATGAATTTGGGCGCATTTATTATTTAAATGGCGATAAATTTAGAAAATTAGGCATTGAAGATAATACGCTTACCTATGTTGATTTAGAGTTGCTTCCTGCCAAATATTACAATCAAGAATCTTTGTTTATTCAACTTAATAAAAAGAAAAAATAATGTCACCATTACTCATATTTATAGGATTGGCTAGCTACTTTTTAGTTTTGCTGGCAATTGGATATTTTACCGGTAGAAATGCCAATGACGATGGCTATTTCCTAGGAAATAAACAAAGCATTTGGTGGCTTGTGGCCATTGGAATGCTATCAGATTCTATGAGTGGTGTAAGCTTCATTAGTGTTCCTGGAAATGTGCTGAAAAGTAACTTCTATTACATGCAAGTGGTGATAGGTTATGTGATTGGTTATCTTGTTATTGCCTATGTTTTATTGCCTTTGTATTATAAACAAAATTTAACAAGTATTTACAGTTATTTGAACAATAGATTTGGTAGCATTCATCAAAAAACCGGTGCCCTTTTCTTTGTTTTGTCAAGATTAACAGGAAGTGCAGGCCGATTATTTTTAACCGCTGTAATTTTGCAAAAATTCTTGTTCTCACAATGGAATATTCCTTTCGTGGTTACTGTGGCCATTATTATCATTCTCATTTTAACCTACACCATTAAAGGTGGCATTAAAACATTGGTTTTTACCGATGCTTTGCAGAGTCTTTTTCTTGTTGGGGGACTTTTGGTCTGTATTGTAATGATGGTGTTGCAAACACCGAGCGTGGTGAATCATGGAGCTGTTAATGTGGTACTTCAATCAGATTATTCATCGATTTTCAATTTCGATTTTTGGTCGAAATCATTCTTTTTAAAACACATCATTGGAGGTGCGTTTTTATGCATTGCTATGACTGGTTTGGATCAAAACATGATGCAAAAGAATTTGAGTTGTAAATCTTTGCATGAGGCACAGAAAAATATGCTCACAACCGCTGGTGTGGTTTTATTTGTGAATTTGTTGTTTCTGTCGTTGGGAATATTCATGATTGAGTTTCTTAAAAATGCAGATCCTCAGTTGTTGGATCCAAACCACTATGCAGACCACAAAGTATTGACAGATATGTTCTTCCCACATATTGCATTGAATTTATTGGGTCCGGTTGCCGGAATGGCCTTTGTTTTGGGGTTGTCGGCAGCTACATTTTCAAGTGCCGATAGCGTTTTAACAACACTCACAACGAGTACATATATAGATGTGTTTGGATTGGAAAGTAGAACGGACCTAACTACCGAACAGAAGCATCAACGCAGAGTGTTGCTGCACATTGCATTTTCAGTATTGTTATTGCTCACAATTCTTGTGTTTTATCAATTCACGAAATCTACGGTCATCAATTTAATATTAGACATTGCCACTTATACGTATGGTCCGTTATTGGGGTTGTTTGCCTTGGGAATCTTTACAAAGAGCCAACCCAAAGGGTGGGGCATATTGGCAATTAGTTTGTTGGTGCCTTCGGTTTGTTATTATTTGGTGAATTATCAATTCAATGAAATGAAATACCAAATTGGGTATGAATTGCTATTAATGAATGGGTTGTTGTCATTTGGGGGATATTGGATTTTGGGATTAATTCAGTCGAAAACGACTAAAGAAATGAGTTAAACATTAAACTAACTCAGTTAGAAGTGGGTTAAAATAAAAAAGCCTTGAAGATTACTTCAAGGCTTTTTTATTCAATGTAATTGAGTTAGATTATGGTCAATGAATTACATGTAGCCCAAAGTTTTGAGCATGCTTTTGTAGCTTTGTTCTTTAGAAAAGAGTCGGAAATAGTATTCTCCATTCTCATCTCTGTCTATAATTACATGCTTAGGTGCAGGAGTTAAACAATGTTGAATGCCCCCATAACCACCAATACTCTCTTGATATGCACCAGTGTGAAAGAAGCCAATGTAAAGAGGATCGTTTGCGTCGTACTTCGGTAAGTAAATGGCATTTACGTGTTGTTCAGAGTTGTAATAGTCGTCGCTATCGCAGGTAATACCACCCAGAAGCACCCTTTCTTGTTCTTCTTCCCATCTGTTGATTGGCAACATGATAAACTTCTTGTTGATGGCCCAGGCATCAGGCAATTGTGTCATAAAGCTAGAATCGATCATGTTCCATTTCTCTCTATCATTCTGAGCTTTTTGATCTAAAACAGAAAAGATAGCTCCACCAGATTCGCCTACAGTAAATGATCCGAACTCTGTAAAAATATCTGGTTCAGGAATGTTGTTTTCTTCGCAAACTTGTTTGATTTGACTCACGATTTCATTTGCCATATACTCATAATCGTATTCAAAGTTCAATGTGTTTTTAATTGGGAACCCACCACCAATATTTAAGGTGTCTAAGTCGGGACATTCTTTTTTTAGTTCGCAATAAACCTTTAAACATTTGTGGAGTTCATTCCAGTAGTAGGCAGTGTCGTAAATACCTGTATTGATAAAGAAGTGAAGCATTTTAAGTTTCACATTTTTATTCTTTTTAACTACGTTTCTATAGAATGGAACAATGTCTTTATAGCCAATTCCTAATCGGCTTGTATAGAACTCAAACTTCGGTTCTTCTTCAGCCGCGATACGAATACCGCAGGTGATTTGCTTGTCGGTGTATTGAAGTAACTCACTTAGTTCTCTTTGATTGTCGAACACTGGAATCACATTCTTCCAGTCTGCATTGATAAGGTTGGCAATGTTCTCGATGTAGTTATCACGTTTGAATCCGTTACATACAACATAGTTATCTTTCGATACTTTACCTTGTTCGAATAGGGTTTCAATGATGTTAATATCGAATGCCGATGAGGTTTCCAAGTGTACATTATTCTTTAGTACTTCGTCGAGGGTATGTTGAAAGTGATTGCTTTTGGTGCAGTAGCAATAGTAGTATTTGCCTTGGTATTCTGCTTTAGCAATGGCTACATTGAACCAAGATCGAGCCTTTTTAATATTCTCAGTTATCTTAGGTAAATAGGTGAATTTCAATGGTGTTCCGTATTGTCGGATGAGGTCCATGAGAGGGATGTCATGGAATTCAAGATGTCCATTGTCGTCTAATTCAAATTCAGAAGTTGGGAAATCAAATGTCTGTTTGATTAGGTCGATATACTTATTTTTCATAATTGTAACTGAGTTGGATTTAAATATTTTGGCAAAGGTAATGTAGTTGGATTGTATTTTTGTTGAACATCGAATTAATTTTGTGTAAAATTTATGACTTTTTTTTTGCGAAAAGCACGAAAATCTCAAGAGAGTGTTAACTTTGTACAAACCCAATAAAATCGATAAAAAATGAGTAAAGTAAGTGTTATTGGCGCCGGAAACGTAGGTGCAAGTTGCGCAGAGTACATCGCAATGAAGAATTTTGCTGCAGAAGTAGTATTGTTAGATATCAAAGAAAATTTTGCAGAAGGTAAAGCATTAGATTTAATGCAAACGGCTGCATTGAATGGTTTCGATACTCGTATTTCAGGAAGTACTAACGATTATACTAAAACTGCAAATAGCGATGTGGTTGTGATTACTTCTGGTATTCCACGTAAACCAGGAATGACACGCGAAGAATTAATTGGTATCAACGCAGGAATTGTTAAAGGGGTTATGGAAAACTGCTTGCAACATTCTCCAAATGCGATTTTTGTGATTGTATCTAATCCAATGGATACAATGACTTATCTTGCTAAAACCACTTCAAATTTACCAAAAAACAGAATCATTGGTATGGGTGGTGCATTAGATAGTGCTCGTTTTAAATATTATTTGTCAACTGCTCTAGGTTGCCCAGCATCTGATGTGGATGGTATGGTTATTGGCGGACATGGTGACACTACAATGATTCCTTTGACGCGTTTGGCATCATATAAAGGTGTTCCAGTGTCTCAAATGTTATCTTCAGAAGTTTTAGATAAAGTAAAAGCGGATACAATGGTTGGCGGTGCTACTTTAACCGGTATGTTAGGAACAAGTGCATGGTATGCTCCAGGTGCTGCTGTTTCTGTATTGGTTCAAAGTATTGTTTGCGATCAAAAGAAATTAATGCCTTGTTGCGTTTCATTGGATGGCGAATATGGTCAATCTGATATTTGTATTGGTGTTCCTGTAATTTTAGGAAAGTCTGGCTGGGAAAAGATTGTTCAGTTAGATTTAAATGACGCTGAAAAAGCTGAGTTCGAAAAAAGTGCTGCTGCAGTTCGTAGCATGAATTCTGCACTTTAATCGTTTATCATAAATGAATGGTTAGGGTTTGTGGCTTGCCACAAACCCTAATTTTTTTTTAATAAAACCCAACATTCGTAAACCAAATTTTTAAAATGTCGAAAGGAATACTCTATATGCTCATTGCCTCTATTGCTTTTGGCTTCATGAATTTGTCGGTCAAAATGATGGGGCATATGCATGTATCTCAAGTGGTTTTCTTTAGGGCAGTGGTTCAAATTGTGCTTGGTTTGGCTGTTCTCATTCAACAGAAACAAAGTCCCTTCGGGAAAAATCCCAAAATGCTGTTTATGCGAGGATTTTTTGGTTCAATGGGACTATTATGTTATTTCTATACCCTTCAAATAATGCCTCTTGGGAATGCCATTGTCATACATTATTTATCGCCTATTTTAACCACTCTTCTGGCATTTTTACTCGGCGATGAAATTGTTCAAAAGCGTCAATGGTGGTTTTTCGGATTGTCGTTTTTAGGGGTAGTGGTTGTGAATGGATTATCGAATCAAGTGACATGGTTTGGCATACTAGCAGGATTGGGTGGGGCCGTATTTTCAGCTTTTGCATACAATACCATTCGCCGGCTCAAAGGAATTGAAAATCCGAATGTAGTTGTTTTCTATTTTCCAATGGTAACATTGCCATTGTCGTTATTATATCCTGCAATTGTTGAAAATGCTTGGCGTATGCCAATTCACAACGAGTGGTTTTGGTTGTTGGTTACAGGAGTTGCCACTCAAATAGGGCAATTTTTCATGACTCGCGCTTATCAAGAAGATTCTACAAGTAGGGTGTCTGCAATTAGTTATGCTGGTGTGATTTGGGCAACCGCGGTGGGCGTGTTTGTGTTTTCTGAAAATTATTCAGTTTGGCAATTTATAGGAATTGGATTGGTGTTGTTGGGGATGATTTTAAATGTAATTCTCACGAAATCACATCCCTCAAAATAAAAAATATACTTATGGATCAAAGTTTTAGTTTACAAGATTTGTATGAAGATCGATTCGAAACGCCAAGAATTTCAACACGATTTTTAAGTCGTTTCGATATTGAAGCCTGGTCGGCATTCTTCGAAAATGATGAAGCGTTTCAGTTTCTCATGAAAAGAGAAGGACAAACAAATTTAGAATTGTCTGAAAAATGGATTAAAAAACAATTGCAACGATATGAAAGTGGAACATTTGGACTTCAAGCAATTATTGATCGAAAATCGAAACAAATGGTAGGTCAATGTGGCTTATTATTGCAAAAAATCGATGGGAAATTAGAAATTGAAGTGGGATATCACATCATTCAAAAATATTGGGGGATGGGGTATGCGCCTGAAGCAGCGAAACTTTTTGTAGATTTTGCGTTAGAAAATCAATTGGCCCAAAATGTAATTGCGATTATTGATGTTAGAAATGAAAAATCGATTCGTGTAGCTGAAAAATTGAATATGAAGTTCGATCGCAATTCGAATTGGATGGGAGAAGATGTGAAGATTTATAGAAGTTTAGAAGGTTTATAAAGGTTTAGAAGGTTTATAAAGGTTTAGTGGGTTTAGAAGGTTTATAGATTTAACCCTAAAATTTAAACTTTCAACTTTAAATTTTAGGAATTGGTTGGTGTGTAATTTTCGTAGACCCAATGTAAAATGGACTGTTCAATCTCATTGAACTCTTTGTTTCTGCGAACCATTACAAGTTTTGCAGTTTTTTCAACTGCAGGCATTTGATGAGGAACAAATCCTGATGCGCCACCCCAAGAGAAATCAGGTACAAATTGACGTGGGAACCCTGCACCAAATAAATTACAAGCAACCCCAACAACAGTTCCAGTATTAAACATTGTGTTGATACCGCATTTGCTGTGGTCGCCCATTATTAGACCGCAAAATTGTTGTCCTGAGCGCTCAAAACGATTCGTAGCATAATTCCATACCTTCACTTCGTCGTAGGTGTTTTTAAGGTTGCTACAATTGGTATCTGCACCTATGTTGCACCATTCTCCGAGTACAGCATTCCCTAAAAAGCCATCATGACCTTTATTAGAATATCCATGCATGACAATATTGTTGACTTCGCCGCCGACGTTGCAATAAGGACCAAGCGTGGTTGCACCGTAAACTTTAGTGCCTAGTTTTAGTTTTGAACCTTCGCACATGGCAAGAGGTCCTCTAACTATTGACCCTTCCATAACCTCGGTGTTTTTTCCGAGGTATATTGGACCATCGTTGGTATTGAAAGTAGCACATTCTGCAACTGCACCATCTTCTAAAAAGATTGGATATTTTCCAAAATGTTTATTTGAAGATGATAACGTTGCAGATGTTCGATTTTTTGTGATTACATCAAAATCAGAAAGGATTTCTTGATGGTTGAGTTTGAAAATGTCAAACGGTCTTTGAATCAATGAAATAGAGTCTTCAAATTCTATTTTGTTGGATTCTTGACCATTTACAGCCAATAAAAGATTGTTGTGATAGAGCGCATCACCAGATTTTAAATTGGAGATTGCTTTCACAAGATTATCAGTTGGCAGTATATGTCCGTTAACTCGGAAACTAGCATTTTCAGCGGAGGTGAACTTTTTTGAGAGATGCTCGCTCGTAATAAATCCAATTTCACTTGCAAATAAACGAAGTTTCCATTTTTCAGCAATGGTGAAAATACCAACTCTTAAATCGGCAGCAGGCCTAGTAAGGGTAAGAGGATAGAGGCTAGCAATGTTCTCGGAATCAAAAAAATTCACTATCATGTCAAATTGAATTAAGCTTTTAGCGCTGCTTGAATAAATCCAACAAACAATGGATGAGGATTTTCGACTGTGCTTTTTAATTCTGGATGAAACTGAACACCAACAAACCAAGGGTGATCTTGAACTTCAACAATTTCGGCCAAACCGGTATTCGGGTTTACACCGGTAATATTCATACCAGCTTTTTGAATCTGCTCTTTGTATATGTCATTGAATTCATAGCGGTGACGGTGACGTTCTGTGATATGAAGTTTACCATAGGCTTTTGCCGCATGGCTTCCTTTTGTTAAGTCACATTGGTATGAACCTAAGCGCATAGTCCCACCGTAATTGCTAATTTTCTTTTGTTCTTCCATTAAATCGATAACCGCATGTTTGGTATCTGAATTCATTTCGGAACTGTGCGCATTTTCTAGTCCTACAACGTTTCTAGCAAATTCAATAACAGAGCATTGCATTCCTAAACATATTCCGAAGAAAGGAATTTTGTGTTCTCTTGCGTATTTTACAGCAACCAATTTACCTTCGATACCACGGTTTCCAAAACCAGGAGCAACTAAAATCCCTTTGAATCCTGAAAGTTTTTGATTAACATTTTCTTCTGTTAAAAGTTCAGAGTGAATGTATGTAACATTGACTTCACATTCACTAGAAGCTCCAGCGTGGATAAATGCTTCGTTAATCGATTTATAAGCGTCTGGTAATTCAACATATTTACCTACCAATGCAATTGAAACTTCAGATTTAGGGTGTTCTAATTTAAATAAGAATTTAGCCCAATTATCCAGATTTGGTTCAGTAGTTGATTTTAATTTTAATTTTGTAAGGACTACTTTATCTAATTTTTCCTTGAGCATTGCCATTGGAACTTCATAGATCGTAGACATATCTCTAGCTTCAATAACTGCATTATTTTGAACGTTGCAGAATAAAGCCAATTTTCGTTTGATTTCGGCGTTTAAAGGTTTTTCTGTTCTGCAAACAAGAACATCGGGTTGAACACCTAATTCCAATAAACTCTTAACAGAATGCTGAGTTGGCTTGGTTTTAAGTTCACCTGCCGCCGATAGGTAAGGAATAAGCGTTAGGTGAATCACCATACTATTGCTGTCTCCTTCCTCCCAAATTAACTGACGCATTGATTCGATGTATGGAAGAGATTCAATATCTCCAACAGTACCGCCAATTTCAGTAATTACAATATCATATTGGCCCGATTCACCTAGAATTTTCATTCTACGTTTAATTTCGTCGGTAATATGAGGGATTACTTGAACTGTTTTTCCCAGGTAAACACCTTTTCTTTCGTTTTCAATGACTGTTTGATAGACTCTACCCGTTGTAACGTTATTTGCTTGGCTTGTAGGAACGTTTAGAAAACGCTCATAATGACCAAGATCCAAATCGGTTTCAGCACCATCTTCTGTAACATAACATTCGCCATGTTCATATGGGTTTAAAGTGCCTGGATCGACATTGATATAAGGGTCAAATTTTTGAATGGTTACTTTGTAGCCTCTAGCTTGCAATAACTTAGCCAAAGAAGCGGCGATAATGCCCTTCCCTAAAGAAGATGTTACGCCCCCCGTAACAAAGATGTATTTTGATTTATTCATGAAATGGATGTTACGGGAAACAAAATTACAGTGAGTTTTGCTTCCCTAAAGAGAAAGTAATTAGGTAGTTTTCAACAAAATTAAAATTTCAAGATCCAACCATGTGAATCTGGAGTAATTTCCATTTTAATACTGTCGAGATAGTTTTTAACTTTTGAAGAAACTTCTTGATTTCCTTGGGTAATGACAGAATGATATTCCCCGTTATGTCCAAATCCATCTAAATTAATTAAGGTTGCTGCAGTACCAGTGATGAAGAGTTCTGACAATAATCCAGCCGAGAGTTGATCTTTCAATTCTTGAACGCTCAATTTTCTTTCTTCAACAGTGTAGCCAAGTGCTCTGAGTGATAAAATTACACTTTCTCTGGTTGTCCCAGCAAGAAGGGTATCAGTAAGCACAGGGGTAACAATTGTATTGCCAAAAACAGCGAAAAAATTCGTTGTTCCTGTTTCTTCAACCAGAGTATGACTAATTGGGTCTGTCCATAAAACTTGGTCAAATCCCTCAGATTGAGCAAGAGCCGTTGGGTACATTGAAGCGGCATAATTTCCGGCACATTTTGTAAATCCAACACCACCAGGAGCGGCACGGCTATATTCTTCCTCAACTTTTACACGTAAAGGTTTGTTGTAATACGGACCTACTGGACAACAAAAAACAGCATAAGTATATGTTGATGATGGTTTTACGCCAATAAAATCGTCGGTAGCAAACATAAATGGCCTAATGTACAGAGAACCACCTTCAGTTCTTGGTACCCAATTTCTATCGATATCGATTAATGTAGTCAAGCTTTGAATGAATAGCTCTTGAGGGATTTCTGGCATTGCCATTCTTTTAGCAGATCGATTGAATCGTTTTGCATTTTCCTCGGGGCGGAATAAAATCACGTCGTGATTATTTTTACTGCTTGCGAAAGCTTTCATCCCTTCGAATATTGATTGTCCATAATGGATAGCGCTGGTTGCAGGACTTAAAGAAAAAGGGCCATAAGGCACAATTCTGTGGTTTGTCCATGCCTCACCATCCCAGTCAGAAACGAACATGTGATCCGAGAAAATTTTACCAAATCCTATATTTTCGGTGTCAAATTCTGCAATTCTGCTGTTTTTTACTTTTTCAATACTAATTTCGAAGTTCATCTTGATTCAAAAATAGAATAAAACTTTTAAGCAATGAGCGAAAAAAAACAAATTGTGGATAATCCATTGTTGTTAACATCCTTATTTTCCGAGGGTGTTTTTTATATTCCAAGCAACCAAAAACCACTATCGATACCCACTCCAAAGATAGAAAATCAAGAAGTTGAGACTTTAGACATGAAGTCAGATTCTGAGGTTGAAATTGAAAAACAGGTGATAGAAAATCCCCCAAAAGAAGAAATCAAAAAAATAATTTTGCCTGAATCAACGGTCATAAATCTTATTTATGATAAAAATCCGTCGCATTGGCCAGAATATTTAAACGAACCACTTACAAAAATCATGGGTGCAATTAAAATTGATGGTAAACCAATTGCAATTTCAGACTATGCCGTTTACAATTTAACATTGATGCCAGAGGTAAAGGATATTTCGAAATTTATAGCAGAATTGAATACCAAACGAATTATGATTTGGTCGAGTCAACTGAAAATAGAGGGTTGGGAAGGATTAAATAAAGAATATCAATTGGCCGATAAAAAAGTATTGTGGTTGAAGGATATTGGTGCAGTGATGTCAACACAAACTGATAAAATTGAAGCGTGGACATCGATGAAGAAGTTTTTTAATATGATTTAAGGACGCGTTTTACTTGTTTTTAATGTCAATAGTATGTAAATTGACAACGATTTTAAAATGAAAGCTCTAAATGATTCATTGAGATACAGAAAATTCAAATTGATTTTTCTGTGTATATTGTTTTTTCTTGGCATGTCGCCCTCACTTAAAGCAGACCACGTTATGGGTGCAGATATGTCGTATCGCTGTTTAGGAAACGATAAATACAAAATTACTGTAAAGTTTTATAGAGATTGTAGAGGAGCAGGTGCACCTGCCAGTTGGAGCTCTTTGTATTGGTATGCCGGAAACAATGGTGGTATGTCAACGTCGCAGTATTCATTGTCATTGACGTTTGTTGGAATACGCGACATTACCCCGAGATGTTCATCAGCCTCTAAGCCATGTAATCCGAAAAATACCAGTTACACAGGAGAAGGGGTAGAGGAACACGAATATGAAACAACTATTGATTTAACCAAGTCTCCTTTTAATAGTTCTTCGATAGGGCTAGGAACCACAAACTGTGAACTTACTTTTGCTTACAATCAATGTTGTAGAAATGCTGCGATTACCACAGGTGCTACTTGGGCTGACTTCTGGACAACAGCCACTATCAATCTTTGTAACTTGAGAAAAATGGCGAATAAATGTAATAATTCTCCATCTTTAACAAACGTTCCAATTGCTTACGCTTGTTGCAATGAGCCGTATTATTTTAACAATGGAGCATTAGATACTTTAGATTACGATTCGCTTTCATATAAAATGGCACCAGCACTCAAAGGGGTGCCGAATAACTCTGTGCCATATTCAAGTCCGTTTACATATAATTATCCTTTGACACCATTTTGTATTCCTCCAACAACAATTAAATGTGCGCCAAATCCTGGTACAAATCCTCCAAGAGGTTTTTATCTTGATACAACGAATGGGGATTTGATTTTTACACCTACAAAATGTGATGAAGTGGCCGTTTTGGTTGAACGGATGACTGATTGGCGGAAAGATACTTTAGGCGTTTGGCGTTGGGTAGGTCGAACGAGTCGAGATTTACAAATTGTTGTAAAAGATAACTGCGGTTATAATCATCCCCCCAAAGTTTTAGGCCCTGCCAATAACAAAGTCTGTGAAGGAGATGAAATTTGTTTTGACATCGATGGCAAAGATGAAACTTTTGCCCCAAATCAAACTGTTCCAGATACCGTTCAAATGACATGGAATGGAGGTATCGCGGGTGCAACATTTACTGTTAAAGATAAAACTAAACGAGAAAAAACGGCGCAGTTTTGTTGGAAAACGAAAATAGGTCAAGCATCTGATGTTGCTTATACTTTTACAGTTACTGCAACTGATGACCATTGTACCGTTCCTTCTATTTCCATTAAGGGATTTAAAATTAAAGTGAATCCTAAAGCAACAGATGAAAGAATTTATACTGCAGTCGACAATGCAAAATTGAAGGGATATAAGGGTTCATCTTTAGCTGCAGGGAAATTAAAATGTGGTCGTTTTGCTTTTACAGCTAAACCGCCAGTAAATTTTAAAGGAACTCCCTCATACCAGTGGAGTATTCGCGATTCCACTGCAAAAAAAGAACTTTACTTTAGCAATAAAAAATCGGATACAATTACAATGAAAAAAGGTGGTATGTATATTATTGTGCATACTGTGAACAATTCGTTTAACTGTCCTACAATTTATAGAGATACTGTGATTCTTCCTGAGCCTCCGAAAGTAATCATGGCAACCAAAGATACATTTGCTTGTTTAGGAAGTACCATGAAAATATTGCCGAAAGTGCTGTTTGGAAAACCTAAATATACTTATTATTGGTCGCGCTTTTCTATAGATACAGCAACGAAAACATTGAAAAATGAGCAACATATTTCAGGAGATACCCTTGACTATCTTGTAATTCCGAATATTAATAGAGATAGTGTAATTAGAATTAGAGTAAAAGATGGTGATGGTTGTATATTTTTTGATACCACAACAATCTACAAAAAACCATTGCCAGTGATTGGTTTGGGTCCAGATCAAGTCATTTGTACATATGAAAAACAAATGTTTGATGCTCAAAACAACGATACTGTAAAATATCTTTGGAATACAGGCGATACCACTCAAAAGATTTATGCCAACGTAAAAGGCAATTACATTGTTAAAGTCACCGAAAAAACATTCAAATGTGAGTTGTTAGATACTGTCTATCTAACAGTTAACGATACAGTAACCTCTATAGCAGGTCCAAACTTAACCATTTGTAATTTAAAATCAGCGTTGTTAACTGCCCAACACCGTCCAGTTGCTTATACCGGAACATATGAATGGAAGGATTTGACAAAGAATACAGTTTTAGGAAGTAACATGGGTTATACCGTTTCACCGAAGAATACCAATGCTCCTGGGCAACCAGCTCAATTCTTTGCATACAGATTGTATACTTCAGTAAAACAGAATGGACATACTTGTGAAGACGATGATACAATGGTGTTGAAAGTGAATTCACTGCCATTTGTGAAATGGGATCCAAAACCTTTGAAAGCACAATGTTTTTCCTATGGTGATATTGAATTAAATAGTTTCTTCAATAGAGGTAAACAAAGTGGCGTTAGAATTTGGAGTGGAAAGCGCTTTGCTGCAGATATCTATGTAGATAGTATCAACCCAACGCGTCACATGTTTAAAACAACAAAATTGA
>JACCDW011204571.1_pt1 | contig 20479 bp, 14 predicted proteins | sample 7449781 | NCBI WGS metagenome assembly JACCDW01 (sample SAMN15323449, study PRJNA562643) | freshwater metagenome | isolation source: river surface water | place: USA:Blue River Watershed | collected 2017-08-18
GTAGATGACTGTCTAGCCCATACTACATCTGGTAAAGTAAGTTTAAATGGACCAAAATCATATATAATTCCACCACTATTGTTAGAACCAGGTCCAGATAAAACTTCTTCAAACAACCATGGTTTGATCGGACTACTATACTTTATTGTACCTTCTATACTTCTTCCATTTGAATAATAGGCATATGGTTGTAAATTTTTTCTAAAGTTCTCTACATCTCTATTGTTTTTTGAATTAGATGTGTAAACAGTTTGAAGGTTATTACTTATTTCTAAACTCATTTCATTGATTTCAAAATCTCTAAAATGTCTTTCTTGATACCCCCTGAAGAACTTATAATCTTCTGGTAATCCTAAATTAAAATATCCAACTTCAGGAGTTGTTCTATACAGCCTCAGCAAACTACTATTGAGTAAATAGTTAGGTCTTCTTTTAGTAATATTTGCCATTATAGAGTTGAAGTTGTCTCTGAAATTAACTTGATATTTTCTATCTAACTCTGTAAATTTAATAGTAAATGTTGCTGTGATATTATTTCCAGGAACAAGAGTCATAGACATCTTGTCCACAATACATCCGCTAAATAAGCCTTCTCTCAAAGAAAACAGTGAGAATGTTGGTTCTCTATCCGAATCTGGTCTTGTTGGAGCTGCCCAAATATAAGACTTGAATGGTGTGTGAGTATTAGTTGTTGCCGAAGAGAAATATAATCTTTTTTCAGATTTATTTACTGAAGAAACTGTTACAGTTTCGGTTGTTTCACTATCATCATCAGATCTAATATATGCAGTAAAATTAGTGCCTAAACTTTTAAAATCTGAAATATTATCTATTTTCATAAAAGTTGTAGAGCCTATTGCTGTACTTGGAGTGGGTGAAACTAATCTGCCAACAAATGTTGTTGGTGTTCCTTTATAGCCCTGAATACAATAATCATACAAGGCAGCAAAACATTGATCTACATATCCCCAAGATTCAACACGTACTGGCATTGTAAGAGTTAGTGTATTATCTAAAGTAGATACTGCAAAAGTATTAGGGCTTGCTCCTTCACCAGCTAATCTTTGATTGAGTTTTGTTGGTTGATTTAATTGTAAATCATACTGTGAAACTGAAAAGAAGTAGTTTGTATTAAGTGCATTAAAAGACAAATCATAAAAAGGATCATGGTTTAGGTCTTTTGAAATGGCCAAACAGTCAAAATACCCTACTTCATAAGCAGGAGAATAAATTTGGTTTTGCCAAGTTACTGGTTTATCTTCTTTTCTTAATCTATGCTTTCTAGCATTTTCTTCAGTATTTTGCCCAGGCGGTAAAATATAAGCTCTTGCGAATAATCTGTGCAAGCCAGTAATTTCACCACTTATGATTCCAATATGGATTATATTTTGTACTCTTCTAAGCCTATGATTTGGATTAATATCAATGACTGAAGTGCTATCAACAGGAGGTGGATAAATATAAGCTGTACCTGGTCTTAATCTATGATTGTTCGAAACATTTTCAGTGCTGATAATTCCAGATGGTCTAATATTTTTATTAGCATTGACATCACCAGTATTAGTTACATTTTCATCAGTAGGTATTCCACCAGGTCTTATGTTTACATTGCCAGTTCTAAGCCTATGTATATTTGACAGATTTTCTAATGAATCAATTGAGTGCGGGAATATATATACACCCTTATTGACAACATAGTTATCTTGTATAGTGTCTTCTGTTGTTTCAATAGGAATAGGTCGAATATTTACTGGACCTGCAATCAACCTATGAGCTGTAGATACAGATTCTACTGACGTAATAGAGTTATCAACACTGATATTCCAAGCTTCTGGTTTTACACCACCATTGTTGACAGTGTTTTCATCAGAGGGGATTCCTCCGGGTCTTATGTCTCTCTTGATTTGATTATTGTTAGAAGTATTTTCTCCTGAAGGAATTCCTCCGGGTCTAATACTTCTATTAATAGTGTTATTATTAGTTGTATTTTCTCCAGAAGGGATGCCTCCAGGCCTAATAGATCTGTTAAAGTTGTTTGTATTAGTAGTTGTTTCACCAGAAGGTATGCCACCAGGTCTTATACTTCTGTTAATATTATTATTATTAGTTGTCGTTTCACCAGAAGGTATTCCACCAGGTCTAATATTTTGATTAATTTTATTTATATTGGTGATAATTTCACTAGTAGGAATTCCACCTGGTCTAATATTTAAACCTAATTTTGCGTTATTTGTTACTTCAGTATTTGTAGATGTTGTGTCAGTAGCAGGAGGAAGAATTGTAGCTAGGGTAGTAAGCTGGTGTGTTGTTGGTTCTATTTCTTCTGAAGTAATTGAAGACTGACTAATATTAGATGAATCATCGTAGCTAATTTCTATTTGAATATATTGATATCCAAAAGGAACAGTGTTTTTGTCTAAGTTTACTGTATCAAAGGTAGCTGCAAATCTAATATTAAAAGTAGGATCATTCAACACAGCTGGAGTTAACGTTGATATATTCCAGTTATCAGTCAAGGAACCATAATAATAAAAACTAGGATTAGATACGGGCCAAAAATCAACAAGATTAGCTTTATTGTCACTTATAGGTGTAGAACCTAAATAGAATATTACGTGACTATCTTTAGCCTCTACATATTCATAACCACCAGATTTTCCGCTATTATCAGCAACTCTTCCCTTTGCGCCGATTCTTATACCATTAATAGTTGCGGTAGAAGGAATTTTTGTTAATAATTCTCTACACTCTAGAAAGTCAGTTATTTGGTTAAAAGATGATCCCGGCCAAGCGCTAGCAGCAGGTGGCCAATAAAAAGTATTTAGCCCATCATCAGTACCAGCATTTTCAGGAGTGAGCCAGTTGAAATTAGCAATAGAACCTGTTCTTTCAACGGTTGAAAAAGTAGTAAAGGTTGTGGTGAGAGTAAGTGTAGCCATAACTTATTTCCTAAAAGTTAAGGCTCCGTTTCAACAGTAATTAGATCGTAAATACTCCAAAGAATAGGACCATTTGTCACTCTTGTAAGATCCGTCCCAGGTGATACAACTACATTTGTAACTCTATCAAATAAATCTGTGTCAAGACCTAACAAAAATCTTGTGTCTCTTGGAGTGTTCTTAGGTACAGTCACAGACATGGTTTTTTCAGCACCTTCTTCGCCAAGTTTTGCAGTCACATCAACAATCAATTCATTCTGAGTTGTTTTGTCTGTAGTTGCTGCTATGGCTGTTGAAGATCCATTGAAAAATAATCCTGTGGCATCTGTAATGTCATCAACTGGCGGTACATAGACAGAAAGTCTTCTGCCACTATTTGCTACATTTCCAGTGAGTTTTAAGCCTCTTCTAAAAGAAGTGCCAATGATACTTCCATCATCTAGGAAGCCTCTCATTTCAAAATAAGCAGTTCCGCCTGTGGAAGTCCAAGTAGAAGAGCCATCAAATGTCAATGAAGTTTTTAATGAACCAGAACCAGCAGAATCAACTCTCATATATAAATCAGTGGTACCAGCACCTGTAGAAAAATCTACTGGTTTATTGATAACAAACCAATAATCAGTACCAGAACTTAAGTTGACACCTGGATCAAACTTTACTGTATATGAGCTTGTACCTTCACTTATATCAGAATATCTAAGAATGGGGCTATTTGATAATAAATTGGTTGTATCTGGCTTATTAGAGTCATTTGCATATAAGCCTATGCTCAATCCCGTAGTGCCAGTAGAAGCAGTCTGATTTGGCCACCAGAAACCTAATTTTACTGTCACTCCACCAACATAACAATCTTCATTAGTTGTGAATTTGAAAGCATTATAACTGTATAGCTTTCTAGTGGCATCATCTGTTACTGTAGTTAAAGTATTGTATGGAGGGTATTGTATGTCATCTATTTGTGTTAATCTTTTTTCAATTACATCAGATGATAAAGTTGGTCTTTTATACACATGATAAAAGAGTGAATTAGTAATTCCAGTTCCAGTCCATGATAAATCGACCATGTAATTCGTAAATGAACTACTGGTATTTACAATCTTTTTGTAAGCAGGTACTGTTTCAACATATTCATCAACTGAAACATTTCTAACAGCACTTACTCCATATATTTGAGTACCTAAATCTAAAGCTGATTGATAATTTGACACAGAAATAACTTCTGTAGTTATATCTGATGTCGATACATTTGCAGTGCCCAAAACTGCTGAGTTATAAGAAACTAAATCACCTCTGAAGATTGCAAAAGTATGTTGAGTGTCCTGATTTTTTATATTGTAAAATGCTCTTGAAAAACTATCAGGAAATTCAAATCTTTCTAATCCACTGAAAGACAGTCCTTTTGTGTAAAATTGATTAGGTCTAAATGGTTGTAAAGACCAAAATTTATTGAATGAATATCCTGTAACCGTAGTTTGCGAGTCAGTATATGCTGAAATTGCATTGATAAAATTAGCAACTGACAAATCATTTCTATAAACATTCAAATTGTCTATTGCATTGTTTACACTAGAAACAATATCATTCACATCATCAGCATCTCCTAGAATAGGATTGTCTGATGTTGACGTTGGCATATCAATAACAGTTCTAATAAATGCGTTAGTAGTTATTCCAGCAAGGGTTGGATTGACTGGATCTTTTACTAATAATTTTGCAACTGGTAACCATGATGAGGGCAGTGGTGGATAGTAATCAAATAATTCTGGATCTTCTGAAATAGTGCTTACAGGAAACCCAGCAACTGATTTTACTCTTGGTGTGAATATAAATTTGACAGGAGTGCTTACCAATACAGCTGATGGTAATGTTCCATATGCAGAGCCATTGTAATAAGTACCATCAACAATTAAACCAGTATTATCACTAGTAACTCCGCTGAATTTTATATAATTAGAACCAATAACAGCCTCTAATGGAAATCCCAAAGATTGTGCCACAGTAGTACTTTGTACATACAAGATAGTGTTACCAGCACTAGCTTGAGTTGATACTACAGTGCTAAAAGATTGAGTTGATTTTTGAGCTTCGGATAATGGAAAACCAACTGTTATGCCATATGTATAAGATGAAGAGCCACCACCAACTAAGCTATAATCTTTTACCCACTCTTTTTTGATAGGCACTTTTGAATCTGAAATAGATATTTGGCTACCATTATAAGATACTGTAGCTGACCCTAAAGAGACATTGTATCTGTCGTTGCTAAAATCATAAGAAATACCAAATCCTAATGGACTAGTTTCTAAAATTCCAAAATAAGGGAAACCAGTACTAGCAGTTGTTGAGAGGTTGTTTAGTTCAAATATTGATGAATTTGGAATATCAATATCACCTACACCAAGAGTTAAGGCATCTGAAATATTTCCAGTGTTCTTGGTAATTTCATATAAAATTTCTTCTAACTTAGATGATATGGCCATTAGATAATAATTCCTAACTCTGCTGCTAAAAAATCCTTTAATTCATTTGGAATTGCTGGATCTGCTGTTGTCCAATAACTAACAAAGTCAGGACTCCATGAAGCAGTTTCAACCCATTTTTGAACCACACCTTTTACAGTATCTAAGGCTGTTGATTGAAGAGTAGAAATATCATTGTCAGCATCTAAAATTTTAGTTGCCATTGTAGCAAATAAAGTCTCATCAGTTAGTCCAAAATAGCCTCTAGGTTTTCTTACATCAAATATTTTTATTGTGGCTCTATCTTCTCTATAGATGCTTTTGTATACATCAACATCTATAATGATTTTGTAAAGCAAGACACTTGTATTTGAACTTCCTGTTGGTTCTGGAAAAACAATGTCAGTAGAATTTAACAATATATCTTTAGCTTCTTCAAAAGAAATATCTTTAGCCAATATAACATCAGGCCCAGATACATCATTTGCAAATTTAGCTAAAGATATTTCTATACTTTCTCCCAATCCTGAAGTGGTTAAGTAAATTGAACCAAATACATAACAATCCGAAATTTCAGTGTTTGTAGACAAAATATCAGACAAACTTTTGCTTTCTGTATTGTTTATTGCATCTGGCAATTCTACTATATTACTTAACGAATTAGTCTTGCATAAACCTTTTCCAAAAACCAATATATCTTCAATATTTGAAGATGAATTACTATATAGTGCAGAAATCCCATATAACAATCTTAAGTTAATTTCAGTGTTGTTAAGAGCTAACGAATACTCCTTTATTGAAGAAGCATAGTCTACAGTGGAATAAGTTTTATTGTATGCCTTGACCAGGTTATTCAATATATAAGCTGAAGCATAATTAGGTGACATTATTTACTCCTAAAAACAATTCTATCTCCTGGCGGCATTCCAGAAGAAGAAGAGCTTATATCACTTATATTTTTACCAACACTCATAAATAATATTTTTCTAATTTTATTTGAAGAAACCAAAACTGGATATGTGTTTACATCTTGATAAAAATTGTTATCTATCAAATTCCATGTTGAAGTTCCAGATTTTCTCCAATATCCTATAAGTGTTTGCCCACAACCAGCAATATTGGAGTTATTGTTGAACTGCACTTCAAATTTTATTGTTCCACCAGCACCACTTATATTGTGAGAAAAACTATATTCTGTATATCCAGTACCACCTACAATTTTCCACTTGTCTATAGACGCTGAAGTAGAATCATTTACAAAAACTCTAAGACCATAAGAACTTGCAAATTTAAAATCAAATGTAGAACCAAGTGAAGATAATACAGTAAAGTCACCAACTGAATATCCATTAAAATATGTATATGAAGTATCGACATCATAATTTTCATAAGCTAAATTAGAAGTAGTTGATATATAATTAGCTTTTAATGTTTTATCAAGTTGTGAATAATTGAACTTATTTCTTAAATAAAATTTAGTAATCCAAGCTGGTGATTTTGGTAGTGTTATCACTGTATTTCCAACACCAACAACCGAATCATATTTTACATTGACATATATATCATTTGCTCTCTTAGCATATAAAGTATGTTCAGTACCAATTCCAACATTAGTATTTGAAAAAGTACTCAATAAATTAGTTGAAAGATATATAGAATATTTTTCTGTCAAAGAATTATATTTAATAGATGTAATACTAGTGCCCGAAGATATATATGAAGATAATGAAACTCCGGTGCCTACAAGTATATTTTCATTATATTCATCTAAATTTATTGTGAAGAAATTAGTGCCAGCAGTGCCCGATGCTGGAATAAATCTTTGTGCAAGCTTTACAGATCTAGGATAGATATAAAAATAATCAGGTTCAAAAAGTTCTTGATTATTGAATGTCCAATGCTCATCAACAACATAACTTGTTCCTGATTCTCTGTATTTGTTTGGTTGTGGAAGTAAAGTTGTAGAATTAGTAAAATCTCTATTGAATCCAGCATAAATATCAATGTCTGGTTTATAGTATTCTATAAAACCTGTGCCTTCGTAACTAGTCCATCCTGTACTTGCAGAATAGACAGCTAAATTTGTTGAAGCACCAATAGCTGATGACTCTGTGATTCCTAGACCAAAAGAATACTTTATAGAATAATTTTGTTTATATAGAGTCTGACCTGTTGAAGCTACAGTCATTTGAGTGGAAGACCCTATGCTAGTAATGTCATACCAGGTGTTTATCAATTCACCGTTAGTAGAACCTATGCCTAACTGAGCACCAACATTATATCTACTAAAATTTGCGTAAGTATCATTTACTGGATTAAATATGCCTGTAACAGAAGTATCATCTACATTTATTGAACCAGCAACAAATGGATCATATGCTGGAGGGAGATTTGAAATATTTAATAGTATCCAATACTGTCTATCCTTAAATAAAGAATATTCAATATTGAAATCATAGTCTGTTAATTCTGAAGAAATGGTTTTTAATAAAATCTTACTTCCCAAAGCCAATTTAGTGTATGGAAGGTTATTTTTGCTTGACCATAGTTCTGCTACTATCGAAGCATTTGAATTTACATAATCAGATGTTTTCTTAAGCCTTATTCTAAATCCCTTAATTTTAGAATTGGTAGTAGGTGATATTCTAATAGCAATTTTATTTTTAGTAATATCTTGAATACCGTTTTGGGATGTACTGCTAATTGTATCAACTTTGACTTTTTGATTGCCTAAGTTTTCTATAAGATTCTGGTTACCATCACTAATACTATTGCCAGATCCAGCAATAACAAAAGAATCATTGTAAAGATCTAAATAACTGATTGGCTTCTTGACATCAAAATCTTGTGATAGTCCATATAAAGATTTGGTATTGTCTAACCAATATCTAGTTGTATTTAATGAATAATTTGAAACTGCTACACCTAAAGCATCTATTCCACAAAATTTATCACTAGGTTTACTTGAATCAACAATCAAGAAAGAATCAGTATATCCAAATCCTACTTTAGCTTGTGCAATTTGAGTGTCGGAAATATTTGGGTTTTGTGTTCTTAGGTAAGTTTCATATTCAGATTCTGTCAATCTATTTGAGTCGATAGGAGAATTTTCTTTCATCACTATCTGCCTACCAACTTCCATTTTTAAATCTGGTATGAAAGCAGCGGTATTGTATAATCTATAGTCTTCTACATTATTTAATGTTGAAGCCTTAAAATATCCCAATACACTTTGTTTATTTGCAACTCTACTGTCATACTCTGAATCTGTTAAGTAATATTCTGAAGAATTGGCAAAGACATTCTTAACAACAAATTCATTATTAGATGTTCTAAATTTAATCTTGAACGAATAATCTTTTTTGAGTTTGTTGCCTGAAGGAGCAACTAAATCAAATGACAAAGGATTATATTTTTCTTGATAAATTTCAAAAGTAGAATCGTAAGTAAGATTTTCGTTTACAACTTCTAATCCTTCAGGATTATATAAAGCTATAATTTTTGATGGTTGTTCAGTAGCATAGTCTTTTATAACTTCAAGAGCTTTATTATCAAATTGTATAGCAATAGGTTCGATATTGTTTGTATTTTGAAGACTTGATGCACTAGGTATCTTGAGTAAATTATGTAAAGCAAGATATTCTAAAGTTGATTCATCTTCAAAATGATATTGCTTTCTTACTTTACTGACATCATATCTAGAAGATCTCGTCACAAGCCTTCGTGCCAGTTGCGAGAAGAAGAAAGAATATTTATTGCTTCTTATTTTTTCAGAATAAACTATTAGACTGTTTACTAAAGAAGAAACCAAATCAATATCACCAATAGATTCATTGATTACATTTCTTGCTATCATTTCAATGTGTACTATAGATATATTGTTTGAAATAAAACTTGTTGAATTGTAAAATTTTGAAGTATTAGAATTATTAGCTGATGGGTATGACCCTATTATTTTACAAACTATATTATAATCTCTAGGTATCGCTGGATAGTAATTAAAATCTTCCCACTTATTTGGTATTTCTGAATAAGGTACAGATTCACCAACAAAAACCTCTAAATCAATGTTAGGGTTATCATATAAGTTACCATCATTTTTTGATGCGATTAATATTGGTAAAAATTCATTATTCTCAAGAGTGACAAAGTCTGAAATAGAATTTGTAGCACCAGTAGAACCACCTTGAATTGTTTCATTGAGTTGATATCTGAATGGATTTGACTGTGTAAAGAATTCAAGTTCTTTATTTTGTCTCAAGGTGTTTTGCGAATTATAAAGATAAATATTTGTATCATTGACACCAGTTTTATCAAAAGTAAATGTATTAGTTATATTTTTGACAAAGAATGATTTTTTTGGAAATATATACCAGTTAGTGTTAAGGTTTGTATTGCCAAATCCTGTTGCAGTTCCTGATGAATATGTAGGATAACTTGTTTGAAAAAATGTATCATGAGTGCCCCAATAAAACACCATATGAAACCAATAGTTGTTAGTCCAAGTAGAAGACCCAGGCAGTCTTATGTTAAATTTCCAATAATCATTTGATCTACTGGCTACGCCTGAAGAGTTACATTCAATAACCTGAAAAGCTAGTTTTTCAAGCTTGTCAGATACCGAAACTTGTCCCATAGTTCCAGCTAAAGTTAACCCAGTTTCCACACTATCAGAAATAAGATATTGATGAGAATAGATAGCTAAATCTTGCGGTGTATTTGTATACGGATCTATATTTAAACTGCCATCAAAATATGATTTGGGAATTACTAAAACAACTTCAGTTTTTGATGAACCTGTTGTATTTTTTACTGATATATATCTAGCAAAATTAAATAACTCAACTTGCTCGTAAGCACTTCCAGTATATCTGACTGGGTAGTTGAAATTTGTTCTAGCTATGCCAGTACTAGGTTCAGACAATAAGTTATAGATGATATAAGCAGTATTTGCACTACCTGAACTATTGTATTGCGGAATATAATTAGACCATGCATTGTAATCATATATACCCCAACCTTCAGGGCTTGGCGGACTATTTCTTGTTGGAGTCCATGATACAGGATTGGGGAAAGATGATAATGATGACGAAATTTTAATTTCGCCACCTTGTAAACAAAAACTAGTGTTGTCTAATGAATCGTAAGTTAAGAATGAGCTGGCTGATAATTCAATAGGGTCTTTTTTTGACAAATCATAATCATAAAAGATTGATGAACCCTTTATTCTAGTGTAATTATTTTCGTAGTCTAATAATGCTGCTTGTATAGACGAGTAATTTCCAATCAAATCTTTGAAAGCATACTTTGCTAATCCAATTTGATTTGCTAAAAATTCAATTCCTCGTCTTTTTATTTCGCTCATAAATTATATCTAATAGCATTTGTTGGTACGTTATCGGGACCATAAAATTGTTGTTTTACAAGTTCTTTTGCAGTAATAGTTATGGTGCCACTTTTTTGCAGTGCTCTACCTACTGCATCATCTGAAGACTTAACATCATTGTAAACAACATCATATAAAATTCTAATAGGCTCTAAATAGTCTGCTTGCATTCTTTGAATGTTCTTCTTTGCGGCTACTGATAAATTGGCAACAGCAACATTATTTCTTACATCTTCATACATTCTCAAAAAAGCTTCTGTTGCTTTTGCTGAATCTGTCAAGGTTGCTGGAGCAATTGAAGCAGGGTGAACTTCTGCCCAAAGGTTATTGTAATCATTTACCACACCAGTAACATATGTAGATAATATATTGTTATGGTCTATGGTAAAGTGCTCTGGAGAAATTGTGAATTTTTCACAAATTGGACAAATCTCCACTATCCAAATTCTTCTGTGCTTTCTCAACACCGATATGAAAATTCTAGTAGCCTCTTGAACCAATCTTTCTGAGATGTCAATGTTATCAGCACCAGCATCTATTTCTATTACTATATTGTGTGTGTATTCTTGTGTGCCTAGAGCTATGTCTTTTAAGCTACTAGAGCCACCTTTGAAAGTGACAGATAGATTTGTGTTCTTGATATCTCTCTCTCCAACATACCAAGCTGTAACTCTTCTGTCATATATAACGACATTTCCATTTTTATCTTGAGGTAATTCGTAATATAAAATTGCCCTTAAAGTATCATATATTCTTTCGAGCATATTTCACCTACTGACTTTTACCCTTAGAAACACCATCTTTTCTAGGGTTATTAGGAATTCCTCTTAGTGAACCTCTGATAAATCTATCGCCTCTAGTATTTCTTTGTCCAAATAATCTTATTTCACCATTTTGTATTCTTACAAGCTCATTCATAGCGTAGTCAAAGCGATCTTTTTGAGCATCAGAAAACTGTTTATCCGCACCTTGAAGAGCTTGTGAATAATAAGATTGAGCTGCTAATATTGCACATACAAAAGGTATAGGATGTGGGTATCCAACTTCACCACCAACATTGATTTGTTTCAATGGTACATCATAAATTGTAGCAAGATTTGCATCTATTTGAGCGGAAGCTTGCTGAATAAAAAAATCTAAATCAACATTAGCAGCTGTTTCAGGAGCAGGATTTCTGAAGTTGGGATTAGGATTTTGCCCTTCTGTCACTACGTTTGGTGGTAGATACTGTTTTACTGCATCAGTATTGCAATAAGCTCTTGCCATTATATTTGTCCACCTTTTGGTTTAAGATATTTAGGTTCAAAATCTACTCCTTCTTCAGGAGCTAAAAGTTTCATATCTTCTGCTCTTTTTCTTTCTAAAAGAGTAAAAGCATTTGTGTTTTCCAAGTCTACAGCTGAGGTTGCACCAGATGATATGAATGTTGAAAAATCTACTCCTAAATCACGGTAAGCTCCAACCTTAGCATTATAAATTTCAATAGCATCAGGAGCATTTATACTTCCTTGCAATTTTTCTAAAGCTTGCAGCTGTCTTTTAGATACATTAGAAGCAATAACAAAAGCTCCCATTTTATGAGCTTCTGCGCATGCTTGACTCAGTGCTAGTTTTGGTCTTATAGATTTTCTTGTTTTGTAAATATACAATTCTTCACCATCTTGACAAATATATGTATATCCAGGCACTACAGTTATGTCCATTTGTTGAGCTTTAGACATTTCGTATGCTTTCCAACCTACAGATGGATCGTTAGCTGTTAATATGCCAATGATGTCTAATCCCTTAATAATGGCAGCTGTCAAGATTGATTTTATTGTGGAGTTTAAAAAGTTAACATTACCAAAAGCAGTTTCATCATCAATAAATACACACATGTCAGCCCGTAAGACATGTTTTCTAAGGGCTATACATTTTTTTGAACTTGAGTACCATGAAGATTTCATACTTAGATTTTTATAATTTTAATGGCAAAAATCCTTGATTATCTTTTATTCCCACAATCTGGACAAAACTTTTCCATTCCAGGAAAACTATATCCACACTCTGTACAGAATTTAGACATTTGAGGAGTGCCACATTTCAAACAAAATTTTGCATCTTTGGGCAAAAGATATAAACACTCTTTGTTCAAACAAGATTTATTAGATTCAGACCATCCAATCTTTGTATTACTGTCTACTTGAACCACTACATCAGATGTTGGCTGGGGTTTGGATTTTAGTGATGTTCCATCCATTACATCAAGCTCAGATAACAAAGTGCTTATAAGATTTGTTTTGTCAGAAGAATCAACAATAATATTTGTCGGAATAACACTAGCAGAAGGATGAGAATCTTCATCAAATTCAGGCTCAATTTCAGGCAAATCAGAGCTTTTTAACTTAGTCACCCAATAATCTTTGCTAGATGCCTTTACTTGCCCAGATTCATCAAAACTAAGGTCAAAATTTTCTAGATTGATATCCTCACCATTAGAATTTAATACTGTGTGTCCAAATTGATTTTTTTTGGGTTTTGGTAAATCTTCACGGTAAGGATTAGTGAATGAATGCCTAAGTGATTTGATTTCTTCTTCGTTCATCATACTGTTATGATACAAAGATTATTTCTTTTTATCATCTCTTCTTTCGTACTTGAAAGATACTACTTCAAACTTTGTTGGCTTACCGGAAGCAAACTCAGATGTATTTTCGTCTGAGCTAAAATTTTGGTCTTCAACTGCTTGTAATATTTTAGACATGAGTTGTGTGTCAGGAATAGCTCCGTCTTTGCTAGCTTTGATTTCTACACTAAAGCTGTGTACTGTTCCAGTGTCATCAACAACATTTACTGTAGATCTAGGCTTGGCATAAGATTCTATCAATGGGTTGCTGTTGTTATCCAAATTATTGACCATGGAATTTATGTTGTCAGCAATCTCAGGGTTTGTTTGTGCTACTTTATTCCTTATTGCCTTCAATGTTTCCGCTAAATGGTTCATTTTCATTCTCCTATTCTACCATCCAAAACTTTTTCTGTTTTCTTACACCCGATAATTAAGGGATAACTAATTAATAGTTAATTTAAGTAATTACATTAAATTGAATTAATTTAAAATTGTTAAATTAAAGAATTTAAGTTATAATGCTAATTCATATTGAATTACACCAATACTCTAGCCACCTGTACCAAGATTCCATATGTATCTAAAGAATCTTGATCTACCACCAGGCATGTTGAACTCAGGTACTACTACACCTCTAATACCTGGATATCTAGCTATAGGAAGTTTCTCTAGTAACTTATCAAACTCTTCTTTGTACATTCCAGCTACTTCTTTTAAATTTCCAAATATTGAAGCATCTGGATCTTCAAATAATAATCTTCTTTGTCTTTGTGTGAGTGATACCAGCATACTTCTTAGTAGGTAGTAACAAGCTCCATAAATGATTGCTGGATCATAATAGAAAGGTGCACTTGCTAATGTTGAATATTTAGCTGAACCTGGTTGTGAATTGACAGCTTGTAATGCCATGTACATACAACTGTTCATATGCTGTGATGTAAATGTCTTGACACTATAAGTGCAAAACACTGTGTCGTATGATTTTATTGCTACTGGGCTACCATCGTTATCTACAAAATAAATATTTCCATTGTAGTCACACTTCACTTTTAAGCCATTTGGATAGTTATGTCCATTAGTCAAAGCTACTGTGTTACCATCTCTGTTGTATTCAATAGGGTCGTAAGTTGCATTTATAGTTGTATATACTGGTGTATATTCAGATAATATTTCCAATGAATCTCTATCACCTTCATCTGAATATGAAGTGATTCTTATTTGAGGTCTTGGAAAATAATTCCAGAAAGGATAAGCTACTGTAGCTTTTGTTCTACCTCTATCAAACAATACTTCTTCGTCATAAATTGGTACATTCAAAAGGTGTTCTAGCTCAAATCTTAATGATGATTTCATTAAAAGTTCATCACCAGCAATTGGTTGGCTAGTAGATAACACTGTGGTATTATCTGTGCTTGAAATCTCTTGTACTTTGTAATAGCTTGTGGGAGACCCAGCTGTATCTATATATTCATTAATTGGCCATAAAACTTCATCTATTTCTTCATATGTACCATCAAAATATTCACTTCTTAAAATTTTGTAGGAATAAACACCCGTTAGGTTATTTCTGTCCCATTCTAGAAAGATTCCAGGATTAGCTACATTAGTGTTGTAATATATAAGAGCACTTTGGCTATATGATTTTGTCGAAAAATCTGACATTTTACACTCCAATTAAAAAAGGCTACCCAACGAGTAGCCTTTTACATCGTCTATGAGTTTTTTTCTAAACTCTTCTTACTGAGCCCTTGTCATCAGCTCCTACTTCAGATTCAAGATCAATAGCTTCAGCAATTGCAAAATCATCATCATTAGCATCAACATCCAAATAAGAAGCATCAGACCCAGCTAATCTCCTATCTCTGTTCATGTTAGTCATTTCTAATTTAGCAACGCCTGATGAAAGATTATTTGAATCTGGAGGTAATGCTACATATGCTCGTCCTCTATCTTCTCTTCCTGAAACATTGGAATTTGCCTGAAGATTCTTTTGTTGTTCAATTAATCTTCCAACTAAAGCTGGATCTCTTTGAACTTGTTCAGCAAACTGTTCTACTGAAAGCTCATCACCTCTTAGCTGAGCTTGAGTTTGTGCTACATCAAGAGCAATAGCATACGACAATGAGTCATTTGCATAACCTGCAGTGCTTATTGCATTTTCTTTGTTGTATCCACGAAGAGCATCAATATTTTCAGCTGCCATTTCTCTTCCATCAACATCAACTGTTTCTAATCTTTGCTCAGCTTGCTGTCTAAGAAGTTCTTTCTTTTCACGCATTGCATGCTTTTCTTCAATAGCTTCAAATTGATCAGTAGAAATCTTCTTAAGATAACCAATCCGTAAACAAGTTCTTAGATCTTTAGATGCTTTGATAACTTTTGGATCTTCCCAAGTCAAGTCAATAGCTTGCAAAGGGGCAAAGTTCATTCTAATATCACTAATGTGCAATGGTCCCAAAGTAACATTTTGCACAATAAATGATTCTGGTTCTTGATTTTCTGTCATTTTTTTATTCCTTTTTGTCAATAGGTAGTGATGTAACCCCATCTAAGCCTTCTTTTCCTAGCCACAATTCATTAGATTTTGATTCTCTTGTTGTAGGATCATAAGATTGTTTTCTAACATCTTTTTGATGCTTGACAAATTCAGCCATTTCTTTTCTTTTGTTTGTTGTTCCAAACTTTTTCTCATTAGCTGTTAAGCCATGAGTTACAGTGACATCGCTAAATTTTCTTACAGCTGAGCCTTTGCCACAAGGACAAGGTATTTCCGACTTGTATTCACTAATTGATAGTTTGACAGTAAAGATTTTCTGGTCTTCACTACAGTTACAAATAAACTCATATCTAGGCATTTTGAAGCTAACCTTAAAGGTATTTGTACAATATTTGTGAAAATCTTAATTACAAGGAGATAATTATGCCATCTGAAAATTTATCTGACGCAGCAGTAACTCAACCTATGTATTGTGTAAAATGTAGAACTATGGTCACTGTCACTGCCCCTAAAAAAGTTGTTATGAAAAGTAATAGACATGCATTACAAGGCAAATGTCCTCATTGCACCACTAATACCTATAAGATTGTAGCAAAGCACGATTAATAAAATGTTTAGACTCTCAGCTGGTACAGACCCAACAGAATCAATTATTGATAAAGTTCTCAAGAATGCTGAAAAATTTGGCATTCTTCCTAATATCTTAATGAAAGAATTAAGTGAAAGAGAATCTATCATCAGTCAATTGCTTGTCAACATACCTGATGAGTCGAAAATTGTAGGTTATTTTACTGACTTTTTATTTACATACAAAATCCCATGGTCCAAAACTAGGGATTTGATGATGAAGGCTCTAGCAGCTCCTTCAAATGGTGGCGAAGTAGAACCTGTTTTAGATTTTGCTTTAGCCCATTATGTTAGAAAGAAAAATATTGCTCAAACAAAACAGATTATTGATGATGGATTAAAGCTTCAATCAAATACTAGATCACTGAATATTTTTAATTCATTATTAGGTGCTTTGCAAAATAAGCCTATTGATATACAGCCTCTTCAATTTGGTCCTGACAATATAAAAGACATTTTTGTCTTTAACAAATTAGTTGCTCAAACTTTAGCTAAGCCTGAAGAAGATTATGAAATGCTTAGAAGAAAGTTTGTTGAAAGTCTTGATGAACTTGAAAGAACCCGTGAAGTTGATGATAGATATAAAGCAACATTCCAAGCTTTGCAAAGTATAGAATTTAATGAACAACTGTCTAGAGTTACTGAATTTGTAACAAGATTGTTTGAAGTGTCTCTAAATGATCCAGCCATGTTAGCTTTTAGAAGATTACTGATTCAATTGAAAATGGGTATTGAATTTAGAAGGCAGTTCTTTAGTGATGTTGAAAATGTTCAAACAGCTCCTGGTATTAGAGATACTTCAGGTGATCCTGGTGAATCTGCTAGACTAAGAGAATTGAGTGAGTTATTGAGAGGTGCTAGCGTTAATAAGTATATTAAGGTAGCACAAACAAATCCTATTGCAAATGCTAAAGTTCAGGTAGTACAATTTCTAGATGGAATAATTAAGAATCTTGAAATTGCAAAAACAGGCTTCAATACCTGGAGAAGCAATCCTAATGATCCTATATTCAAAAATTTGCCTTCTCAATTAGGTCCTGTGTTTGCTGAAACATCTAAAATTATTACAGAAACTCAGTCTAAAATACAAGATCTTAAATCAAATGTTGAAAAGGGCGCAATCGAAATTGAAAAATCTTTTGACTCTTTTAATCAAATTTGGAATGGATTGGGTGGTAATATAATTTCAGCCATAAATGGATTACCTAATGCAACAATTGAAATTTCTGATATTGTAGGTAACGAAGATAAAATATCTGCTTTTGCAAGAGCAATTGGTTTTGATCCAAGAATTTTCAATAATATCATTGGAGCATTGATGGGAGTAGATGCAGTTAGATCTGTCTTATCATTAGATATCAAGAATTCTTTATTATCAATTATGGGTTTGATTTTAGCTAATGATAATATAAAGAAAGAAACTCTTGCTAAGATAGTTGGAAAAGCAGTTCCCAAATCTGATGATACTCTAATTAATGTAAATGATTTGCGAGATGCACTATCAAGATTGAATATTGGCCAACAACAAGCAAATGATATTATCAATCTTACTAACTATGCTAATTCAGTCAGAGCTACAATTGCAGACAGAGAACAGACTCTAGCTAAAAGAATGGTAACAGAAATAAAGACAAATTCTGATACACAAGTTAGTGCTCCATTAGCTGGAAATAAAGAAATTCAACAAGAATATTCTAGATTTTATGCATATTTACAAGAAGTAAATAAAAATCTAAGTTATTTTATGGACTTAACTGATGCTATAGTCAAACAAGCTAGAACATTAAGAGAAAATGAATTTGCAATACTAAATAAAACGGGACCATTATTGGAGTCAAGAGCTAAAATTGAAGCTATCATCGTTGAAGTTAGAAGCAAATTAGCAAAGTATAAATCTTATGTCAAGATAGTTGGCAATGTTCAAAAAAGAAATAGATTAATTCAGGATTTGCAAGTTCTTATTCCTGAAATAGAAAAATTCATGGCTTCAGGAATATCTATAGCTGATTTATTCTTCCAACCGGGTGGAATTAAGAATAAGATGAAAGAAATGTCCGACTCATTAATCGAAGATAGAGACAATTTGTTTGCTGAAATACAAAAAGTTAAGCAAGCTCCTAAATTACCCATGAGATTTAAGCGAGTACCTGTGACACCAACACAACCTTACAAGCCCGAATTTCTTGGTGAAAATAAACAAGAAGCAATGGAACTACCAACATTTTCAACTTTTGAAGATAGGCCTAAATAAAATGTCAGATATAAAATTTAGTAATCTTATTTTTGAAGAAGGCAAGGATGTAATTGCTCAAGCCACTAATCCTTCATTTCAAGATTATCAGAGAAAACTTGGATTACCAGGTACTAATCTTAATAAGCTTGTTGATTATTCAAAAGCTGATTCGAAGCTTGACACTTTTCAAAAAAGTGAAGTAAGAGATAATGTAGCCAATAAAAAAATACAACATTACATAGGTAAAATCAATTCACCTGGTATAAATTTAATTTCTTTAGAGCTTTCTATAAATTCAGAGCCCAATTTAACTGATGTTGAAAAGTCTAATTTGTATAGAATGGTTGCTGACAAAAGAAAAAATCCTGATAAAGTTTTAGACTACAACACATACTTCAGTACTTTTTCAACACCACCAGCACCAGATTATACAAACACAAAAGAATATGTTGATAGTTTAGGATTAAACAGACCTAATGTCTATCAAAGTGGACTTGCTCAAACATCTTCAATAGGTGGCACAACTGGAACAGCAGGTACAGGAACAACTCTTATCATTGACCCAGAGTCAGGAACTCCAATAACCCCAGAAGAGTTTGCAAAGCTTCAATTAGAGTCTCATTATGCTGGTGGTGTTGAAAAAGATCCATCTATAAAGACTAGAGGCATGAAGCCATCTACAGAATCGATTGGCATGGAACAAGAGCAAACATTGGCTTCATTGGAAACTCAATACAAAGAAATTCAGAAAAAAATTAATCTATTAGATAAGGTGTATGCAGAAATAGTGAGAAACCCTACAAACTTGAATTTGGGAAATATATTAAATGCTCATTCTTCAAGCAAATTTGTAAAGCTTGCTGAAAAAGATGAAAAAGAAGCTGATCAAAAAAATATTGATTATGTAGCTGACTATTATCAAGATTTCTTATATGACGAAACAGCAGACAAACCACAGTATGGTCCAGCTATTAAAAACCCAGGTAAATGGAGAAAAATTCCTACTACAAAAATACCAGATTAATAAAGGTATAAATATAATATGGATTCTGAAAGCATCGAGTGGGTGTCATACAATAAATTGTCACCATTGTCCGATGCTTTTATTTATTGTGAATCTTTTAATCCATTAGTAAAGTACAAAACAGGGACACCAGTGTCAGCAGAAGACTTACACAATGAAAAGTATACAGCTGGGTCCACAGATAATCCTGAAGACTATAATTTGCCTGATATAAAACCAATCGTAAAACCTGAAAGATTAGGAAGAATTAATCCGTTTTATAATGCAAATTCAAATAAAATAAAACTTTTAGAATATGATAAACAAAACTCAGAATTTGTTTATCCAGTTTCGGGTGATAAAAAGGAAGAAACCGAACAAGATTTTGAATTTGATATTCATACGAGTCCAGAAGCTAAAAAAATGCTTTTATTTCTATCCAAACAAAACAAAATAGAAAAGAAAGAAGATAGCTATGAAATTATTTTTGATGATACAGAATTTGAAGAATTTGAGCTTGATTTAGAAGCAAGATATCATGAAGAAAAAAATCCTGGCATACCTGAAACATTGTCTTCAGTGTTGGCAGATTATTCACCAATAAAAAAAGTAAACTATGATAATTCAAAAAAAACAGAAATAATTAATCAGAATACAATAAATAACAATCAAAACAATTTCAACAACCAAGTAAATAATAATCAACAATCAAACAATTTAAGCACAA
>JACCDW011285973.1_pt1 | contig 20456 bp, 12 predicted proteins | sample 7449781 | NCBI WGS metagenome assembly JACCDW01 (sample SAMN15323449, study PRJNA562643) | freshwater metagenome | isolation source: river surface water | place: USA:Blue River Watershed | collected 2017-08-18
AAAACATGGCAACTGCAAAAAAAGCGGCTAAAAAAGCTGCTCCAAAAAAAGCTGCAAAGAAAGTAGTTAAGAAAGCTGCTCCTAAGAAAGCTGCTAAAAAAGCTGCTCCTAAGAAAGCTGCTAAAAAAGCTGCTCCTAAGAAGGCTGCTAAAAAAGCTGCTCCTAAGAAAGCTGCTAAAAAAGCTGCTCCTAAGAAGGCTGCTAAAAAAGCTGCTCCTAAGAAGAAAGCTGCTAAAAAGAAATAATTATCCTCGGATAATGAAGAAAGAGTCCTCGATTTATCGGGGACTTTTTTTATGCCTACTATTTTGACTTACTCCCTCCCCTCATTATCTTTACACATGCACAATTACGAGATTCAAGAATACTTCACATTACTTGCTAAGCTCATGGATATCCATGGCGAAAATGAATTTAAAATAAAGTCATATAGTAATGCCGCCTATACCTTGGATAAGTTAACAGAACCCGTGTCAGACATGAGTCCTAGCCAATTGTATGCAATACGAGGTATTGGGGAGGCCATAGGAAAAAAGATCCTGGAAATTATCGAAACAAAAGAATTGAGTTTGTTAAATGAGTACATTCAAAAAACGCCTCCTGGTATTTTAGAGATGCTCAAGATAAAAGGTTTAGGTCCTAAAAAAATTGTCACTATTTGGAAGGAATTAGAAATAGAAAGTATTGGAGAATTACTTTACGCTTGTGAAGAAAATCGTTTGATAAAATACAAAGGCTTTGGTGAAAAGACCCAAAAAAATATTCAAGATGCTTTACATTTTTATTTACAACATCAAGGAAATTATTTGTATGAAGAAGTAGAAAGTTTAGCAAACAGTTTGCAAAAAAGTTTAGAAAATGAATTTCCAAATGCACAACATATTATTAGTGGTGCATTTAAAAGACAACTAGAATCCCTTGAATTTTTAGACGTGGTGACTACCCTTTCGGAAACAAATTTGACCGATTGGTTGCACTCAAAAATGTTTACGCTGGAAAAAAAAGAGGGTTATTTGAGCTGCAAAGGGGCCGATAATTTCGAAATTCGCTGGTATTTTTCCAGTTTTGAAAACTTTTTTTGGACCGATTTTACCCTTTCTGGCTCCCCGGAATTTATAGACGCTTGGAAAAAGCTTCCTGCATTTAAGGTAGCTGCCTTTACTAGTGAACAGGCGATATTTGATCAGATGGATATACATTATATACCCGCACCTCAACGAGAATTCCCTGAGATAATTGAAAAAGCAGCAGTTAAACCATTACCTACTACCATTCAGCCTAGCGATATTAAAGGCATCATCCACTCCCATAGTACTTGGAGTGATGGAATCCATACGATTGAACAAATGGCCCTGGCTGCAAAAGAACAAGGCTATGAATATTTAATTATCAGCGACCATAGTAAGTCTGCGTTTTATGCAAATGGGTTACAAGCAGACCGTATTGCCGCTCAACATAAAGAAATTGATGCGCTTAATAAAAAGCTAGCCCCCTTTGTTATTTTTAAAAGTATTGAATCGGATATCTTAAATGATGGGAGTCTAGATTACCCGGATGAGATCTTAGCTAGTTTTGATATTGTGATTGCCTCGGTGCATTCTAATTTAAAAATGACGGAAGAAAAAGCCATGATGCGTTTATTGAACGCTATCAATAATCCTTATACAAGCATTTTAGGCCACCCTACAGGCCGTTTATTACTAAGTCGAAAAGGTTACCCCGTAAATCACGAAGCACTAATAGAAGCTTGTGCAGAGAACAATGTGGTAATTGAGCTAAATGCCCACCCAAGACGTTTAGATATGGATTGGAGGTATTTACAAGCTGCTATAGAAAAAGACGTACTCATTTCTATTGATCCGGACGCTCATGCTATTGAAGGATTTGAGGATTGTAAGTATGGCGTATTGGTTGCACAAAAAGCAGGTATTAGTTCGGCCAATAACTTAAGTAGTTTTAGTCTAGCTGAGATGATGGAGTTTATTGAATACCAACAATCCAAAAGGCCATAAAATACATACACAAGTATTTTGTGCTAGGATTTTACGTACACGAAATAATCCCCTGGCATCAATTCAAAAGGTACATTATTCGCAAATGGGAAACTGAATCCAGAAAATACATTGGTAAAGGTTCCATTTAATTTTTCATGGGACAATTGAATACGATGATGCTGTGCCGACAAATTTAGCACCACTAAAACAAGGGACGCTTCATCATATCTCAAATAAGCCATGACCCCGTTTTCAGCTACCGGCAAATTGAATGTCTCACCATTGGTAATAGCGGCATGTGCTTTTCGAAATTCACTTAAGGTTTTGTAAAAAGAATGCAACGCTACACCGCTTATCTCACTCCATCCAGCCCATTCTATTTGATCCTTGTCAAAAAAGGCCAACCTTTTTTTATTGGGCAATTCTTGTCCACTATAGATTAAAGGAATGCCTTTCCAAGTTTGGGTAAATACCGCCCATGCTTTTGCCGCGACCCCAAATTTTTCATACTCTGTGCCATTCCAACTATTCTCATCATGATTGGAAGTAAATAATAATTTAGATGCCCCCTGCGGATACTGAGCGTATTGGTGCAATACATTATACACTTCATGCATTCCCACTTCCTGCTTGCTCAATTTTTCTGATGCATGCATGAGTGCCCAAGCATAGGTGGTATCAAACACACGATGGTATTCTACTTCTTCACACTCCGCTAGCCAATACAAGGGCTGTATCGTTTCTACTGCTTTACGTGCTTCGATCCAAAAATCTAAAGGAACCAAATGCGCCATATCACATCTAAATCCATCTATCTTACATTCACGTACCCAATATTGCATAGCGCTAATTAAGGCTGCGCGCATGGCGGGGTTGGCATAATTTAAATCTACCACGTCATCCCATCCATTGCGCTCTGTAAATGCGCCTGCTTCATTTCTTGTAAACCATTCGGGATGTAATGTCATCCACTCGTGTTCACGTCCTGTATGATTCGCCACCCAATCAATGATAACTTTCATACCTAATACATGCGCAGCATTCACTAAATTTAAAAAGTCTGACTCAGTCCCATATTCAGGATTTATTTTGGTATAACTACTACAAGCGTAATAACTTCCTAAAGTACCTTTCATTCCCTTTTTACTAATGGGCGTGATGGGCATGAGCCATAAAATGGAAACCCCCATGTCCTTGAGCCTTGGCAAGTGTTTTTGAAAGGCGCTAAAAGTTCCTTCTGGGGTGTATTGCCTAATATTCACTTCATAGATGATCGCATCTTTGGCCCAGGCTACTGTGGTAAAATTCGCATCCATTTTTTACTGTTTTTTGTTATCTTGTCCAATACTATGAGTAATCAAACACCCCAACTAGAACGCAAATTAAGCCTTTTACATGCAACTGCCATCAACATGATTGACATGGTAGGAATTGGCCCCTTTGTGGTACTTAGTGTGGTGGCTCAAATTATGGCAGGCCCCTATTTTTTATACGCTTGGATTGCAGGTGCCGTGCTTTCCTATGTAGATGCAATGGTATGGAGTCAATTGGGTGCTGCCTTACCAAAGGCAGGAGGAAGTTTTCATTTTTTAAAAGAAGGGTATGGTGAAAAATGGGGTAAGCTAATGAGCTTCCTATTTGTTTGGCAAACTATGATTCAGGCTCCTTTAGTAATCGCTTCTGCTGCTATTGGCTTTTCCCAATATGCTAATTACTTTTTTCATTTTAATTTTTGGCAGGAAAAAGCTGTGAGTGGCTCGGTAGTCCTATTAGTTATTGCGTTATTATATCGTAAGATTGAATCTATTGGTAAGATATCAGTTTTCTTATGGGTAGCCGTTTTAGGAACTATGTTATGGATTATTGGAGGAGGCATAGCCCATGGAAATTTTATGGCCCCCATCCTACATATCAATGATGGATTAGATGGTTTTAAATTACAACATGGATTTGTAGCAGCTATAGGATTTGCGAGTGTGAAAACCGTTTATAGTTATTTGGGCTATTATAATGTTTGTCATTTGGGAGGTGAGATTAAAAATCCAAGCAAGAACATCCCTAGAAGTATGTTTATTTCCATTACCGGAATTGCAATACTTTATTTAGCTATGAATATTAGTGTTGCTAGTGTGCTTCCTTTTCAAACGATTGTAGATAGTAAGTTTGTAGTGAGCGATTATATTAAAACCTTATTTGGCCCCACCGCGGGGGGCATTGTTACCGTATTAATTTTACTCGTGGCTTTTGCGTCCTTATTTGCGGCCACCCTAGGTTACAGTCGTATTCCTTATGCAGCAGCACAGCATAAATCCTTCTTCCCCTTTTTTGCAAAAGTGCATCCTACCTTACATTTTCCACATCGCTCCTTATTGGTACTAGGCGCCATCGCATTTGTTTTTAGTTTATTATTTAGATTAAAAGAAGTGATTGATGGCATTTTAGCTATGCGCATTTTAATTCAATTTATTGGACAAGCTATTGGACTCTTATTGCTATTTAAACGTAAGGGGAAAGATTTCTTTCCATGGAAAATGCCACTGTACCCGCTCCCACTATTTATTGCTATTATCATATGGGGCGGCATCTTTTTCTCGACAGGCATTAAAATGATGTTAAGCGGTCTAATTGTAATTAGCCTTGGATTAATTGCCTATTTTATTTCAAGCAAAATGAAATGGATTGGAGAAGATTAATGCTTAGGTAAGGAAACCAAATTGGCCAACAACTTATACGCACCTATATTTCCGGCTGGCAATTGTCGAAACAATACCAAACTTAAATAGACCATATTCCCTTTCCCATAAGGCGCTATCAATAAGCTACCATTGCTAGGCGCTTCCCCCATATCATTCATGGTTATTGGAGTTTCAAAATGCGCATCAAAATTATCTGACTGATAGGTACTTCTTTCTTGTACCCAATGTTCAAAATCGGAACTGGTAATTTTATTAGGGGCATTTAATACTACATGTGCAGGTAATGAAAAAGAGACCGGCACGTTTTCCTGCGTTACCCGTTTACTTCCATTAACAGAAAAAGAATAAGGCCCCACTTTTACGGGCTTGATACCCACTTGATTGCTTTTTAAATATTGTACTATCAAATTACCCCCTCCCTTTATATATTCATTCAATACCTCATTCTGTTCAGACAAATAAGCATACATATTGTACGCCCGAATGCCCACAACGATGGCATCAAAGTTTTTTAATTTTTCAAGGGTAAGGTCCGCTGCTGATAGATGGCTTACGGTATAGCCCAGCTCTACTAATGCTTCTGGTATTTTATCGCCTGCCCCGTCTACATAACCTACATTTTTCCCTTTAATTTTTACATTGGCTTCAATAACCTTAGTTGTTGAAGTAGGAAAATAGGTTAGCGTTGGAATGTGGTCGTAGGCAATAGACTTTGTAAACACCGAATTGTTAATTGGAGTTAAGTCTGGGGAGGTATTGTTGACCACTATATCTTTTTTCAGGCTTGTCCCCTGATGATGTACTTCTTGATAAGCAATCGTAATAGACTTACCCACTGGTTTTAAATAAACCTCTTTATCAAATTTAATTTCTTGTTCGGGAACTACTGCAACGGGCTGGTAAATATCTCCTTTGGTGGGATCTAAATATTTATACAATACCGGAAATGAGAAACTAAACAATTGACCTTCTATTTTCACAAGTACCGCTCCTTCAAAAGCAGGGTCGTTTTCTGCCTTTCCAATGAACATCTGATCCTTCACCACAAACATCCCTTCTGTTTTTGGATGGACCAACCAATAAGGTTGTGAAATAGAGGTGTTAGCAGGAACAATTAATTTATGCTCAAATTGTATATTGGCATTTTTACGCAAAGTAATAGACAAAGTTGAATCCTTAGAGGGCAAACTTATTTTTTCAATACTTGCATTGACCGTATTTCGCTGATTGAATAGAAATTGAATTGTTAATTGACCTCCTGGAACAACTTGTTGCTGTTGGGTAGTCGCTTCTACATAGATGCCAGCACAGTCTTTTATAATAGACTGAATTTGTTCTAATTTATAATTTCTCCAAGTAGAAATGGGCAAACCATTGATACTTTGGTATAATCTAACCAAGGCAGGTATCGACTTTTCTGGATACTCCAATTGAAAAGATTGGTAAATGGTTTCAATTGTATTTTCTATATCATTTGCAGACAATCTGGACCAGCTGGTATTCACCCCTTCCATGATATCACTCTTAGCGGGCGCTCCGCCGGTTAGTTCAAAATACTCATAACTAGCCCCTCTGCGCCTTGGTCGACCTTCCCCTTGACTCTTATGCATGGTGCGCGCTTCTGCGCCTAGTTCACCATAGCTTTTTCCAAGAATGGGATTGTATCCGCCTACTTCTAATTTAATTTGATTTTCATTGGTTGTATTAACCGAGCCAAAATTAAACGTGTTCCATAAAATTCTTTTCGCTTGCCAAGGGCCAACACCATATTTAAAATGTTCCGGAAATTGAGTGGGGTCAGCCGCAGCTATAAAGGCTTCATTGGCGATAATGGCAGAAGCAGAATGATGCCCGTGACCTGCGCGTGCGTCGCGGGGGAAACGGGTAATAATAATATCGGGCTGAAACTTTCTAATCACCCAAACCGCATCACTCAATACTTTTTTATGATCCCAAATTTGCAAAGCCTCCTCCGAAGATTTGCTAAACCCAAACTCATAAGCAGTAGAAAAATATTGCTCTGCACCATCAATGCGCCTTGCTGCTAACAATTCTTGTGAACGAATCATACCCAGCTCAATACCCTGCTCTTTTCCTATTAAATTTTGTCCACCGTCTCCACGGGTTAAACTTAAATAAGCGGTTCTGTAATTTCTTTCTTTAGTTAAGTAAGGTAAAAAAGCATTGTTTTCATCATCGGGGTGTGCAGCAAAGTATAAAACACTTCCTACTGTTTTTAACGCCTTAATTTGTGCTGCAATTTCAGCACTTGTTTTTTGAGCATGCGCCTGCAACACACAAGATACGCTTACGATAATGACCATCATTTTTCTCATAGTAACCAATTCTATTCCTTTTATAATCTCCTTATTAAGCTAGATCCAACTGTGGACTTGATTTATTTACCATTAAAGAAAATGGCATTGGATAAAATCAATTTTCCATTTTCCCAGAAATTTCTGAAAATGGGATCGTCCGCCATAAATACCAATTTACCCGCTCCTATTTCTTTAACACCAATCACAACGCCTTCTTGTAATGCTGCTTTAGCCTTTACCCCAGCAAAGCCTGCCACATGGCTATCTTTTTTAATCACCCCTGCATTCCAATAATCATTAGATACTTCATAGGTAACCATATCCTGTTTCAAATTATAATACAATCCTCCCATGCCAAAAGCAATGGGATGTGTTTCATCCAAGTAAACTTTGTAAATGGCACCCGGTATGGAACTTTCTAAATAATCTGTCACTGCATTCCCATATTTTGAAACTTGGTTAATATCTACTTTATCTGACTTCGGAAGTTCTTTCATCTTAATTCCCCATTCTGTATTACTAGCTAGCTGCTGAACAGATCCTTCTAATGCAATTAATACACCCCCTTTTTTTACAAAGGCTTGCAATTTTTCCGTTACTGCTTTACCTGCTAGATCCTTGTAATTTCCTTCGGGCACAATGATCACGTCATACTTTAGAATATCAATTCTATTAAAATTGGAATAATTCAATTGCGTAATTGGATAATTTAATTGTTGATCAAAGAAACTCCAAACTTCTCCAGCACCTAGGGAAGAAACTTGGTCTCCTGTAAGCATTGCTACTTTTGGAGCACGCGCAATCACTTTAACATCAGGCGAACCAAAATCAGCCCCTTTGTCTGCCCAACCCGAAGCTACTGGAACAGCCTCTACATGTGCCGCATCACAAATAGCTTTGGTCTCTGCAGCCCAGTTTTCGCCATTGCTTGTTTTTAATACAATTAAAGTCCCTGCTTCGTATTGTCTACCTCCTATTGTAAATGCCTTTTCTGCATAGCGCACTTTAATATTTTTATGTAAAATAGCAGCCAATACTTTAGCAGTTGCAAAAGAGTTGTAAGGAATTAAATAACCATACTGTGCAGGCGCAGCAGGCGATTGATTCGGTTCAAAGCCAGCTTGAAGGGGAAGCGCTTCTTTAGAGGCATAACCATGCACTCCGTAAACATAAGGTAAAGACCAAGCGGTAATGTCATAGGTATTGGAATCATTTACTTGCGTAATAGGCTCTAACAAAACGCGTGCTAAAATTCCATGTGGCTGTGCTACATTCACAGCAAGTGTATACCCTTCATTTACAAAAACAGCTTCTTTTTTGCTTGCGTAATCAAACCCTTTAAAGCTTCCATTGTAAGTGCCATACTGAATATTATTCTTCTTTAATAAATGGGCTAAAGCAGCTAAAGCATGTTGATTTTTTGCAGTCATCACAAAAGTTTTATAAGGAGATGCATTCCCTAATCTACTATTGTCGTAATATTTTTTAAATTCTTTTAATAAGTTTTCTTTATTGGCTGCACTAATTTCTATCGTTGATAAACTAGTGGTAAAATGATGTGTTGCTCTTGCCACCAAGGTTAAGGTATCTGCATCCTCATTCTGAACCCCTAAACCTGCGCTAATCCCACCCTGTTCATAGGTCATGCCAATTGCGCCATTGTACATAGGATAGGTATCTCCGTAAGATGGATACAATAAATCAAATCTTTCTTTGGTAAAAAATATCCAATTGTTTTGATCAAAATATTTAGCATGATTTTTTCCAATCTGTACTTGAAAATCTTTTTGCCATGGCGTCAATACCTCATGTAAAGGTTCTGCAGCTGGAGCAAAATAATAAGGTTGATTGTACCCTTGCTCATGATAATCTACATGTACTTGAGGATACCATTGTTGGTATAATGCAATTCTTTGTTGTGTCTCAACTTGTGTTTGCCAAGCCCAGTCCCTGTTTAAATCAAAATTATAGTGATTGCTTCTTCCTGCAGGCCAAGGCTCCATATGTTCTCTAGCCAAAGGATCTGCATTGAATTGTAAACCAACCGCATTGTTATACCAATTCACATATCTATCGCGACCATCCGGATTAATACATGGATCAATCATCACAATGGTATTTTTTAACCATTCTTTTGTTTTGGTATTGCTAGGATCTACCAAAGCAAATAAGGTCAATAAGGCTGCTTCTGAAGAGGCAGGTTCATTGCCATGCACATTGTAACTTAACCACACAATAGCAGGCTGATTCAAATCGGTTACGGATCCGTCAACATATCCATTATTGTGTTTTCTGATTTGTTCCAACTTCGCCATGTTTTCCGGTAAACCAATGGCAGCAACTAATAAGTCTCTTCCTTCATAAGTTTTACCATAAGGCATTATTTTAACCATATCAGGCCTAGCTTGCGCTACGGTGTTAAAATAAGATACAATTTGATGGTGTCTTGTAAAACGAGTTCCCACCTGGTAGCCTAAATAACTGGCAGGACTTGGAACCGTTTGGGCATGGGCCATCAAAACCATCAAAAAGAATACTAAAATGAAGCTTACATTTTTAAAAATACGTTGGTACATATAGATTAATTTAAAGGACAACTATTTACAAATTATAGACCTTAAAAATAAGCATATTTGGCCTTAAATAAGGGATTGATTGCTATAGTTTTGCACAAATAGCAGCACCTAGTTTGTTGAATACTAAATAATTAAGTAATTTACTGATTCAATCCCATCTATATGAAATTGAATCATCGCGTTTTGAAGGTAGCCCCTATTTTGCTTGCCTTTCTTGGCATTGGCATATCCTTAACTGCACAAGATTTTTTTAAGAAGCATCCGTCTATTAACCCCTATCAATATGAAGTGGTAAAAGAAAAAGCCTATGATCATGGTGCAGTAAGTTCAGCACATCCCTTAGCCAGTATGGTGGGTGCGGCCATTATGAAAGAGGGTGGAAATGCTTTTGATGCTGCTATTGCCACTCAGTTTAGCTTGGCCGTAGTCTTTCCTGGAGCGGGCAATATTGGAGGTGGTGGTTTTTTATTGGCTAGAAAAGCAAACGGTACTTTGATTGGATTGGATTATAGAGAAGCAGCACCCAAATTAGCCCATAGAGATATGTACTTGGACGAGCAAGGAAATGCGATTGAAAGTAAATCTAGAAATGGAGCATTGGCATCTGGTATTCCAGGTAGTGTTGCTGGTATGATTAGCACACAAGCTTATGCAAAATTTTCTTTATCAAAATTAATTGAACCTGCTATTGAGTTGGCAGAATATGGTTATGTAATTACAGAAAGAGAAGCCAGAGGTTTAAATAGTGAAAGAGACAATTTTTTGAAGAATAGCTCCGCCCCATCTGCCTTCACCCAAAAAACTTGGAAAGCAGGCGACACCTTATTTCAACCCGAACTTGCAGCAACTTTAAAAAGAATTCAGAAAAACGGATTTGCTGGATTTTACGAGGGCCCCACTGCGGATATGATTGTAAACGAAATGAAACATACGGGTGGAATCATCACAAAAGAGGATTTAAAAAATTACAAACCTAAAGTGAGAAAGCCCATTCAATTTAAATATAGAGGACATCAAATCATTAGTTTCCCACCCCCATCCAGTGGAGGGATTTTGATTGCTCAAATGTTAAATATGATTGCCCCTTATGATCTTGCAAAAATGGGCCCCAATACAGAAGCTTCCGTAGGATTAATGATTGAAGCCCAAAGACGCGCATATGCAGATAGAGCAGAACATATGGGCGATCCTGATTTTTGGAAAGTACCAACAGCTACTTTAATTAGTGATGCCTATGCGAAGGACAGAATGAAAGATTATCAACCTGGCGTGGCGGGCAATAGCAAAATCACGCAAGCAGGTCAAATTCACGAAAGTGAGCAAACTACACATTTAAGTGTGATTGATGCCGCTGGCAATATGGTAGCCATAACCACCACCCTTAATGATACGTATGGTAGCAAAACCATTGTAGCAGGTGCTGGTTTTTTATTAAACAATGAAATGGATGATTTTAGTGTAAAACCAGGCGTACCCAATATGTATGGGGCCATAGGTGGCGAGGCCAACGCTATTGAACCTGGCAAAAGAATGCTAAGTTCAATGACCCCTACACTGGTTACGTACAAGAATAAGCCGTATATCAGTATTGGAACCCCAGGTGGCACTACTATTCCGAATCAAGTATACGAAGGTTTGGTAAATATGATTGACCATAAAATGACTTTAAAAGAAGCCATCGATGCCCCTAGATTTCACCACCAGTGGTCCCCTGACAAAGTAGATGTGGAGGTAGATTTTCCGGAAGCAACCTTAAATGCATTAAAAGAAAAAGGATACCTCTTTTATAAGAGAGGCCGTTTTGGAAGAATGGATGGCGTTTATATTACAAAAGACGGAAAACGTTCGGCGGCAGGTGATAAAAGAGGAGATGATAGTGTGGCAGGCTACTAAGGTTTACAGGGTTTTTAGGTAGCATTTTTGTATTTTTACAAAAATCATTTTCTTGTTAAAAAAGAGGTTATTTTATCTACGCATTGTACTTGCTAGCATACTAGGGCTTTTCCTACTTTGCTACTTGTTGCTATTGACACCCTCTATACAAAACAAGCTTGTTCAAATAGCCATAACCCGCTTGTCCGATCAATTAGGTGCAGAGGTAAAAGTGAAAAAAGTGGGCTTCTCTCTTTTTGACAAATTAGACCTTGAAGATGTATTAATTCGAGACCAACAAAAAGATACCCTCCTCTTTGCCCATAGCTTTAAATTAAGATTAAGCGACTTGGTATTTTCTAAAGCAAATCCAACCATCAAATACATTGGACTTGATCAAACCACCATTTACTTAAACCGTAAGACTGCGAAATGGAATTATCAATTCATTTTGGATTATTTAGGCACAGATACCACTCAAAACAAGAACAGCAATATAGATCTTAAGAAGATTGACATCACCAAATTACACTTCATACAAAATGACGAATGGGATGGTCAGAAAATGGAAATAAGTGCTGATAATGTATTGGCAACAATTAGAACATTTCAAAAAAACAATATCCAAATTGATAAGGTTGTTCTGAACAAACCCAATTACCTCATACAAAACAGCAAAGGATTAAATCCTGCAGTTACCCTTACAACTACCCCTCCAACAATTGCCGGACAACTCCAATTGAATCCTTCGCATTTGTCAATAGTGGTAAAAGAAATACAAGTGGTAAAAGGGAATATGTGGATTGAAAATGATTTCAGTAAACCTACCCCCTATTTTGACGGCTATCATATTCGCATGAAGGATATTAATGCCAATATACAAGATGCCACTTTTAAAGAAGATACCATTAAAGCCCATATTAAAAGCTTAAGCCTTAAAGAACGTTCCGGATTTGAAATCAAAAAATTAAGTGCACAATTCCGATTCACTCCCACAATTATGGAATTTGACAAGCTTAATTTAATGACCAATAAAAGTAAGATTGGAGACTATTATGCAATGCACTTTAAGCACTTTTCAGACGATTTCTCCAACTACAATGAAAAAGTGGTCATGAAATCACATCTAGTGAATGCGACTGTGTTCACAGATGACATTGCTTACTTTGCACCTGCTTTATTTAGCCTTAAGCAAAAGGCAACCCTTTCTTGTCATTTTAATGGAACAGTTGCTCAATTTGAAGCCAAAGATTTAGCCGCTAGATACAACAACTCATTTGTAACGGGTGATTTTTCTATGAAAGGAATCCCGGATATGCGCAATACCCAAATTGCTTTTTTAGGCGTAAAAGCCAATACCAATTATAAAGACTTAAGTAGTTGGATACCTGATTTAAAAAATATAAAAGATTTTCCATTTGATGCATTAGGTGATTTAAAATTTAATGGGGAGTTTAAAGGCACTTTATACGATTTTAATACCAAAGGTTCCATTGGCACCAATTTGGGATTAGCAGATGCTGCTTTAAGATTAAAATTCCCAGAAAAAGAAGAACCCTCCTACGAAGGACTATTGAACACCTATCACTTTAGTGCAGGGAAATTATTCAATATTGAAAGTTTAGGATTCATCAATTTTAGAGGGAAGGTAGCGGGTACTTCATTTACTTTAGATAAAGTAAAAACGCAGGTAGAAGGAACCATCGATTCTGTTCTATTCAATAATTATACCTATACAAACATTAATACCAATGGCTTATTTCAAAAGGGCGCTTTTAATGGCGTCCTTAGAATTAAAGACCCGAATGTAAACTTCATTAGCAATATTCAATTGGACCTTAGGGATAAATCACCTAAAGTAAACGCCGTTGGCGACTTATTAAATGCCAATCTAAAGCAATTGAATATCTCTAACAATAACATCCAATTAACTGGATTGCTGGATATTAATTTTGAAGGGAACAATATTGACGACTTTATTGGATATGCTAAATTTTTTAATGGCAAATTAAAAGGGGATGCTGCCGTTGTCAACTTTGATTCCTTAACCCTTCACTCAAAAATCACCAATGGGATAAAAGAAATTAATTTGGGTAGTGATGATATTCAAGCCAAGATTGAAGGGAAATTTAATATTCTTCACTTGCCTGCAAGTGTTCAATATTTTATGCAGCGTTATTTCCCAACCTATATCCCTGCTCCTAAAAGTACCCCAGCCAATCAGCAGTTTACCCTATCAATTAAGACTAACTATTTTGAACCCTACTTACGATTATTCAATAAGGATGTTTCAGGGTTCAATAATGTAAATGTGAGCGGTGCCATCAATACCGACAAACAAAATATTTCATTGAACGCCAAAATACCTTTTGCAAGTTATAAGCAAGGTTGGGCAGACTATGCTATCAAAGAAGGAATTATCAATGGCAAAGGAAATATAGACTCTCTGCATTTAGCCATTACGGCCAATCAATTTAATTTAACCGATAGTTTTAATTTCAGCAAGCCAGTTATTAATATTCATGCTAGTAAAGATGTATCCTTAGTTGACATCGAGGCCAATAGTACAAGTGCATTAGACCGTTTGTTTTTAAATGGCATTGTTCATACCTATGGGGATGGTATTTCTGTAAACTGGTTGCCCTCCTATTTTATGTTGAATCGTAAAAAATGGGATATCGCTGCCAAAAGTGAAATTAGTATACGAGAAAGCAATGTAAGTGCTAATAATTTTAAATTCACCCAAGGTATTCAAGAATTTATTTTTGCTAATTCACCCAATAACAAAAATGCTTTACAATTAGAATTGAAGAATGTAATTCTGGGGGATATCACAAAGCTATTTTTCTCTTACCCTACCTTAGAGGCCGTTACTAATGGAAAAGTTGAATTTAAAAATATATTTAAGGATTTTGAGTTAAATGCAGGGTTGAATCTGGATCAATTTTCCTTTAACAATGATGCTATCGGAAAATTACAATTAAATGCCTCCTATATTCAATCCAAAGGCATCGTCCCTTTTGACTTTACAGCCCCAAATGCTGCTTATAATTTATCCGCTAAAGGATCTTATAATATTAAGGACACCTCCAATCCATTGGATGCCAATCTATACCTTAATCATTCCAAATTTGGATTGGTACAACAATTTATTGGCGGCGTATTAACGAATTTAGACGGGGAAGCCACTGGAACAATTCATTTTGGTGGCAGAATTGAAAATCCAGTACTTAAAGGGGCAGCGAGTTTAGATAATGCTTCTTTTGTGGTAGATTATACCAAAGTAAAATATAAAATAGACAACGGAGCAAGTATCCAATTTACGGATGAGGGAATTGATTTTGGTAATATACAGTTAAGTGATGTATTCAATAGAAAAGCTCAATTCAAAGGCAAGATATATAACCAAGGATTTAAGCACTTAGAATATGATATGGAAATGAGTAGTCCAAAGATTGCCCTACTCAACACGGAGTTCATTGATAATCCAAGTTTTTATGGCCGTGCAGTTGGTAAAGCGGCGATGACCATTAAAGGTCCTGAAGAAAACATTAAAATGTCTATCATCGCAGATGTAAATGATAGTTCCCATATTTACTTACCCAATACCACCAGCAAAGAAAGTGGTAAGTCGGATTTTATCGTATTTAAAAAATATGGTAAAACAGCCATTAAAAGTGCCGACATCCCAACTTATAACTTAGTGGTAGACTTAGAAGTGACCGCTAATAATAAAACCCAGATTGATGTAATTATGGACGAGCTTACGGGTGATGTGATTAAAGGGGTTGGGAATGGTAGGATTAAAATTAGAGCCGGAAACATTGAGCCATTGACCATTAGAGGTAAATACAATATTGAATCTGGAAAATATGATTTTAATTTTCAATCCCTAATCAAAAAGCCCTTTGAACTTATTCCCGAAGCAGGTAATTTTATTGAATGGACAGGGAATCCAAGCGAAGCCAATATTCATATAGATGCCCGATATACTGCGGAGAGAGTAAGTTTAACAGAATTGGTAGGCTCGGCTAATTTTAGCAATGCCGTAAAAGGTTATAGAGGAAGTGTATATGTAATTGCGGCCTTAAGGAATAAACTTGCACAACCTGATATTAAATTTTCCTTAGCCTTCCCTCCTGGGAATCCAATTAGTTCAGACAATGAATTCTCTCAATTTATAACCAGACTTGAAAGAGATGATAATGAAATTATCAAACAGGTTTCCTTTTTAATTGTATTTAATTCATTTGCACCGGTTGGATTTAATAGTAGCAATAATAATAGTGCTTATACGGTAACCGCTATTGGAATTAATACCATCTCTCAATTATTAACAAAGCAAATTAACAAGTCCATTTCTCAATTACTCAATAAAGCTACAGGAGACAATAGCCTTCGTTTTGATATTGGTTCTTCTGTATACAACAGTGGTAATTTATTGGATCCAACAGGAAGCGGTATTGCCATTAATGCCAATAAAATTGACCGAACAAGGGTAAATTTAAAATTGGGTAAGAGTTTCGATAACGACAAAATTATTGTAAACGTAGGTGGCGATTTAGACTTTAACGTTCAAAATACCAGCACCATTAGTAATAGTGAATTTCAATGGCTGCCAGATGTGAATATTGAATTTGTCTTAACCAGAGACAGAAAACTGAGAGCCATTGTCTTTAACAGGAACAGCTTAGATATTAATGGAAGCGCCTTGGGAAGAAGAAATAGACAGGGTGTTAGTATCTCCTATCGAAAAGATTTTGATGAATTACGCTGGTAGCGGCTAATTATTTAGCATTGCTTACGAACCACTCGGTTGCTAGCTGATAGCCCTTGAGTCCCAACCCAACAATACTACCCACCGCTTTGGCAGAAACATGTGAGATTTTTCTAAAATCTTCTCTTGCATGTACATTACTGATATGTACCTCAATTACAGGGACAGTTATGGATGCAATGGCATCTCCAATAGCAACGGATGTATGCGTATACGCAGCCGGATTGATAATGATGCCGTCTTGTTCAAACCCATATTGCTGAATAGCATTCACCAACTCTCCTTCTATATTGGATTGGAAATAAGTAAAATTAACTTGAGGGAAATCTTTTTTTAATTGCACAAAAAAGTCTTCAAAGGTCTCATGGCCATAAACACCTGGCTCACGCTTTCCTAATAAATTTAAATTAGGCCCGTTGATAATGGTAATATTTGGCATTTGTTTGTTTTGAAATCTTATTAAATGAGCCTACTTAATTCGATAGGCCGCTTGTTCTATTTTGGATGTTAATTTGCCTTCATTAAAGACACGAAATCATCAAATAAGTACCTACTATCGTGTGGCCCCGGTGTTGCTTCTGGGTGGTATTGAACACTAAATGCAGGTCGGTCTTTTAATTTGATTCCCTCGATAGAATCATCATTTAAATTTACATGGGATACAATTACATTGTCATGCTTTCTAACTGCATCAGGGTCCACTCCAAATCCATGATTCTGTGTTGTGATTTCAGAACGACCTGTAATTACATTTTTAACAGGATGATTTAATCCTCTGTGACCATGGTGCATTTTAAATGTAGGGATATCATTTGCAAGGGCAAGTAACTGATGCCCTAAACAAATTCCAAACAAGGGCTTTTTCTCAGCCAATATTTGCTTTATAGTAGCTACTGCATAATCCATTGGAGCTGGATCTCCAGGACCATTGGATAAGAAATAACCTGTTGGATGGAAGGATTGTAAAGTTGCAAAATCAGTTTTTGCAGGATGCACTCTAACATGCACTCCTCTATCCACTAAACATTGTAAGATATTATGCTTTACACCAAAGTCAAGCACAGCAACCTTTAGCGGCGAATTCACATCTCCTAATTCGTATACTTCTTTGGTACTTACCGTACTTGCTAATTCTAAACCATCCATACTTGGCACTGCAGCTAATTGCTTTTTCAATGCTTCCACATCTAAGTTATCAGAAGAAATAATACAGTTCATTGCGCCACTTGTGCGTACATGTGCAACCAATGCTCTGGTATCTAGTCCTTCGATGGAAACAATATTATTGGCAATTAAATATTCATTCAAATTACCATCCGCTAAAGCACGGCTATATTTTTCTTCTAAATTTCTTCCAATCAAACCGTGAATCTTTACCGACTTGCTTTCTACATCGGTATCCTTTACCCCGTAGTTTCCAATATGCACATTATTCATGATAATGATCTGGCCTGTATAACTTGGGTCGGTAAATACCTCTTGGTATCCTGTCATTCCCGTGTTAAAACAAATCTCTCCAGTAGTGGTCCCTATTTTACCAAAAGCTTGTCCGTGAAAAACATTGCCATCAGCTAAAACTAAGATTGCGGGTTGTGAGGTCATGGATTTATATTATTATAGGTTGGATGTTCGGTTTCTATTGAATCTGTGGCAAATTTAGGCAAAAAAAAGGCAAGACCAAAGTCTTGCCTTATATGTTAAATAACGTTTTGCATTATTCAGCCGCTGCTTCTGGTGTAGAATCAGTTGCTTCTTCAGTAGCTACTGGAGCTTCTGTAGCTTCTGCTGCTTTTTTAGGAGCTGCAGTTGATTTACTTCTACGTGTTTTCTTAGCTGGTTCAGCAGCTGCATTTACAGAATTACCGTAAATTTCGTTGAAGTCTACTAATTCGATCATCGCTTTTTCGGCGTTGTCACCTGGACGAATACCTAATTTGATGATACGGGTATATCCACCTGGACGAGCAGCAATTTTAGGCGCTACCACTGTAAATAATTCTTTAACAGCAGCTTTGTCATTTAAATAACTGAACACCACTCTGTGGTTGTGCATGATTTCTTCTTTAGAAGCCGTTTTTTTAGTTTTAGTAACTAATGGCTCAACATAAGTTCTTAACGCTTTAGCTTTAGCCAAAGTAGTTACGATACGCTTGTGGGTAATTAACTGAATAGCTAAGTTACTCAACAAGGCTTCTCTGTGTGCCTTTTTACGACCTAAGTTGTTTTGTTTGTCTCCGTGACGCATGACGTTTAATTTTTGTCCTTACACCGTGTCAGGAATTGTAAGGTGTGAGCCCGAAAGCTCGGTTATTGTAAATCTAATTTATCTAATCCTAATTTACCTAAATCCATGCCAAAGCTTAATCCTCTTTCGATTAATACTTGTTCGATTTCAGATAAAGATTTTTGACCAAAGTTTCTGAACTTCATTAAGTCCTCTTGCTCGTATTGTACCAATTCGCTTAAGCTGTTAATTTTAGCAGCTTTCAAGCAATTGAACGCACGTACAGAAAGATCTAAATCTTCTAATGGAGTTTTCAATACTTTTCTTAATTGCAATACTTGCTCATCTACCACATCCTCTTTCTTATCTTCTTTATTGTCAAAAGTGATATTCTCGTCTGTGATGATCATTAAGTGTTGGATCAAAATTCTAGAAGCTTGCTTTACTGCATCTTCTGGGTGAATGGTTCCATCAGTTGCTACGTCTAAGATTAATTTTTCGTAGTCAGTTCTTTGCTCCACACGATAGTTCTCCATTAAGTACTTTACGTTCTTAATTGGTGTGTGAATAGAATCGATAGCGATATAACCAAACGGCATTTCTTTTAACTTGTTCTCTTCTGCAGGGATATAACCACGACCTTTTTGGATAGTGATTTCGATATCTAATTTAGCAGAAGGATCCATAGTACAAATAACCAACTCTGGGTTCATTACTTGAAACTGTTGAGAAGCTTCCCCTAAGTGACCAGCATTGAATTCGCTGCTTCCTTTGATAGATAAAGTTAATTTTTCAGAACTAACATCTTGATCTGCTTTACGCTTAAAACGAACTTGCTTTAAGTTTAAAATCATTTCAGTAACGTCTTCTGTAATTCCTTTGATTGTTGCAAACTCATGATCTACACCTTCTATCTTGATACCCACAATTGCAAAACCTTCTAAAGAGCTTAATAAAACTCTTCTTAAAGCATTACCTAAAGTCAAACCGAATCCTGGTTCCAATGGACGGAATTCGAATTGTCCTTCAAAGTCATTTGCTTTTTGTAAAACAATTTTATCAGGTTTTTGAAAACTTAATATAGCCATGTTATACTTTTTTTTGTTTGAATCTTCCTTGTGGAAGAAATTTTGTTAAGTGCTACTATTTAGAATACAATTCAACGATCAATTGCTCCTTAATATTTTCAGGAACAGCTTCTCTTTCTGGCATTGCGATGAATGTTCCAGTGTTGGTTGTTTCATTCCAATCTACCCAGTTAAACTTAGTGTTTCTTGGACGTTGTTTGCTTACGATAGCAGAATTGTGTGCACTCTTTGGACGGTAAGTAATTACGTCACCTGGCTTACATGTGTAAGAAGGAACGTTGGTTACTGCACCATTTACAGAAATGTGCTTGTGCGCAACTAATTGACGCGCTTCTGGACGGCTAGCAGCCAATCCCATTCTGAAAATAGTATTGTCTAAACGTGATTCCAACAATTTGATTAAGTTTTCACCCTTTACACCTTTAATACGAGATGCTTCTTCAAATGTTTTACGGAACTGACGCTCTAACACACCATAAGTGTATTTTGCTTTTTGTTTTTCTCTTAACTGTAATGCATACTCTCCTAATTGTTTACGCTTGCGTTGTGCACCGTGTTGACCTGGAGGGTTGCTGTTTTTTCCTAACCATTTAGCGTTTCCTAAGATAGGTTCGCCGAAAATGCGGGAAATTTTGGTTTTGGGACCTGTGTAACGTGCCATAAATTGTTGTTTTTGATTTTTTGGTGACGGTAAAGCATCAGTAAAAATCTAAAATGAATGCAATACCCGGTTTAAAATATTGTTAGTGTTATACTCTTCTTTGTTTTGGAGGACGACATCCGTTGTGTGGCATAGGCGTCACGTCGCGGATAGAAGTTACTTCAATACCAGATTGAGAAATAGAACGGATAGCGCCTTCACGACCAGAACCTGGACCTTTAACGAATACGTCTACTCTTTTCACACCTGC
>JACCDW010684520.1_pt1 | contig 20444 bp, 18 predicted proteins | sample 7449781 | NCBI WGS metagenome assembly JACCDW01 (sample SAMN15323449, study PRJNA562643) | freshwater metagenome | isolation source: river surface water | place: USA:Blue River Watershed | collected 2017-08-18
ACTTTATCGTACATCAACAATGTATTGGCTACATTATTGTCTAATAAGTCGTTAACCAATTCAAAAAACACATCCGTATCCAATACACTGAGTATTTCAACCGCTGTTTCATAAATTATCTTACCGCCTCCAAAACTCACCAACTGGTCAAACATACTCAAGGCATCTCGAAGTCCTCCATCGGCCTTTCTTGCAATTAAATGTAAGGAATCTTCATCGGCGAAAACACCTTCTTTTTCAGCAATTCCTTTTAGGTGATTCACCATATCAATCGTTTCTATACGATTAAAATGAAACACCTGACATCTACTTAAAATAGTTGGTAGAATTTTATGCTTTTCTGTTGTGGCTAAAATGAAAATTGCATACGCCGGAGGTTCTTCTAATGTTTTCAAGAAAGCATTAAATGCTGCTTGTGACAACATGTGTACCTCGTCAATAATATATACCTTGTATTTACCAACTTGCGGCGGAATTCGCACCTGTTCGATTAGATTTCGGATATCTTCTACTCCACTATTGGAAGCTGCATCCATCTCGAAAATATTAAATGCAAAATCTTGATCAGGATCAGAATTTTCTTGGGTATTAATAACCTTAGCCAAAATCCGTGCACAGGTAGTTTTACCTACCCCCCTCGGACCTGTAAATAAAAAAGCTTGGGCTAGTTTATTATTGTTGATTTCATGCATCAACGTTTCCGCCACATGTTTCTGCCCTACTACATCTTCAAACGTAGTGGGTCGGTATTTTCGGGCCGAAACAATAAACTGCTCCATGAACTTACAAATTACGATAATGCGCGCCTATCGAACAACATCAATTTCAAAATTATCAATGGGTAATAATTGTAACTTTGTAATATGAATATTGGTGATACTTTAACGCATTTTGAATTGCCATCTACCGATGGAAGAACTGTAAACAGTTATGATTTTGCTGATAAATATGCACTTTTAATAATTGTAAGTTGCAATCACTGTCCGTACGCGCAAGCTTATTGGTCGAGATTGATCAGTTTGGCCAACAAATATGAGGAAGATAATTTAGGCGTAATGGCGATAAGTTCTAATGATACGGTAGCTTACCCGCAGGATGGAATGGACGGAATGCAACAATTACATAAACAATTAAACATGCCATTCCCATACCTACTCGATGAAAATCAGTCTGTTGCCAAATCACTCGGTGCACAAAGAACCCCAGAAGTGTTCTTGTTCAACAGCAAAAGAGAATTAGTGTATAAGGGAGCTATTGATGACAACTGGGAAAATTCCAATGCTGTGATGCAGGTTTATTTAGAGGATGCAATTGAATATACTTTAGATGGCTTAGAAATCGATTATCCAGAGGTACCCGCTGTTGGATGTTCGATTAAATGGAAATCCTAATGCAAAAAAAAACCGTATTTATAACAGGTAGCAGTAGTGGAATTGGAAAATCACTAGCCATTGAATCTGCAAAACGCGGATTTAACCTAGCGTTGATGGCTAGAAATTTGGAAGCATTAACTGAAACAGCCAAGGAATGTGAGAAGTTGGGTGCCGTAGTTTTTGTTTGTAGAGGGGATGTTAGTTTAAAAACAGATTGTAAACGATTTATTGAGGGAGGTATCGATTCCTTAGGTCGATTGGATATTTTAATTAATAACGCTGGGATTAGTATGCGTGGTTTATTTAAGGATACCGATTCTGAGGTGTTGGAAAAATTGATGAATACTAATTTCTGGGGTACGGTATATTGTACTCAATACGCAATGCCTGAATTATTGAAAAATAGAGGCAGCGTAGCGGGTATTTCATCAATTGCTGGATTTAAAGGATTGCCTGCGCGCACCGGCTACAGTGCGAGTAAATTTGCGATGCAAGGATTTTTAGAAAGTTTGCGTTGCGAAAATTTAAAAACTGGAGTTCACGTGTTAATTGCCTGTCCTGGATATACTGCCAGCAATATTCGGAAAACGGCACTGAATTCTGAAGGTAAAACCCAAGATGAATCACCGTTAAACGAAAAGAATTTAATGTCTTCCGAAGAAGTTGCAATTGAAGTACTCAATGCAATTGAAAAAAGACGAATGTATTTAATATTAACACTGCAAGGAAAATTAGCTGTTTGGATCAATAAACTATTCCCAAGATTAGCAGATAAATTAACCTATAATGTTATAGCCAAAGAACCCAATTCACCATTTAGTTAAACCTATGGAACTTAGTCAGATTACCACCGTTGCCTTTACATTATTTGCCGTAATAGATATGCTTGGATCGGTTCCGGTAATAATATCGTTAAAGAAAAAAATCCCTGATATCCATGCGAGTAAAGTCACTATCGCAGCAGGTATTCTGATGATCAGTTTTTTGTATGCCGGAGAATTTCTTTTGAATTTTTTGGGGGTTGATAAAGCGTCATTTGCCGTTGCTGGTAGCATAGTAATGTTTATTCTAGGTTTAGAAATGGTTTTGGGTATTGATATTTTTAAAACGGATCCAGAAATTCCAAGTGGTTCCGTAGTACCTATTGCTTTTCCTTTAGTAGCGGGTACAGGTACACTTACAACCATACTATCCTTAAAAGCCATCTACAATGAAACAACAATATTACTGGGCATTCTTCCCAACTTGCTATTTATTTTCATTGTGGTAAAGGCAACCGGTTGGATAGAATCTAAAATAGGTCAGGCAGGTCTGTTAGCCATGAGAAAATCTTTCGGCGTAGTGTTATTGGCTATCGCTGTTAAAATTTTCAAAAGTAATTTGTAAAATAATTACGATTGATAGATTTCCATCAGCTGCCCTGCCACTTGTTTCGGATGCGTTTTATTTATAATCGATTGATGAATTTGAGCCCAATTTGCATCTACATCTGTTGTTTTATTTATTTCGTTCAATAACAATAATGCCTTTGCAATTGAATTGATATCCTCCGCTTTAAATAAAAAATCGGATTCTTGACCTATTAATTCTTTAAATACGGGTATATCGGAAACCATAAACGGTAATTTCATGGCGGCTGCTTCGGCCAGCGGAATTCCAAATCCTTCATTCAACGATGGATAAATAAATCCTTTTGCCCTCTGCATTAAGGTAATTAATAGATTAGTGGAAACTGCCCCCATCGCTACGACCCTATTCTCCAATTGATTTTCTTTGATGTAAGCATTTACCGATTTCCATGAATGTCCCATGAAACCCGGCAATACCAAGTTAAAATCAATTTGATCTTTTACTAAGTTAAATGCCTTCAATAACCGTAAATGATTTTTTCTGTAATTAAATGTAGAATGATAAATGATGTAGGGTGCCGATGTAAGAATTTGAGAAATATAATCCGATGTTATCGCAGATTGCTCCGTTAGATCATTTTCAATTCCAGTTTCAAAAAACTCTGATTGAATTGATTGATAAATTACATGAATATTGGATAAAGGGATAGAGTAATACGACCTGATTGAATTAGCCGTAGCATGGGAAGTGGCGATAATCTTATGTGCGTGCTTTAAGGCATACGCCGTTTTATAATCATATATTCTTCGATCTAACCAGGAGTATTGCTTTGGGAATTGCTTAAATAATACGTCGTGAATAGTAACCACCGACATTATTCCTTTGGGCAAATCTTGAGGTATTTCATTGGATAACCCATGGAATACATCCATACCCAATTTATGTACGGCTTTCCCCATACCCCATGTTCTCCAAATTGGATTGAAGGACTGTTGAGTGTAAACAGATACTCTATTATCCAATAAGGCATTTCCAATTTGAGGATAATTGTTTGCGAATTTTAAACCCGGTTGTTTCTGTGTAAAAAGAGAAATTTTAAATTGTTGAAGTTCACGGTCTGATTGAAATATTAAATTTTCAATTAAAGTTCTACCGTAATTTCCTAATCCGGATGAATTGAAAAACAAGCGTTTAGCATCGAAACCAATATGTAAAATCGATGAATTCAAAATTCGATTAACTTACTTAAATTCAATTATAAACTAGTTAAGTATTAATACAACAGTAGTACTAAAAATCAATAAAATATTAGCATTAAACAGAAACATTGTGTTCACGTAATGCATCATTCAAAGAAGTCTTTAAATCCGTTGATGCTTTTCTTTTTCCGATGATAAGTGCGGCAGGAACATAAAATTCACCACCCGCAAAAACTTTTTTAATATTTCCCGGAATTACTACGCTGCGTTCTGGTATAAATCCTTTTGGTAATTCTTCACCCGTTTCAACATCAATTACTTTAGTACTCATAGTTAATGTTACACCAGCTCCTAATACAGCTTGTTTTCCAACGCGAACACCTTCCACAACAATACATCTGCTTCCGATAAAGCAATCATCTTCAATAATCACGGGTGAAGCTTGAACAGGTTCCAACACTCCACCGATACCAACTCCTCCGCTTAAATGAACATTTTTACCAATCTGAGCACAACTTCCAACGGTAGCCCATGTATCAACCATCGTACCCTGATCTACGTATGCCCCAATATTTACATAACTCGGCATTAAAATAACTCCAGGAGAAATATAACTTCCAAATCGAGCAACTGCATGAGGTACAACACGAATTCCCAATTGTTCATAATTCTTTTTCAATGGCATTTTATCATAAAATTCCATTGGCCCAGCATGCATTACTTCCATTTTACGAGTTGGAAAATATAAAATTACTGCTTTTTTTACCCAATCGTTCACTTGCCAATCGCCCGATGGTAGTGGCTCTGCAACTCTTAATTTCCCTAAATCCAAATCAGTAATTACGGTTTCAATTGCCGCTATTGTTTCAGGATTTTTCAATAAATCTCTATCGTTCCAAGCATTTTCTATGATTGTTTGTAGGCTCATATGAATATTTTACGGCAAATTTGCAACAAACTAAATTATATCTCATCATGATAATAAGAAAAACGGTGTTATTGTTAATAGTTGGAGGAATTAGCCAATTATTATTCTCTCAAGGAGACTCCGAAAAACTGATCAATAACGACCCTTTCGCTGGTGGTATAGTAACCGATCCTGCAACGGGTCAATCAAAAAAATTAATCAGCTTACAAGAGTGTTTTCAATCTGTAAATAATCCTCAACCGCCTCCATCTTTTCGTTGGAAAGGAGAATCAACGTTTACCATGGTAATAAATGATACTTTATGGGGCTATTCTTTAAATAATTATTATCAGACATTAAATAGTAAAACATTTTTAATAAGCAGAGATTCTTTTAACGCATTATTGTCATCAACAATCAAACTACCCGTAAGTAAGTCAACACGTTTTCCTTTAATCAATTGGACATCTGCGACCTCTGGATGGTTTAATTACAATAATTCGATTATTAATATTTGGGATAAAACAATTGAGAATTCTGGTAAACCAACATTTAAATTATTACTTAATTCACGATTTGCATTTGACGAAGGTTATTTACAAGATCAATCCGTAAAATTGGATATTGTTGCACAAGAAATTTCAGATAATAACCATTGGTTGGCATTTGTTGCAAATGATAACATTTATGTTCAACAATTGGAAGGATGGACAGAAACTGATAAAAGCTCTGGAAAATATGCAACAACTGTGTATCAAGTGACTGAGGATGGCGGGAAAGGTATTGTATACGGACAATCAGTTCATCAGAATGAATTTGGAATTTCAAAAGGTTTATTTTGGGGGAAACAAGGAAAGAAATTAGCATTTTATCGAATGGACGAACTCAGAATTCCTGAATATCCGTTGTTTGATATTAGTAAGCGGCCTGCTAAGTATGATCAATTCAGATATCCCATGGCCGGAGATAGCAGCCACACCGTAACTGTTGGGATTTTCGATCCGCTAAGTAAAAAATTAGTCTATGTAAAATGTGAAGGAAGTTATGATCAATTTCTAACGAATTTAACTTTTACTCCCGATGAAAAGTTTTTATACATTTCTTGGGTGAATAGAGAGCAGAATAGAATGGAGTTGAGAAAATACAGTACTGAAACGGGACTTCTAGTTTCAACGGATTTCACACTCTCACACCCCAAATATGTAGAACCTGAAAATGGTCCTATTTTCCTACCAAACTCAAATACAAACTTCATTTTGGAGCACGAAGGCAATGGCTTCAATCATTTATATCTATTTGAATTTTTAACAGGAAATAACTCTCCAAAAATCACTCAATTGACCAACGGACCATGGGAAGTCACTCAATTCTTAGGCTTTGCTGCCAATGGTAAAGCTTTTATTTATCAAAGCACCGCAAATAGTCCATTGGATAGAAACTATTACTATGGAACTTTTCCAGATCCAAAGGTAAAAAACAAGGGTAAAACACCTGAAACCAACCATTGGAATATTACTAGTAATGAATTACAAACCGGAACTAACACTGGATTCTTGAGTTTAGGCGGTAAATATTTAGTGATTTACCATACAGATTTAAAAAATCCAATGTCGTTGGTTGTATTAAACACAGAACCAAAATCAAACGCAGCTACAAGCCCAGTTAACCTTTACAGTTCAAAAAACCCTCTAGACAAATATGCTTTGGGTGAGATAAAAATACAAAAACAGAATTTCAATGGTAATGATTTATACTCTCGTACTTTTTTACCGTATAATTTTGATCCCACTAAAAAGTATCCTGTAGTGGTTTATGTTTATGGTGGACCTCATGCTCAAATGGTAACTAACAGTTGGTTGGGTGGTGGAAGTTTGTGGATGCATTTCCTTGCCAGCAAAGGTTACATCGTTTATACCATTGACAATAGAGGATCAGCACATCGTGGATTGGAATTTGAGAATGCCACCCACAGAAAACTGGGTGAAGTGGAGATGCAAGACCAATTAGCCGCATTACGATGGTTGAAACAACAAACTTGGGTTGATAGTTCAAGAATTGGTGTTCATGGATGGAGTTTCGGTGGATTTATGACAACCAGTTTAATGACAAGAGCCGCAGGTAATTATAAAGTTGGCGTTGCTGGTGGTCCAGTTATTGATTGGAAATATTACGAGATCATGTATACCGAAAGGTACATGGATAAACCCCAGGAAAATCCAACTGGATACGCCGAAAACAACCTTGTTAATCAAGCTAAAAATTTGAGAGGCCGATTATTAATGATTCATGGAGCAGATGACAATGTTGTTGTATGGCAACATTCTTTGATGTTCTTAAATGCTTGTGTTAAATCTGGAAACGCTAATCTAGATTATTTTGTTTATCCTGGACATAAACACAATGTGATAGGTCCCGATCGTGCGCATTTATATAAAAAAGTTTGTCAATATTTCTTTGACCATTTATAAAATCAATGCCTTGCTAATATGGGATTATTCTAAGAGAATAATTACTTAAATTGCAATGTATTTATTGGGAATTGACCATGGAAGAGGTAAAGGATTTGATTTATGTAGAATGCCCTAGAGATGCCATGCAAGGCATCAAACACTTTATTCCTACCGAAATAAAAATCAATTATTTAAAGCATTTACTGACCATTGGTTTTGACGTTTTAGATTGCGGAAGTTTTGTTAATCCTGAATCTATTCCACAAATGGCCGACACTGCGGAGGTATTGCATGCAATTAGTTCAATAAAGTCTGATACTAAGTTATTAGTAATAATTGCCAATGAACGCGGTGCGCTTAGAGCGGCATCCTTCTCTAATGTAAGCTATCTAGGTTATCCTTTTTCAATAAGTGAAACCTTCCAACGAAGAAATACAAATGCTAGTCGTGAAGAAGCCTATCGACGATTAGCTAAAATCCAAGATATTGCTGCAGCATCAAACAAAGAAGTTGTAGCTTACTTAAGTATGGCATTTGGCAACCCCTATGGCGATCCATATAATGCCGATGAGATAGTAGATTGGGGGCAAAAGATTGCGGCATTAGGTATTAGAATTATTAGTTTAGCAGATACGATAGGCAATGCAACACCAGAAAACATTTATTCCATATTTACAGAAGTAACTCGTAAGTTACCCCATCTGCAGGTAGGAATTCATTTACACTCAACACCCTTAGAATGGGAGTCAAAAGTAAAAGCAGCCTATGCATCGGGTTGTAGGCGGTTTGATGGTGCGATGGCTGGCTTTGGGGGATGCCCCATGGCCAAGGATGAACTCGTAGGGAATATCCCAACAGAGAATGTACTACCGTGGCTAATAAATGCAGAGGGCCTTGACAATACCCTATTAAATGAAAAACTCAACATAACTAAAGATATAGCTATGTTGAGTTATCAAGGGATAGTTAGTAATTATTGAAAATGGTATTTTTCTACTTTCAATAATTCAATAATTTTGTCGAGACGATCAAGCATTTCTTTTTGATGGTTACCTTGCTGTCCTGAAACTACAGTAGACAAAATACTCTCCGTAGAATCATCAAACAATTCGTACATAGAAACACCCAATGTTTCGCAAATTTTCTCCAAGGTGTCAACTCTCATGGTTTGTTTTTTAAGCATGTAGTGAAATCCTTGTTCACTTAAGTCACACCGTTTTGCTAATTCCTTAATTGGAATTCTCTTCGCAGCGGCAAAGTTTTTAATCTTGTTGTAATCCAGTTTGCTCACGATACATTCGATTAGGTTGCAGAATAATTGGTTTAGGTTGTTGACATTATTAACTTAATTCATAACCAAATATTTTACCCTATTATTCAAGTGAACGAACAATATTCCAAAAAGTTCTACTTCATTACATGTTAAAAAATTGATATTCAATTACTTATTTAAAAAAAATAAGTTATTTATAAAAATTATTTTTTACATATAGGTGACAGAAAATGACTCAAAATTTAGCAATTCTAGGCCATTGATTGTCATGGAATTGTCTTGAAAAAATCACAATTTCTAGAGTCTTGACTTATTAACTAATTCCAATACCGCATCCTTATAATTTTTCCCGATGGGTAATTGTTTTCCGGCTAGAAGTAAGTTAGAATTTTGAATGCTCTCGATTTTATCCAAAGCCACGATATAACTTCTGTGGATTCTTAAAAAATTTGATTTGGGCAGAGCATTTTCCATATTCCTCATGGTTTGAAGCGTAACAATTCTTTTGTCAGACGACAACCAAATTTTTACATAATCAGCAAATGCTTCAACAAAATAAATATCGCTGTAATACACTTTCTGATGTTGACCATCTACTTTAATGAATATAAAGTCCTTATCTAAACTACTTTCTTTATCTACATTCTTTTTCAATGCCACGTATTCTTCAATTCTCTTGATCGCCTTAGAAAAACGATCTGGAGCAATTGGTTTCAGTAAATAATCCAGTGCTTCAATTTCAAATGCATCTGTAGCAAAATTTGGATGCGCGGTAGTGAAAATAATGGCATAAGGGGCTGGATATTGTCCGCGTGTAAGTTCTAAACCATTTAATCCTGGCATTTCGATATCTGTAAACACTACATCAGGGATATCCTCATTTTCTATCAACCAATTTTTTGCATCTATTCCATTATTGAAAATCTGAATTATCTCAAATTGGGGATGATTACTTATATGCGCTTGAAGAACTTCCTGTGCTAATGGTTCATCCTCAATTAAAACACATTTGATGTTAGAATTCATAGCTATTTATTTATTAATTTTATATCTAGTAATACAGAATAGGAGTCTTCTAAATGATTGATTTTCAAATTGAAATTATCTCCATAGGTTAATGTCAATCGTTTTTTTAAATTCTCCAAACCAATTCCGCCGATATCCGAATTTAATTTAACTATTCCTTTGGTTATCGAATTTTCTATTTTCATCGAATATCCGTCTAACGTTGGGAATCCATGAACACTTACCCATGCCTCATCCGTTAATCCATTTGATCCATGTTTGAAGGCGTTTTCTAACAAAGTAAGGTATAACATTGGCTCAATATTCATATCAACCGGAGGCTCAACCAAGTCTACAGTAATTTTTACTCTATCCCCTAATCGTATTTTCTCTAATTCAATAAAATCACGTAAATGTGACAATTCCTTTTGAATATCAACCGAACCTAAATTAGTATCATATAATACATATCGAAGAATATCACTAAGTCGCAAAACAACTTCAGGTGCTAAATCAGATTTTTTTAAGGTTAATGCATATAAATTATTCAAAGAGTTAAACAAGAAATGTGGATTTATTTGGGCTTTTAAAAACTTCAATTCCGTTTCCAATTGTACTTTGGTTAATTCTCTGCTTATTCGTTGATCTTCATACCATTGTTTTAAAAATTTTAACAACATGGTGAGTATTACAGAGAACAAAACACTTAATGCTAGCAAATACAAGAAAATTGGTGACCAAACCATGGACTGAAATTCATGATTTTCAATTATAGTATGTATAATAATTGCAATTGGAAAGGTAACCGAAAACACCAATAATACAACTCCTACAACATAATACAAATAGTTTCTAACCAATAAAAACCGGGGAATCAGGATATTGAAATTAACATAAACTACAATTGCATGTAATACAAATATTGGTAACTGTTTAATTACAGTAATTCCAATGTTATTTGAAACGGGTAAGATTAGAGCCGCCGAGATCAAATAAATAGCCCAGAAAAATAAATGATATAATTTATACCTTAATACAAAGGTTTTTACATTGTCTATTAATTGGTCGATTTGTTCTACCAACTTTACTTTAAACCCCTTTAAAAATCCTCAATAAATTCGCAAAAGAGTCAATCCACTTCGCAGTTTGTTCCAAAGTAGCTTTAGTACCGAACCAATCGGAAAATACACTTTTTGCAGTTTCGCAGTTATCGCAGTAGGAGCCAGTAAAATAACTATTGGCGATATAAAAACCTACAATATTTACAAGTAGAAGTAAGACAATAATGAGTATGTTCTTGGTTCTCTTGTTCATGACAATTTAATTTAACAAAATGGATGCCATTTATTACATAGACAACATAACAGGACATTTTGTTACACATATTAACGAAAATATTTTCGAATTATTTTTGATTGCAACGATTTCCTTTGTAACTCAATGTAATTCATTGAATTAGCGAATTCTTGAATATGACCTAAATTTTCATGATCGCCCTCAATCAATAAGGAATAATCTCCTTTAAAACACATTGCCTGGTTAAAACCATTGAAATTAAACATAGGTCGCCCCCAAGGTTTATTTGATCCGAAACTATTGTCTGTCAGCAAATAAGACAAAGTGGCATACAAGTCTGATTGGCTGACAATTGAATTCCATTTTTTACCAATCAATTTTTCATTTAATGCTCCTCCACCAATTAATAATGGGATTCTAAAAAACTCAGCCTCTGACCAAGGTAAATCTTCCAAACCAAAAACTTTACCATGATCAGATACAATTATGACTAGACTATTTTCCCATAGATCCGCATCTTCTGATAATGAACTTATGTAATTAAAAATTGCAGAATCCAAATGCTTCATGGATGATACAAATAACTGTTTGTCTGATTTACGGGCAAAATCACCGACAATATCAAACGGTTCATGTGTTGACAATGTTAACCAAGTTCTAAATAATGGCCTAGTTGCTGAAGTTTTTGAAAACCCGAGTTGTTTATTTTTTTGATTTGAATTAATTATAAACTCTGCGGTTGAAATATCTGAGTACCCCCATTTGATTTTTTTAGGGTGTGTTAGACTGGTTGATGTATTATTGTTATTTTGATCATTATTTATATTGACATCATCAATAAAATTGATATCATAGAGATTATTATAACCCATTGTTTTTAAAAAGGCACCATAATTTGCAAAATCATTATCCCCACCATACCAAAATTCAGAAGTATAGTTGCTTGATTTTAATATATTGGGCAATCCCTGTAAGTTATTCCAACGATCCGGTGAAAACATAATTCCCGGTCCAGGTTCTCCAGACCACCCTGTAACTACGGAGGCCAACCCTTTATCTGTTCTATCCCCTACCGCATAACATTTGGAAAAACTTAAAAAATTCGCGCTCAATTTCTTCAATTGAATTAAGGGTGTATTTTTTCGTTCCAACCAGTGCTGATTAATTCCTTCTAAAATAATAAGATGAACATTGGGCTTAGAGTTATAATCATTAAGCCAAAACGATTTTACTTTGGTTGATATTAGGGAATCGGACCAGTGATAATTTGGATTATACCTTTTATATGCTTCTTCTTCATTTTTTTCATCCACCAACAGTTTATTAATTGAAAACAGTGAAGTTGTATTTGATAAAGAATTTAAGGCATTCCAAACACCATTGATAGAAGAAACTTTAACAGATAGGCTACCTTCTTTCAATACAGAACCTAGATTAATTGGTGTATCAGAAATTCCGCCTCTTGCAAAAACAAAGTACAAGAGCAATAGGCATAGATTAAAAACCGATAATTGCGTTTTTTTTTCAGTTAAAACTATAGGGGAAATCCGAGGACGGTGAAAAATAACAAATAAAATCACACCGAGAATTAGCGCTATTCCTACAAATACAAATGAAGGCAGTGTTTTTAAAATAATTTTCCAATTTGATAAGTACATAATTGCCTGAGAATTTATTCTCCATTGCCAATAATGAAACAAGAAAATATCTGTAATGAGAATAATAACATGTAACATGAAAACTAAGCTAATTGCCCAAGTATATGATTTTAAGCAAACCCATTGAATCCAAGGCCATTTTAGTTTTTTTGAAACACCAAATTTCCGGATTTCTAATACGATATTTAGAAAAATCATTAAATATCCGGTGATTGATAAATCTAGCGGGAACCCCAATATTGTAGAATGATACATTACATAGGGTACAGTATGTAGTTCAAATGAAAAGAATACAAAAATTAATCTTAGTACTATTTCAAAAACATAAATTAACAAAAAGGCACCAAATTGAAATTTGATGCCTTGTGGTATTGATAAAAAATATCTTTTTAAAACCAAATCACTATGATTAAATAGTATTGAATTGAATGATACTATCTAGAAACTATCACCTTGGATTTGAAAATTCTTTGATTTGTATCGATTCCATGTATCCAATATATACCCGAAGATAAGTTACTTAGATCTATTTTATTCCCAACGAAATTTACCGGCACAGTAGACCCATACATATTGAACACGTTTAACGTAGTAATTTCTTGAATTCCTTGAAGATTTACGAAGCTCTGAGCAGGATTTGGATAAACTGAAATTACATTTGAATTGTTAATTTTATGATCAACGCTATTTACTACACAATTGATATACTGATTCTTAGTAACCGTTCCAGTTCCGTTAGCATTGGTTGCTTCTAATTTTACGGTGTAACTTCCTAGTGCATTGCACTTGATTACTGGAAACTGAGATGTTGCCGTTGTACCATTTAAAAACGTAATGGTATTTGGAGTAATTGTCCAGTTGTAAGATGTGGGATTGTTAGATGACAAATCGACCAACCGTACTGCCTGATCTTTTAATGGATTTGTTATATCCGCGGTGAAATCGGCATTGGGTTTAACGGTTGTGATATTCGAAACACTGATATAATTATTTTTTGTGACTACTTCAGAACTCGAAATATTAGTAGCCTTTAATGAAACGGTATAAGTACCTGTAGAATTAAACGATACATATATAACTTTATCGGTATCCAACGACCCCGCTTTCAAGGTGTAACTTGAAGGAGTGATAGTCCAAGTTTGACTAGTGGTATTGGTGGAAGTACTTTTGATTTCTACGGTTTGATTAACCACAGGTGTAACGTTATTCGCTTCAAAAGATGGAACTGGAGCATCTACCAAAGTGATTTTTCGCAACACATTATTCCCCATATCAACAGCATAGATTGATTCATCGGAATTCCTAAATGTTAAATGATTGATAGTATTAAACAATACCCCTGAACCCGTACCATCTTTATAACCGGCCTGAACATCACTTCCAATGTAAACTTTTAAATTAGAGCCATCCCATACACGAATGCAGTTTCCATCGGCTATATATAATTTACCTTTTGCAAAAACCACATCGGTAGGCATATCCAATCCGGAAGTCACCACATTTGTTACTACCCCTGAATTAATATTAAGGCGTTTGATTTTCTTATTATTTCGATCGGCAATCAATACAATACTGTCATTTTCTAAGCCAATTCCATATGGAGCATCGAAACGAGCAGATGTGCCTGTTCCTGTAGCATCCCCTGGTGTTTTAGCCAAACCTGCAACAGTACTTACAATTCCGGATTTGATCAATCGTATACAATCATTTCCAAAATCGCTTACAATTATCACACCTTTAGAATTTATTTCAATATCTTGAGGAGCTGCAAAATATGCTGCAGAAGCTGCGCCATCTTTATGATCGCCTTCGAAGGTATATTGACCCGCAACCCATGAAACTACGGCAGGGTTTGAAACATTAACGAATTTACTGGATTTACGAATCATTCCATTATCACGATCGCAAACAAAAATATCATTACTGGAAGGATGGGCTGCGATACCGGTAGGTGAACTAAATCGAGAAACAATACCCGTTCCATCATCTGAACCAACAGCACCGGGCTCATTTGGATCTCCCATAAATCCACCTCTTCCAATAGATCTACCTCCATCAATCACACATAAATTATGTTGATCCGATACAAACAACTTTCCATTAACATCTACACAAACGCCTTCTGGAAGACTTAATAATTCATCGGCTGTTGCCACATTTGATTGGCCTGTGTATTGTCCGCTTCCCTGATATTGACTACCCAAAACTGTAGTGACCGTCTGAGCACATACTGAATTTATTTGGAATATAGTCCAGAGACTAAAAACAGATAAACCTAATTTAAATTTCATTTTACAAGTATTTAGAAATGCAGAGATTAATATTGGCTTCAATTTCATCGTCGATATTTTGATACGAACGTCGTTGGATTTCTCTTCCTGCCATTGCTTTGTACAATTCTTCATATCGATCCGTAATGCTATTAACAAATTCGTCCGTTAATGTTGGTATCAATTCGCCTTCTTTGCCTTGAAATCCATTAGCCATCAACCATTCTCGTACAAATTCTTTACTTAATTGACGTTGGGGTAACCCTTTTTGTTGCAAGTCTTGATAACTTTCTTTATAGAAAAATCTACTACTATCTGGGGTGTGAATTTCATCAATCAACATTATTGCATTATCTCTGATTCCGAATTCGTATTTAGTATCAACTAAAATGAGATTTTGGTTATCGGCGTATTCTGAACCACGCTTAAATAACTGAAGGGCAATTTCATTCAATTCATCGAGTTTAGACTTTTCAACAATTCCTTGTTCTATAATTTCGGAATAAGAAATATCCACATCGTGACCCGTATGCGCTTTAGTGGAAGGGGTAATAATGGGTTGTGGAAGTTTATCATTTTCCTTTAATCCATCGGGAAGTTTATTCCCGCATAACATCCTACCCCCTTCTTTGTAAACACGCCAAGCATGACCGGTTAAATAGTTTCTTACAACAAATTCAATAGCGATCGCATCCGCTTTGTATCCAAAGGAGACATGTGGATCTGGTGTTTCGATTAACCAATTAGGAACAATATCAGCGGTTTGCTTTAAAAACAGGGATGCAATTTCATTCAATACTTGGCCTTTAAATGGTATACTTCTTGGCAATACATGATCAAACGCAGAAATACGATCGCATGCTACAATTGCCAAAAAACCTTTATTTAAATGATAGACATCGCGAACTTTACCCCGATAGAAAGCGATTTGATTTTTAAAGAAATAGTTTGTTGCCGTTAATGCTTTTAATTCGCTCATACAATTCAAAAATAATAGCTATTTAACATTTAAATCATCTATCTTTTTCACAATCAGCTTCTTTGTCGTATGCCTGTATAATATCTTTGACTAATCGATGCCTCACTACATCATCAGTATCTAACTGAATTATACTAATACCTTTTATATTATCTAGGATACGCAATGCTTTACCCAAACCGCTCATTTGTTTTCTTGGTAGGTCAATTTGCGATAAATCGCCAGTAATTATCAATTTTGCATTTGGGCCCATTCGCGTCAAAAACATCTTTAATTGTAAATCCGTGCTATTTTGAGCTTCATCCAAAATAACGTAACAATTGTCCAAGGTTCTACCTCGCATAAAAGCCAATGGTGCGATTTCCACGGTACGAGATTCTACCATACTCTTCAATTTATCGGATGGAATCATGTCTTCTAAGGCATCATATAAAGGTCTTAGATATGGATCGATCTTCTCTTTTAAATCTCCTGGTAAAAAACCAAGATTCTCCCCCGCTTCCACTGCGGGTCTTGTTAAAATTATTCGTCGAATTTCCCTTTCTTTTAATGCTAAAACGGCAATTGCCACTGCCGTATAGGTTTTTCCGGTTCCAGCGGGGCCAATAGCAAAAACGATGTCATTCTTTTTCGCCGCATCCAACATTTTCCGTTGATTTTTGGTTCTCGCCTTAATCTTTTGACCTCGTGTTCCAATGAGCAAAACATCTTTAGAATCATCCTCATTAGGTTTACCTAATACTGCAGAAACAGGGTCGATTCCGCCCAGTGCTTCTAATATTAACTGCTCATTAAACTCATTTCTTTTGGCAAATAGAATTTCCATAGAGCGCATTTTTTCACCAAAATCTTCCAAGGACTGAATATCACCTACAATTTTTATTTGCTCACCACGGGCAAGGAATTGCAACTTCGGAAATCTCGATTTTATTAAATCCAAATACAAATTATTAGGACCGTAAAATGTTTGAGGATCGATAACCTCCAGGGTATAAATTTTTTCAGACAAATTTAAAATGTTTATATTTCAAAGATAGGTGCTATGAAAGAAAGTGTAGAAGATTATAGCCATCCCGTTTTACAAGACTTTTCCACCAAAAATTAATAGGTATATTTGCAAAGGGAATAGAATAAACGGGGAATTCATGGGTAATGCGATTATACATTTAATTACAGATTTTGGATTTGAAGCCCCTGAACATACCATATCTCAAATTCAATTATATAAGAATTTCCCTACTGCTTCCGTTGTATTTAGTCCACAACCATTTCGAAAGGGACATGCTTTGCAACAAGCGATTTTTGGAAAGCTAGTATGTGGGCATTTCCCTGATAACAGTATTCATATACTGCGGGTGGGTATATTGGCCAAATTACCTCCAAGATTTGTACTTGGCTGTTATGGAAATCAGTTTTTTTTAGCACCAGATAATGGGGTTTTGCCATTGCTTTTTGATGATCCTGCAGGTGAGAATGCCACATATTTTCAAATTACTCCAACGGAACCCGTAGTTAATCCTTTGTTGCAAGTTTTTATACCTGCAGTATCTTCCCTAATTCAGCGCGATTACGATGTAAAAACCATTTTTCAACCAAAAGATTCGGTTTATCGCGTTAATATGCCTGAGCCTACTATTTCCGGTAATGTTTTACGGCTAACGGTGATCTACAATGATTTTTTTGGCAATGCCTATTTTAATTTAAATTATCGTGATTTCGAATTATTGAGAAATCAGCGAAAATTCAGGCTAATGATAAATCACTACACGGAAATCAACCGGTTAAGTTTAGACTATAACGATGTTCCAGAAGGAAATCCCATATGCACTTTTGGGCATGGAGGGTTGATGCAAGTAGCGGTCAATGCCGGATCTGCTGCTCAATTATTGGAATTACTAGAAGGTAAAAACGTAATGTTAGAATTTATTGATAATTCATGATTGAAAGAATAGTAATTATGACATTCAGAGAGGAGGAAATTGATACATTTCTTAGCCTATTTGATGCTTCTTCTGGTAAAATACGTTCATTTCCTGGTAATCAGGGTTTGCGGTTACTACAAAATCTAAAACAGCCCAATCAACTAACTACATATAGTTATTGGGACTCTGAATCCGATTTAAATAATTATAGGAAATCGGAATTATTTATTGACACTTGGGCTAAGACAAAGGTTTTATTTGAATCAAAACCGACGGCTATTTCCCAAATTGTCATTCGCGGACCATTTTAACAAGCGATAATTTCAATTGTAAATGTAAACTCTAAGGAATTGAGTTTATTCAACCCATTTTCCTGGATTTAGTATTCCATTGGGGTCAAAAACCTTTTTAACTCCCTTCATCAAGCTGATATGCTGATTGGACAATACCTCATTGAGATAATCTTTTTGACTATATCCAATACCATGTTCTCCACTTATTGTTCCACCTAATGACTTACAAACTTTAAAAATCTGGCGAATTGCTTTGGGAATTTCAACGTTCCAATATTCATCGGATAAATCATTTTTAAGAATATTTACATGCAAATTACCATCTCCAGCATGGCCATAACATACGGTTTCGAAGCCATATAAATTGCTAATTTCTTTAACTTTAGTAAGTAATTGCGGCAAGGCGAAGCGAGGCACTACAGTATCTTCTTCTTTATATACAGAATGCTGTTTCACTGTTTCTCCGATAGATCTTCTCACTTTCCACCACTGTTGAGCTACATCCGAATTTGGTGCTGGTAAAATTTCTATTGCTCCTGTTTCATCTAACAATGGATAAATTGATTCCACCTGAGAGAATAAATCATCCCCATCAAATCCATCAAATGCGAATAAGAGGTAGGCTTGAGCTCCTTCAACTAAAGGGAAACTTGTTTTTGTAGCCTCCATCGAAATCCTAATACCTGATGCTTCCATCAATTCGATAGCTGCAGGCTTTATTGATGATGCCATTATTTTATTTACTGCTACAGCGCTATCGAAAATATTTGAAAATGCCGCTATCATCAACAATTCTTGAGTAGGCAGCGGTACTAGCTTTACCACAATCTTTGTTATAACACCTAATAGGCCTTCACTGCCAATAAATAATTGTGTAAAATTAAATCCCGTAGAATTTTTAAGCGTGTTGGCACCCGTCCAAATTATATCTCCATTGGCTAAAACTACTTCTAAGTTTAGAATATAATCTCTTGTAATTCCATATTTCACCGCTTTGGGACCGCCGGCAGAATGGGCAACATTCCCTCCGATCGTAGAAGACCCCATGCTGGCAGGGTCTGGTGGGTAATACAATCCAACTTCACTTACTGCTAGTTTTAGATCGGCATTGATCACACCTGGTTCTACCGTGGCCATCATGTTATTATAATCGATGGAAAGAATTCTATTGAGTTTTTCAGTTGAAATTACCAAACCTCCATAAACCGGCAATGCTGCACCCGATAAACCTGTTCCGGCACCACGAACAGTAACATATATTTTCTTTTCATTACAATATTTGATTACCAGTGAAATTTCCTCTGCTGAACTAGGAATCAAAACAGCATGCGGAGGAAATACAAAATCCTCTGTATAATCGGAAGCGTACTTGTATAAATCATCGGAGTGGGAAATCCACGTTAAATCTGGAAATGATTTTATCAGTTCATCGATTTTTTCAGTCATCAAAATCATTTTGTAATTGTTTTGCAATTTATCTCCTTCCATTCAATTTTCATGTATTTAAAACCAATCAACATCTATATTTGAATATGTGAGACAGCGCTATTTCCTCCGCTTTATGCTCGTATTTACGGCAATTTATATGATGCTTGCTTTAGCTTGGTGGACATATTCTCTATTGCAGTACAACAATCACTTTGAAAAAAGAGAACTTCAATTTGCACAACAAGAATTTAGGATAAGCCAATTATGGCTGGATAGTACTTTAAACTACGATAATTCTATTTCCAAAATTTCTAATCCAATACACATCCATTGGAATGACAGAACTTTTGTTGCCGACGCTAAAAAACTATCAGAAATTGCCGATAAATTAAATAAAAATATATATATTAATTTCGAAATTAAACCAGAAAATAATTGGACTAAAATAAATATAATAATTAATAAAAAAATAGAAACTCAACTTCGAACTAGAAAACAAAGTAAACAATTTGCATGGTTAGGGGAAGGAATCAGTATCGCAATTATCACGTTGATTATCATATTTATTCTCTATATTTATTTAGATAAGATATTGAAATTCAACCAACAACAGCGCAATTTCCTCCTTGCCATCACCCATGAACTTAAAACACCAATTGCCTCATCATCATTAGCCATTCAAACTGCTAGTAAAATCAACGAAAACGATCCCAAAACTACACATATATTGGCCATAGCCTCAAGGAACATGAAACGCCTTGGGCAGTTAATTGAACAGGTAGTTTTAGCCACTAAATTGGAAAGTAGTTTTGTAAAACCCAGTAGAGATTGGAATAATTTAGGTAAAATTTTTGAAAATATTGCATTGGATTTTGGCGAAACCTATCCCGAAAATTTAAAAAATCTATCATTCGATTATGAAAAAATATCACTTTATTGTGATATGGAAATGATTCAAATCGCAATTGCTAATTTAATTTCAAATTCAATAAAATATAGTGAAGAAAACAGCGTTAATATTTCCGTGAAGGTACAACGCGA
>JACCDW011834419.1_pt1 | contig 20444 bp, 22 predicted proteins | sample 7449781 | NCBI WGS metagenome assembly JACCDW01 (sample SAMN15323449, study PRJNA562643) | freshwater metagenome | isolation source: river surface water | place: USA:Blue River Watershed | collected 2017-08-18
TAGTGATGCATCTTACGCTTCTTAGTGTCATAGACCCAAGCTTCGGTGCTCTCATGAAGCTTGACGGGGCTTAGACCGACAAGTTCAAGCTTGAGGGCATCGTCCTTAAAACTCTTGCAGTGCTTAAGCTTAGCAACGACCCGTTCAACAGGAACAGCCTTCTTAACACGAGGCTTCTTAGCAGCTTGCTTGAGTGCGATATACCCGTTCAGTTCTGCAACGATTTCTTCAATAAGCTTGATAGCATAGCGCATTTGAAGCTTACCAACGTTAGAATATGCCTCGTTAAGCTGGTTATCTTTACCAGTCTGGGCTTCAAGAAATTCGTCAAGCAGATGGCCCCAACGCTTAATCGCAGCAGCGATATGCTGGGGAAGAACGTTGCGCTTTTCAAGAGCAGACATTGCACGACGGTTAAGATTGAAGTCCTTAGGATACTTAGCGTCGATAAATTCGTCCCAAATCAGTTCAATGTCGCTAAGGGCTTCATCAGCCTTTTCACGCATGACTTCCTGAATGTTGATGACCTTCTTGGGCTTTTCTTCCCCTTCGGTTTCTTCCTTTTTAGCCTTAAGCTCCGCGCCTTCGGCGGCAAGACCTTCAACCCACTTGACGATACCAGTCTTGTAGTTTTCAGGGATAATGTCAGGATTGACTTCAAGCAAATGTGCAGTAGTAGCCCAATGACTGTGCATATCAACCTTCCAATCGGGAAGACGATTGATCTTGGTCAAGTAGTCCTTGGGGAAATTCTTCTTGATATATTCCTTGACCTTAGTGCCGCAATCCTTGCGCTCAAGATCATAGTGAGCAAAGAACTTAGCCTTTTCCCAATTGTCAGTGGGCATCAAGCTAAAACGGTTAACGCCGCGACGGGGTGCGCGGACAGTCTTCTTCGAAGCTTTAGCCTTGATAAGAGCGGGACGACGAGCCATAAATTATCTCCTGAATTTCAGATTACTTATACAGTATACAATAGCTGTAGGTAATTGTCAACCGAAAAGTTAGGTGATTTGAATTTTACGGTGTTTATTACGATTGCTAAACAAGCAAACGCCTTTCTCACGAGTAAGGTCGGTAGCAGCCTGAGGGCTGTTATCCCAAAAGTCAAACAAATCTTCTTGCGTAATACCTTCTTCGCAGTCCATAGCATAGATTTCATAACTACGCTCTGCGTTAAAGCGGGCCCGCATCATCATCTGACCAAGAAGATCGTCTAGTGGATTCTTGCCAGTAGGCTCTTCCTTAAGAATTTTCCACATGTCTAGCTTGGACTGATCTTCATATTCTGTGATCGGCACGATAGCTTCAATACCATACTGATTCCACATGAAGAGGTATGCGTTAGTAGTCATAGTTGCTTCTATCACCGGCAAGTTCGGGGCAATCTTCCTCTTCGTGAGGCTCAACATTTACCGCCCATTTTGGCAAAGGATCTTTTTCATATTGGACGAACCAAACATTTAAATCGCCTGGATGATTGTAACGAATCATTTTGTCCATTGATAACTCCTTGCTATAGATTTGTTATAGCAGTTTTGGGCAACCGTGTCAACCGATTAATGAACAATTTTTCTTGCTGAATCTTTTCGACTCGAAAAGTCATTGTTCATGACCGACTTTTTACCATGACAGAGTTTACAAATAGTGTCTACATTCTCAGGAACATTATTGAAATGATCTCCGTCAAGATGCTCTAGATCCAATGCATTAAGCATATCTAGTTTTTTCCATGACTTTGTTGGGACGGGACATTTCCAACCCAAACGACCATCTGTATTTTCGCAAAATTCTTTTTTGTGAATTGTAATGCCTGTCATTGCTGGTCCAAAAAAGCCGGTAGTCCTAGCTTTATAGCAAGTACTGCATTCAGATTTGATTGACCAATTCTTCCAATCACGAACCATAACACGGCGTGTGCATCCCGGATTAACACACACAGGAAGCACATGTCCATCTTCAAAGAACTTCTGCTTCATTTGATGCCCTAATGTCATTATCAACCTTTCATTTCTGTTGTTGATTCCTCAGTTATATCAAGTTTGGGTATACGTGTCAACCTTTTTTTTGATAAATAAGTGTATGCCAAAGTTAAGTTTATATCGCTCAAACAAACAAAACGATTATCGTTTCTTGGATAGAAACATATCCGAACAACTAACTGTGGGTGGAACCGACCTATATATTCACAAGTATTTAGGGCCAGCAACAGGCGATACATCTACTGATTTTACTCAGCCCAACTATGATGTACTAAGTCCTTTAAACATTCAAGATTTGTTATTCCTAGAAAACCGCGATAGAAAGTATGATAAGAATATCTACAGACTACGTGGACACTATAACGTACAGAACTTAGACTTTGACTTAAGCCAATTTGGTTTGTTCCTAAATAATGATATAATCTTTATCACTGTCCACTACAATGATATGATAGACATTGTAGGTAGAAAATTGATGGTTGGTGACGTACTGGAACTACCACACTTATTAGACTATAATCCTCTTAACGAGACTATTCCCGTTGCATTGAAACGATTCTATCAAATTACGGATAGTAACTATGCGAGTGAGGGCTTTAGTCAAACTTGGTATCCTCACTTATGGCGTATCAAGTGTGAACCACTTGTCAACAGTGAAGAATTTGATGACATTCTTAAAGAACCAATCAACCAAGACAACTATCTTGGCGACTGGGATAAAGATAAGACATACCCGCCGGGCTACACAATTAACTTTGGTGATAAAATCTATGAATCTATCACTGAGGTCCCGGCGGGTGTCAAGCCCCCTGATCCTAATTATTGGGTTCTCAAAGAAAATGATAGCTTGGCAAACATCATTTCTACTTACAACAAAAACATCGCAATCAATGATGCTGCATTGCAAGAAGCACAGCGTCTTGTACCCAAGTCTGGATATGATACAAGCAAGCTATATATTGTACCTACGTATGGGTTGTATGATACCAATGATACGTTATCAGGAAAACTAAATCAGCCAGCCCCTCCTGTAAACGTAAATGTTACAGGTACTGTTCCTACTACTAATGCATCTGTTGTATTGATGAGAAATCCAAAATATAAGTATGCAAGTGCAGGCATTAGAGTTTCTAAAGACACACTTAAATCTATATGGGATATGACTGCGGATAGTGACGGCAGTTTGCTTGAAGACAAGATTGACAAGTTTGTTTCTGCTAGTTTGGAACTAATAGAGCAAAAAGCTAAGATGACTGATAGTGGATCAGGATCCGTAGAATCTACCAAAATCTTATCTGTTCAATCATTAGGTGTCGTTACTGGTCCATATGGTACGGCCGACAACACATATGCTACAGCAGACCAAGACCCTACTCAGACAGGATTTACCGGTGACATTACTCAGCAGATGGATTATCGTGCAGATTGTGATCCTAGATATCAGTTTATTGTCAGATCAAGTCCAAGAAGCTTTGGATATACTAGCGGATATCTTTCAGGAGACGGTACTGCTCCTAACGGTTATCCTACTGGAGCTGGTATTAGCTTCCCGCAAAATCCTCAGGTAGGTGATTATTTCTTACGAATTGATTATACCCCTCAAATATTATATCGATGGGACGGCAAATTATGGGTAAGAATTAGTGAAAACGTAAGAACAGAAACTGGATTTACATTAAACGATCAATCACAGCTATCAGGGTTTATTAATAACCAAGCAGAGATTTATCTAAATAGTGAAGGTAAATTGGTACCGGAAGCACAACCTCTATCTAGTGTGTTGCAGCCTACTCCGTCACCGATTCCACCTGAAATTTAATAAAGAGATTACATGGCACAATTCTTTTACGATAACCAGATAAGAAGATATCTTATCCAGTTTGCTAAGATTTTTAGCAATTGGTATGTTACCAAAGGGAAAGACCCTAACGGTAATGATATCTTGGTTCGTGTGCCAATCATGTACGGTGACCAAAGCAGACAAGCATCAACTGTAATTGCTAATAACAGTGCAAGCAATTTGCCATCAGCACCTATGATCACTTATTATATCAGCGGGCTTGAATACGAGCAAAGTAGAACACAAAACCCTACGTTTGTTGAAAAATTACAAGTTAGACAGCGTGCATTGAATCAAGATACTGGTGAGTATGAAACTGTTCAAGGGCAAGCATTTACTTTAGAGAGATTGATGCCTGTTCCATATAAACTTAGAATTACTGTTGATTTTTGGACTACTAATTATCAACAAAAATTAGAAATCATTGAACAGCTAGGTACATTATTCAACCCTGCACTAGAATTACAAAGCACTGATAACTTTGTAGATTGGACATCATTGACCGCAGTATTCCAAGATGGATTAACATTTACTAGTCGTAGTATTCCTCAAGGCACGGGAAACCCTATCGATGTTATGAGTTGGAAGTTCTATATGCCTATCTGGATTACAACATCCAGTAAGCTCAAGAAGATGGGTGTTATTCACAAAGTTATTGCTAGTATTTTCCAAGGTAAAGCACTTGAAGATATTCAAGATGAAGATTTATTATTGGGCACCAGACAAAAGATTACTCCATATGGATACAAGTTATTATTGTTAGGAAATACCTTGCAACTATTACCTAACAATGAACCATTTAATCCATCTAATGCTTCATTGGAACAGCCTAGTAATCCAAATACTAGTTTATATTGGTCTAGTTTATTAAACGTATACGGTGCAGTAAAACCCGGTATTAGCCAGATATGGCTACAAAATCCATATATGCAAGATGATATTGTAGGAACTATTGTACCTGATCCTCTTGATGACAGGTATCTAATCTATAATATTGACCCAGACACATTGCCGCAAAATACATTATCTCCAGTTAATAGTGTTATTAATCCACAGTTAACCGGTCCTAATGCAGGATTGCCCGGGCCCACTCCCGGAGTAAGATATCTTATTGTTGAAGATATTGGAACACCTGACGATTCAACAACAGCATGGGGAAATTTAGTTGCTAATGCCAATGACATTATTGAGTTTGATAGTGATTTAATGCAGTGGGTTGTAGCATTTGATAGCATGGAAGCAGATGATGTTGAGTTTGTTACGAATCTAACGACCGGTGTACAGTATCGCTATGTGCCTCAAGAAGGCATTTGGATGAAATCTTATGAAGGTTTCTACGGGGAAGGCGATTACAGTATCGTTATCTAAATGTCAAAACAAGCGGCCGGCGTATTTTTTTACAGCAAATTAACTAAAAGATATTTGTATCTGCTAAGAGCAGATCAACGTAGTTCCACATGGAGTATTCCCGGTGGAGGTATAGAAAAAGATGAAGCACTATTTGAGGGCATTGCAAGAGAATGCATTGAAGAAATGAACTTCGATGTTAGTGATTTAAAACTAATACCAATTCAGAAATTTGTCAACAACGATTTCACTTATCATACATTCTTCTGCGAAGTAGAAGATGAGTTTATACCTAAACTAAACAACGAGCATGTAGGATTTGCTTGGGTAATAGAAGGACTGTATCCAAAGCCATTACACCCTGGTTTATTTTCTACTGTGAATATTGATATTGTGATTGAAAAGTTAAACAGTCTTACTTGATTACATACCAAGAAGTGCTGATAATGTAGGCCAACCTAGAGCACCTGCTAATACACCAGCTCCCATAAGCATCCAGCGCCACTTTTCAAATGAAGCGATTTTCTCGTTTACTTCGTCGTGTTGCTTTTTATTTTCTTCTTGGAACTCTTTTATAAGATCGTGTGTGGCTTGTGTTTGATTGTCAATGTGAGTTGTCAAGTCCTTCAGGCCAGTTTTGATATCGTCACATTTTTCGTTTAGATATCCATACTGAACCTGAAGGACCGCAATTTCGGTCTCAGTCTGCTTAAGTTTTTGAACTGCCGAAGTCTGAGCCATTGTTTATTCCTTATGCGTTGCCGATTGTTACGATCGGATAAGGCTGAGCATTTGCTGCATCTGGAGCAGCAGCAGCATTGAAAGTTGAGAATGCTGGGTTGGCGTTCTGCAATACAATGTTGCCTGTTGCAACTGGACCAGAAGTCGCAGTGAACAATTCAGCAGTGTGATCGCTCAAGCTCTGAACCTTAACAGTTGAGCTATTTGCATAAGTTGCAGTGATTGTCATTGTGTTTGCTAGTAGAGCAGTGTTTGCTACGTTAGCAGTGAAGCACTGACCAACAAGACCTGAAGTAGTACCCTTTACAAGATACTTTTGCTTGCCCTTTTGACGAACGATATAGCCTGCTTCTGGATTACCAAAAGTTAGTGCAATACTAGTTGCATTTGCTGTTGCGTTTGCATCAAAGGTTGCAAATTCTGCGTTAGCGTTTGCAATATCAGTGATTGTACCTAGGATAGTTCCATCAGTGTTGTAGACAATTGTACCGTCAGTTAATGTGTTAGCAAGATCAGTTCCAACACCATCGATGTTGGGGCTGTCATCTGCTACAGTGATTGTACCTTCACCCAACTGACCGATGCAAACATTAGCAAGAACTTGCTTACCGAACAGTGCAGTGTTACCACCAACTACCGAGTAAGTGTTTGCGTTTGTTGCTGGCCACTGAGGACCAAGTGGATTGTTGAAGTACATGTCAACAGGTGCAACTGTAGTTGAGATTGAACCTGATGCTGTTGTTACTGACTTAGGTGTTGATGTTGGGTTAGCATTAAGAGGCGTTTCAGATACAGTGAATGTACTGTTATTACCTGCATTTACTACCTTAAGAATCCAGTATAATGTACCAGCAGTCAAGCCGCCGATGTTAGATGCAGTTACAAAAGGCATACCTGCAATGATACCAAGATTGGTGAAGTTTGCAGATGTAGTTACTAAGCTAGTTGATGCTGTAGTATTTGTGATTGTGATGACTGCCTGTGCTTTGGCAATCTTTAGTGGACGTCCCATTTGTTTTCTCCTTATATTAGCGAGTTCTAGTCGCTACGCAGTGGGTGCTGCGTAAACGTTCTCCCCTTGAGAACGCATAAAGTATTTAGCTTTAATGCGTAAAATAAATATATGCTATGATTATAAACATTTATAACTACAAATACTATTCAAATCATCCTAAACCACATTCATATGTAAAGCGTGATTACGAGTGGCTTAAGCCTCTACATAGTGATAGTAAGAAGTATTTTTATATAGAAGTTTTGAGTAGTCAATCATTTGCTGAGCATGACACTAATGTTATGATTCCCCCTAACATACTTGATCTAATACATAGAAAAAAAGTAACTCTAGCAATTGCTAATAGTGGTCACGGATACCATGAACTAGTAGAAAATGTATATGTTAACGTTATACTTAAGCACAACGTCGATCCCTCTGATGTATTATTGATTAGTGAATCCGCTGACATTTATGGAGAAATCGAAGCGGTAGCAAACAAATATAATATTGAGAAGTGCAAGTTTAGATGGGTTAACGAGTTTGATCACATTATGAAGCGTGAAGCTAGTAACTATACAGATATTAATACGTTACAAATTAAAGAGTATGACAAAAAGTTTCTTAGTTGGAACGGAATGTTTAGGCCTCATAGAAGCACTATAGTCTATCTACTTGAATGTCTAGATGTTCTATCTAAAGGCTACGTTAGCTTTAACACTAAAGGCGGTAATCCAGAACACATTGTAGAGTGGATATGTGACGCATTAAAGTACAATGAAGAATTTACAAAATTGATGGAAGATAACGCTGACAAGATTGCAGCATTACCTTCAGAAATATTCTTGGATGACCCTTTTAAAAACTTAGCCTCACATCCTGGCGACATTTCATTGTACGAAAATACTTATTTTAGTTTGGTAACTGAAACGAGTTTCCCTTTCAAAAGATTCCATTATGGGGTTTTTGAAAACGCAATAACTGATGTGGGAAGAATACTCAGCGAGAAGATTTTTAAACCAATCGCAATGAAACATCCATTTATAGTAGTGTCTAATCCTAGAACGCTAGAATTATTACGTACCTTAGGCTACAAGACGTTTAGTCCATGGATTGATGAATCATATGATTTGATAGAAGATGATGCAGAACGATTATTAGCGATTGCAAAAGAAACAAAAAGATTATGCGACCTTAGTACTCAGGAACTCACTGAGTTCTTGATTAATTGTAAAGAAATTTGTGAATATAATCGTGAAGTTATGATGTCAAAAACAATTGACGATTACTGGCACGACATTATATAGTAAAGTTTCCGTTGCCGTAGCTCTTACGCTCTTTGACAGGATCGTTTAGTTTATCAGCAATAATATTCTTTAGAACATAACGTTCTTCCATAATGTCTCGGACATATAATGCTCTACGGCCAATCTCAGCTAAATCAAACTGGTCGTCTACCCGCTTTTTCTTGAAATCGTCTTCGACTTCCCAAACTCTAGCATGTACGTCATACAGTCTATCAAGTTCTTCCTTAATACATTCTAAATCAATAAGCTCCATTTGCTCTTGATAAAAATCTAGTTCTTCTTTGTTGTTTCCCAACTTACTAAACTTGAGTTTAGCAATGCAATAACGGTCTACTAATTCAATTACAGGAAATTTATACATAATAGTTTTCTTTCATATATGATAACAGGTATTCAGCAATTTGTATTTGCGTATCGAATGAAGTGTGATATAGTATATTAGATCCTTTATCAATAATTCTATTCGATTCTATCAGATTATTTATATTGTGGACAGTGGGTATGCCTTTAAACCAAGAACATCTATCTGTTATTCTTAAAGGATCGATGCATACTATATAAGGTATACCAGATTCATGCAGTTGATGTAGTACTGCATACATCATCCATACATCTACTTGCATTTTCCAATCAGGGTGATATAGATATTTGGCCCAGTTTTTAATAGCCTTTTGTTTTTCGTCAGCTTCTTCGCACTTATCGAATGTAGTAAAAAAATTATTAGTTATTATTTCAACAAGGTTAGTACTTATTAATTTAGGATCCGTACCAACATAATCAGCATTACTACTCAGTGAGCTAGTTGCATGATGATATGCTATATTGTTGACCGTAAACTTATTAGTTGATATAGCATCATTGATAGGGAATTCTATTCTATCGCTATATGTAGTTCCTACTAAGATTAAGTCAGGCTTTTCTTGTATAGCACTATCAATTTGAATTGCTATTCCGCCATTACTCATACCACCTCTGCTATACGCTAGTAATTCATATCCAAGATGGTTTGCTATTATTTCTGAAAAATGAGTGCCCGGATAATCAATAGCAGGGGACATAAAACTATCCCCGCACACAATCATTTTTTTCATTAGACTACATAGACTTCCGGGAAGTATTTCATAAACAAATCGTGTTCTTCATTGCGAACTGTTTTAATTCTTTTGCTAATTTCTGCAAAGAAATTCCAAGCTAACGGAATGAACAATATTCTGTCATCTTTACTATAATCATTTAATGAATCAATAGACTTGATGGGACTATTCGTGCCCGGAGCATACATGTTTTGTTTCAGAGGACTGTCATCAATGATTAAGTCTAACGGTGTATCAATATAGTTTAATAGAGTATTACCTTTTGCGGCTGCGCCATAGCCAACTATCTTGTATCCATCATCTCTATATTGCTGAATAGTAGCTTTGAGAGAAGACATATTTCTTTTGACATTTTCTTCCCAATTGATATAAGTGTCAAGCGTAGTAAGCTTGTGTTCCATAGCTATCAGATTATCAATATTATATGGTCTAGCTTCATTTAACGATAATACAAAGACATAGCTATTGCCGTGAATAGGCGTCTTGATAACGTCGATCAAATTTATTCCTGCTCTTTTAGAAAGCTCATTTATACTATTGATGTTAAAGAAGTTGACATGTTCGTGGTAAATTGTATCGAATTCGTTATTAACAACCATATCAGCCTGACTAGTCTGAATATACAATTTTGTATGCTCCGACATTAACTTTTTGCACGTTAATAGAAAATCGATAGGATTGGGGTTGTGTGCAAAAACGTTTTGTGCAGTGATGGCATCTACTGGAACACTAAACAAATCTATAATATGTGGTCCAAAATAGTCGCATATTATATTATGATTTTCAGAACTAGTTGGATAAATGTTTTGTGCAGGATCAATTCCATATGTATTGTAGCCTAGCTCCTTGAAATAGTTCAACTGAGTTCCGTCATTGCAGCCGATATCTAAAACACTATTAGTGAGTTGATCACATGTTTCATCGACATAACCTGCAAACCACTTGCTATAGTCTTTAAGCGTTTGACTTGTACCAGCAACATAGAGATAGTTAGAATAGATAATCGTTGGATCAACTGTATGTGACAATTGCAAGTGATAGCAATCCTTACACAGATTTACACGTAGAGGATATCTATCCTGATCATTGGGCTTATTTGTTAAGTTATTAGCTAGCGGTTGAAATCCTAAATCTAGTGAGGGCGTTAAATTATCGCTTCCGCATGCCAAGCAATGAGTATTTTCAATCATAATTTGTAAATCTATTCCTGTCTGAGAACTTTGTTCTTTCAAAGTTGTCTGTTAATTCTTTAACAATAGAATCAATTGTTGCGTTAAAAGTAAAGTCATATGTTTCTTTAAATTTGGTAGTATCCATAATAAAATCATATGCACCAGTAGTGTTCAGCGTCTCGTGTACAGTAGAATTCAACATATTGCTTACACCTAAGCTTATGTTCTCTACAGTGTCGATAAAGCTTGACAAATTGTATATTCCTGGAGTTGGGCGATCAATAATTGTTTTAACTGCTTGAGATAGGTCACTTATTCCCAATATTGGTCTCTTGATGTTTTTATTACTAACTATAATCGACCCGTCATATAATGACTTCTTAGCCATTGAATTGATCATTAATTCTTCTCTAGTATTAGGGCTCCAACCGTTAACAGTTCCAAATCGTAATCCTACGATTTTGTAGCCTTCCTTGATAAATTTTTGTGCATGTAAATCTAATGAATATTTTGTCAAGTCATAATTATTGATTGGTTTGAACTTTAAGGGAACATCTTCTACTGAGACTTTATTCGATGAACCATAAACACTGCCACTGCTAGCGTAGATCAATAATTGTGATTTGTCTAACTTATTTACAAGATCGATGAAGTTATTGACGTTGTTATTCCAACTAGAAAGTATTGGTCCATCACACATCTTTACAGATGAGTGACCAGCTAATAATACAACAGCATCATATTTTGATAGTTCTTGTTTGGACAACGCCCTGTAATCTTTTAGTTCGGTAGTGGTTGAGGGAGAATCGAACCAACATGCATCTATACTGTGCATGGTATATACTAAGTGTAGGTCGTGGATTAATCGTGAACCAATGTATCCGTTACCACCTATAATAAGAACTGATTTTGACATGTCGATCTATTTATAAGCAACATGGTGCAGTTCATCAAAAGTTAGTGAATCAATATACTAGTACGACAATACCGGAGCCACCGTTGCCGCCCTTAGCCGAATCAGTAGAAGCAGATTTACCACCTTGACCACCGTTACCGGTGTTTGCAGCACCGTTAGCTCCATCAGTAGTTGGGCCTCCAGCGCCGCCACCTGCGCCACCTACACCATATGTAACACTAGAACCAGTGATACTTGATGTCAATCCAGCGCCGCCCGCGCCTGGAGTTGCGCCTGTATTTGCTGTTCCGGCCCCTGTTGCGCCGCCGCCACCTTTACCACCGTTGCCTCCGCCAGAGCCACTGCCACCTTTTGGTGCGGTTGTAGTACTTACCTGTGCTGCGCCGGGCGTGCCTCCTGTTCTTGATCCTAACCCTTGGCCGCCACCTAAGGCAATGACAGTCGAGAATACAGAAGCATTACCCGGTAGCCCTGGATTGTTAGTTCTTGCGTCGGCGCCGCCGGCTCCACCTGCACCTACTGTAATAGTATAGGTTTGTCCTGGAGTCACTGATAATCTATCAGTCAATACCATGCCACCGCCCCCGCCGCCGCCACCAGCATTATCGTATCCGTTGCCGGCACCGCCACCGCCACCTACTACAAGATATTCAACAGAATATACACCCGCAGGTGCAGTCCATGTAGTAGTTCCTACGCTAGTGAATGAGGTGATAGTTGTAGTCGTAGAGTACCATGGTCTACCCAATAGAAGTCCGTTTGGGTGTGGATTGGGAGTAGAAACATTACCTATATATTGAGAAGGTAATTCAGTGATATCATATTCGTCTTGTGGGTTTCCTGCGGCTGTTCTATCTAGCGCAGCTAAATCTAATTTAGCAATCTGTCTATCTTGTAATGTAGGTAAATCTGCAATAATATTGCCGGTTCCCAATGCAGTACCGCTAGTAATGCCGTAACTAGCAAGAGTGTTAGCATCGTCTAATACTTGCTCATTCAAATTGACATTGTACCAACTTGAATCAACTCCAGTCGCTGCATCAATTGTAGACTTTAATGTAGCAACGGTAATACTATTATCTACCGTATACTCATCAAACTGTCCCGCATTCAATAAGCTCTGAACAGTAATAGTAATCGATGCCATAGTTCTTTACCTTAAGAGAATGTTGCGCCTACAGTATACCACTGACTAGAACTAGTTGCATAGTATTGAATGCTTGCACCTGAGGTATGTGAGTATGCTGCGTTAGTAGAACCACTATTAATAGCTCCGCCGGTTGCTGGATATACATTAAGAGTATTGGCACTAGTATTATTAATGATGAGTACCATACCAGCAACTGCTATAGGTAATGCTACCCCTGCACCTGATGCTACAGTAGATACAACATTAATTTCTTTAGCCAATACTGTTGCAGTACCTTGAGTTGTTCCGGCAGCACTAACAGCAGCATCAATAGAACGAATATGATATGAAGTTGCTACTACGTTTGCACCGTTTACATTACCGCTAGCGGTGACTGTATTAGCTGTGACTGTATTAGCTGTGGTTAGGTTTCCGCCGCTTACGTTTCCAGTAGCAGCTACTACACCAGAAGTAGTTAAGTTTCCACCGCTCACATTACCTGTTGCAGATACTACACCGAGAGTAGTAATATTTCCACCGCTCACATTACCTGTTGCAGCGATAAGACCTGCTGTACCTAAGTTACCTACATTAGCGTTACCAGTTACGCTTAATGCACCGGCGGTAGTAAGATTACCGCCGCTTATATTACCAGTAACTGTTAGTAGATTTGTTGATTTATTGAAAGTAAATCCACTGCTAGCGTTCACGTTTCCGTCGTCATTGAACAATGCTTGAGTGTTTGATCCAGGTGCAACAAATGTACCGCTTATGTTACCGCTAACATTACCAGTAACGTTACCTGTTAGATTACCTACAACTGTTGTAGCGATGATAGTACCATTTGCAATATTTGCACTGATGCCAGAATTAGCTGCCAATGCATAATTTGCTGTACTGCTACCACTGACAAAGACAGGATAGTATATACCAGTTGATTGCGATGTTACTACTGCAAAATCGCTTACATTAGCATAAGCAACACTTAAGTTAGCAACACGAGTAGTCGAAGTGACTTGAATAGGTGCAGTTCCAGTTGCGATATTTGAAACTAGTCTAGAAGCAGTGACATTGCCAGTAATGTTAGCATTTGCAGTTACATTCAAGTTACCAGTAACGTTAGCATTAGCACCTACGGTTAGTAGGTTACCAATAGCACCATTATTTGCACTTAAGTTTGCAGTAATGTTAGCATTTGCAGTTACATTCAAGTTACCAGTAACGTTAGCATTAGCACCTACGGTTAGTAGGTTACCTATCGCGCCATTATTGGCTGATATGTTAGCAGTGACGTTTACATTACCAGTAACATTGGCATTAGCACCTACAGTAAGTAGATTACCTACAGCAGCATTATTTGCTGCTAGATTTGCTGTTATATTAGCATTCGCAGTTACATTCAAGTTGCCAGTAATATTAGCATTAGCACCGAGGAACGCTGCACCAGTCAAGTGTAAGTTTGTACCTATATTAGCATTCGCAGTTACATTCAAGTTTCCTGTGATGTTAGCGTTGGCACCCACAGTTAATAGATTACCTATAGCACCGTTATTAGCTGATAGATTTGAAGTAACATTTAGTAGTGTTACAGAAAGATTTCCTGTTGCAGCGTTAAAGGAAATATTAGCGTTAGATGCTAGTGCGTAGTTGGCAGTTGAATTGCCACTGACAAATACCGGATAAAAAGTTCCTGTAGTAGCGGCGGTTACTACTCCGAAGTCTGAAACATTAGAGTAGGAAACATTCAAGTTTGATACACGAGTCGTACTTGTTACTGTTAGAGGAGCAGTTCCAGTTGCAACATTAGAAATAAATCGTGATGCAGTAGTGACACCGGTTGCATTTAAGTTGGTGACATTAGCATTACCTACCAATGTAAGAATACTACTTCCGTAATCGTAAGTGAATAGTCCTGACCCTTGTAGACTACCAGTTTCATTATATTGAATTTGTGTGTCAGTACCTCCAGCCGGGCTAAACGTTACGCTTGACCCTAATGTAGATACTGCTTCGCCGCCTACTTGATAAACTTGAGCAGTTAGTCCTGATGTTGTTTGAAGAGGAACAACGTTAGAAGCATTACTATCAGGTGAGGTTGCAATTTTAATAGTAGTACCGCTAGGAGGAGTTCCAAGAACATAGTAAATTGTATTTGCAGTAATACCGCTAGTACTCATGTTTCCTATAAATTTAACCGCAGCGTTTGCAGTAAACGGAGATGAGTTAGCAACAGTGATCACGTTAGTAGAAACTGTAGTTGCAGAAACAGTAGTGTATGAATATGCATTGTACGAAGTAGAGTTCACTGCACCGGAGAAGTTAGCACCATCGAAACCAGTATAAAGTCTGAATGTGGTTGATGTTAGGACGTTAGCATAATAAATGTTACCTGATAATTCTGTCATCCCCTGAGGATCAACTATCGTTATTTGGGCGCCGTTCGTAAAGAAACTATCACTGACTGTTGTAACTACAGCAGGGTTAGCTTTAGTAACATTAAGAATTCCAGCAACAATCGTACCTTTAGGAGTCCAAGAAAGATTTCCTAAACCATCTGTCTGCAATACGTAACCTACAGCGCCACCTGTTAGTTTAACGTTTCCTACGTCTCCTAGAGTGATCAGTCCACCGACATCTCCGCCCTTGTTAACCCAATTAGTACCATCGAATGCAAGAATTTGGCCATCAGCGATTGTAGTGTTACTGATATTTAAATTACCAACAGAACCATCTAGCTGGCTAAAGCTAATTTGAGAGTAGCTTGTTAGAATTTCTATGTTTTCATTGGGACTAGTCTTACCAATGAATAGTCTTTTAGCATCATTTGCCCAACCGAATTCGGCATCGTCCAGTTGTGGCAAGTCGACCAAGTTACCCGATCGTTGCTGAATTTTAGAAATCTGTAAAATTGCCATAAGAGTATTCTTTACCTATTGAATACACTTATTTATGCTTTGTTACAGGAACTTGGTGTAGTATTCCTCTACTCGTTTCCACCAACGATCTGACCAAGTATCAAACTCGTTACCTTCTACGATGAATTCTTGATACTCATTAGCTGCTGAACACATGAAGATCACGCCCTTGCGTATCTTTGTACCATATACTTCGTTATGAGCGTTCGCATATGCTGTTAACTGTAAGAAATAGTCTTCAATCCATTCACGCTTCTTAGGCTTATTAGTCTGCTTGTGATCCATGATAGCTTCATCGCCACTATGCAGTCCTACTAAGTCCGTGGTCCCAGCATAAATTTTAGGAAAATATAGAGATACTTCCGTGCCCCAGAACTCGGGACAGTTGGAAAGCCCTCTAGATATGATTGTATGCGCCATCGTATGAGATTGCTTGCTATACGGATTGCTTCCGGGCTCACCTGTTTCTCCTTTAAGAACATAGTTCTCAAGATACTTATGCATTCTGGTGCCTCTTCCGGCAGCTTCGGTAGTAATTTCTTTGGCTTTTTGTTCACCTACTCTTCGGCGCCACTCAATTAGTGCTTTCTTTGCTTCAAGTGGTTTAGTTGCGTCAAGAATAGTAGTAACGCTGGGAAGCTTTTCTCCGTCAGGAGCAACATACTTACGACCCTCGTTAGTCGTTTCACGCTTCATTTCTTCGTAAGGGAATTTAGTTATTAAGGGCATTAAAATATCCAATCTGCATTATTACGCCCTCTTGCTTGACGTTCTTCTACTTCGTCGTAAAAATCTTTCAGTTTTAAATGTTCGGATTCTACAGTATTGACAATATATTTGTCAGTTAGTGCTTGATAAAAATGATCAGCAATCTTAACTTGTGCATCAGCGTCATCATGACCACACGGAAGCTTACCTAAGGTTCTTGAAAAGCTTAAATAATCTTTTACATGATTGATATCATTCATTGTGTAATCAAATAGTTTTGGATATAGCTCACTAAGCTCATCACTAATAAAGCGACCGTTATCTATCATTTCAGCCATAAGATAATTAGTATCGGTCGATTTGAATAGATTAATGATAGCTAACCAAATATGTAATTTAGCCTTTGCTAATATTAGAGGATCGTTACTTCTATCCAGAAGTCTTACAAATTGATTTTCCCATGGAAAATCATAATTACCTCCTACTAAATTAAGTGCAATATATTCTTCGGTGTGTCTGTTATATTGCTCTATTCTAGTACATGAGGACATTCCTATTATATAGAACGGATTGCTGCCAGTGTCTTTAAAAAAGTAATCTACAGTTTTACGATAAATTCTGTAATTTCCTGTTCCTCCAATAGCAAGATTTACTACAGGAACATTTAGTTTTTTTGCCAATAAAGCGGGCCAGCCTTGAGTAGAAGGACTTTCTAATCCTTCACAGTATGTAAAACTGCATCCGTTAACTACTAAATGAGATATTGCTATTTCTTTTTTCATTGAAAGTATATTATAGCAGAGTGTTGCTTAAAAGCAACATTTATGGTTACTTTTTAAGAGCGTGTTTAGCCATTTTTGCGACTGTTTTCTTGTCTTCGCCTTCAGGTGCATCTAGAGTAGTATTATCTGGGAAGCCTTTAAACACTACCTTATCACCTTTAATGTTAGTGATAACATCCTTTAAGGGAGGAACCTTAATCATATTATATAGATCATTAACGTCTAATATAATATCATATTGCTGGAAGTAATCTAATAGGTCGTCGACGGAGTAGTTGTTTGCATCAACTTCTCCGTCTTCTATTTCTTGCTGTAATTGGTTGGTCAATGCAACAACTTGTGCTATCATAGCACTATTTTGCTTTTGATCGAACTCAAAGAGAAGCATAGGTGCTTATCTCTTTGCTCTACCGACCATACCCACTTCTTCCTCTTCGTCATCTAGGTCTGGAATAGGAGGAAGTTCTGCGCCTGGTTCTTCTGCTGGCATTTCAGCATCAACATCTAGATCAAGATCAACTTCTTCTTCTCCGCCCATATCGCCTGCTGGAGCAGCAAATGCATCAGCGGCGCCTTGACCAGTCAATCCACCCAGGGCTGACTTGAGAGAAGTCTGTGCTTGTTGTAGCGCACCATTTAGCTGAGTCAATGCATCTGTTGCAGTCTGATTGAAGGATTCGCTTTCGTTGGCGCCGATTTCGCTCTGAATTGAATCTACAAGAGCAGGAAGCTCTTTAACAAGCATGTCGTTAACATCTTCGTACATCTTTTGTACTGAATCGATCATATCTTGTGCAGCAAGAATAACCTGTGACTTTTCAACTTCTTCGTTTTCAACAACAATACGTGGAGCAGGAGCTACCTTCATATGCTGTGTAAGAGCCTGTTCCATAAAGACTAGCTTTAGGTAAGCCGGATTAGTCTGAGCCTTGTGGAACTCAGGTGAACGCTTTGATTCAGCAATAAGTCCTTTGACCTTAGACAACATAGTTCGTGTCTTGCTTCTGTCCAAGTCAGATACGTCAAAGTTCATTGAAAAGCTTTCTTTTAATGCCTTAACAGCAACATTTTTATTTTCTAAATCGGTAAGTTTCATAGGTTATTTTTCCCAGTGTTGTAAAGTATTTATCTTAGTCGTTTAATTTTAGAATCCTTTATTCTAAAATTTCGGTCTTGTATTGTTTTGCTATTGTTGACGTACTCAGTAAGTTCAGAAATCAATTGTCTTCTCTTGAAGGTATCTTGCTGCAATTTAGTTATAGATACCATTGTGGTGAACTCACTAGTTGAATTTTTGATTCTGTTCTTGTGTGCTGCGATATCAACCTCAATACTACTCAACTTTAAGTCCAGTGACACTATTCTTCTAGCGTCTCTATACTTTCCTGCGTTTTCTAGTATACACCAAGCAGCGGCGTTTTTCAAACTAGCGAACTCAATTCTTTCAGAGGTCTCCAAACAAAAAACTTTATAATTGTTCTTCATTCTGAATATGATGTACTTGTTGAAAAGATAGTATTTTCCAGAGGAATCTTTAGTAAAGATTAACTCTCGCAACTCGGAGGATAACTCATTATCAACAAATCGTGCAATCTTTGTAACGTCCATTATAAAACCTCAAAATGTATATTCTTTAGTTCAGGGGTAGTGTCCAAAAATTTAGGACACATTGAATGCTGATTGTCACATATGATCATGGGTACACCCTCACAATCCTTATATAATGCTCCCAGCGGTGTTATTCCGTTTTCAAAAACACTCGAATGCTGTACTTCAAATTCAAATTTCCAACAAGCTACGTTTTCGCTATTGTACAAAAAACCAAACATTTCATACAACGCTTCATTCATTATTACTTCAGATGGCACTCGTATTACTTCAGGCTGTGATCTTAATGAAATCACCTGAAGTATGGTATCGAAATTACACTGTGTATTTCTACGCTTGACCCAGCCTTCTACGTCATCTTCTGTAGGCTTTGATCTATTCAATACACCGGTTTGCGTAATATCAAACAACGTGTGGCATCTGATTCTATGCATATCAATATTTAACTTAATAAAAAGCCCGGAGATAAATTAATATCCCCGGGCCTTCGTAGATTAGTTTTACTAACTATTAGTTAGTGAAGGTTGCAGATGCAGTAACAGCAACGTTTGCTGAGGTCCATGCATTTGAAAGTGCTGCGTCAAGTGAAGCAGTTGTCCATGCACCAGTTGGGTATACAGCAACAGCTAGAGTGTCGTCAGTTGTGTTGGTGTACTCGTACATGTATACAGTTGCAAGCTGCTGAACAGTCTGGAATACTGCATTGATGTTGTCAGCTACCTGTGAACCGTTGCCTGTGATGGTGAAGAAGTCAAGCTTCGGACCCTGAGGCTGTACAGTTACAGCAGAATCAATTGCTGAGGTTGAACCTTCGTTTGTGTATGATGGTGCGTCGAGCCATAGAACTTGCTGGAAGTCACCGTTAACGCGGGTAAATTGTGCCATTTTCGTTTTCCTTATAAAAGTGAGCCAATGCTCATACTTTTATTTATGCCTGAACGAAAAAAACTTGGATTTGGGTAGAAAAATTTGTTATTTGTTGAAGTGGGCGCCGCCAAACCGCTGTCTGTTCACCAACTTTAAGAGGCCAATGCTAGACGGAACTACAAATCCTTCTCCGCCTTTCTCTCCGTCCGTAGTCTGTGAAAAACCTGTTACCTGTTGTTCTAGCTGCGCTGCTAGGTTTTCTTTCAGGTTTGCTATGCTGTTCCAAACATGTTCAAGTGCTTTAAGACCTTTTGCATTCTCTGGAATATAAACTGACAGTTTTTGATATTGCTTTTTGCTTACTTTACTCTGGGGACTAGCTAACCAGTCCATCAAATCAAGATCAGTTTGTCTAGTGATCTTTTTGTTAAAGTAAGTTTGAATTGCTGATCTTGCAACACCATCCATACCGTTCAAGAATTGCTCTGCAATCTTACCTTCAGTATTCACCGCATTGCGGGCAGCATTTACTAGGTTAGTAGGAGACTTTAATTTAAATGACAGTCCTGCCTTAGGTGCAATGATTGCCACATCACTCTTATTAACTAGTCCGGTTTTTCCGTCCCAAGGTGCGCCATTTCTTTGGTGAACCACTATTGCAGCAATCTTACCTTCAATAAGTTTACCTATTTCACTGTTTACCGGAATATCGTAAGTTACAGTAATTGCTTTGAATACAAAATTACCGTTAACTGGTTGTAGTGGGCCATTTTCACTGACTGCCATTAAGTCGCCTTTATAAACAGCACGGTCAGTAAGGTCTTGACGTAATCCTTCCCAGATTGCAGCTATTTTACCATATAATTCAGGTCTTGCTTTTCTTGATTTTTTTATCTGCGTGTCATACTTTTCCCAGTCTTGTGGGCTATATGCATAAAATCCTTCAGGCATATGCTTATCATTGATGAAGAATTTACCTTCAGGACTAGTCCCGAAATATAAGGCAATTGCGCCGTCCCACTTAATGCTGATTTCCGAATCA
>JACCDW011148668.1_pt1 | contig 20439 bp, 15 predicted proteins | sample 7449781 | NCBI WGS metagenome assembly JACCDW01 (sample SAMN15323449, study PRJNA562643) | freshwater metagenome | isolation source: river surface water | place: USA:Blue River Watershed | collected 2017-08-18
ATCCTCACCCTGGACACTCTTCGACTGATGCGCCTGGGTCGTCTTTACAGCCGTGAGCGCTGGATCACCTTTGGCGCGGTTGTGCTGGCCGGAATTTTTGGTACCTCAGCTATTTCTTATGCTGGAAATCTTGCCGGGGTGCAGGCCAATTTCATCGGCAGCATCTTCAATCAGGGTGGCTTTACCTCGCCGGTCGATGGGCGTTACAACATCATGCTGCTTGGTGCCGATGCGGGAGCCGATCGTTTTGGAATTCGCCCGGACTCAATCTCTGTAATCAGCATCGACGCAGCCACTGGGCAGACCGTGAACATAGGAATTCCGCGCAACATGCAGCACGTGGGGTTTTCATCGGGGTCCCCAATGAACAAGATTTACCCAAACGGTTGGAACTGTGGAATTGATTGCTTGATTAATGCGATCTATAAAGATGTAGAAGATAACCACGCCGATGCCTACCCCGATGCCGCGAAAAAAGGTTCAACCCCTGGCACTGAAGCAACCAGAGATGCGGTTGAGTATGTCACCGGGCTACAGATACAGTCTTACGTGCTGGTCGACATGGCGTCTTTCACTGAGCTAATTGATGCGCTGGGGGGCATCACCATCAATGTAAAGGAACGACTACCTATTGGTGGTCAGCGCGACGACCTCTCTGACGTGAAGGGTTGGATCGAGGCCGGAAAGCAACACATGGATGGCTACACCGCTCTTTGGTATGCCCGCAGCCGCCACAGCACCAGTGACTACGACCGCATGCGTCGGCAGCACGAGGTGGAGCAGGCCGTTCTTAGCCAGATTGAGCCAGCAACCGTATTAACTCGCTTCCAGCAAATAGCTTCGGCGGGCCAAAAACTAGTACGCACCGATATTCCGAGCCCAATGCTCGCTCAGTATGTGGAATTAGCTGGCAAGGCTCGTGCCATAGGTATCCAAGAACTGAGTTTGGTTCCACCAAAAATTGATGTGATTCACCCAAATTTCTCAGCAATTCATGAAATGGTAAAAAGGTCCTTCGCAACAACTAATGCAGCTGGCGAAGTAAAGGAGTAATTATGAAGAAGACTCTTGCAGTCTCCATCGCAGCTCTATCAATCGGCACTTTGTCAGTATTTTCTATGACCGGTTGTGCACTTCTATACCCAAACTGGGGCACTGATCAAAACCCTTCGACTTCGCAATCTCCGTCGGCCACAGAGGTGTCACCGACACCAAGCGAATCTCCATCGGCCTCAGCGGCACCTAGCCTTGGTGTTGCAAAATTCAACTTCATTGATTTGAGTGTGGACTCTGCAACCGGATACGTTTCTGCGGTAGTTGAAGTAACCAATGCGGCTGAAGACGGCGGAAAGTGCACCTTCACACTAGCCAGCGGAGGCGTGACCAAAACCGTTTCGGTCAAGGCAGAGGCAAACGTTTCAACCACTCAGTGCTACCCGGCAATGCTGCCAACCGCTGGCCTGCCAAAAGGTAAGGCAACCGTCACGGTCTCTTATGTTTCGGCAGCCTATGAAGGCAGCACCAGTGCGGGAGTGACCATACCGTGATTGCAAACCAGTTTTCTAGACTGGTTGCGATAGTTGTTTCAGCACTCCTAGTCGCGACCGGGTTTGTTGCCCTGTCTGCGGCACCGAAAGCACAGGCTGCGGATGCGTCAAAATTTGATCCGGGCCTGATTATTAGTGACAGTGTTTTTTATGACTTTGGGGCAATGTCTGTCACAGAGATTCAAAGATTCCTAAACAGCCAGGTTCCCTCTTGCAACGACGGCGACGGCGGGCCAAAGTGCTTGAAAGATTACACGGAGGACATCGTAGGTTCAGCGGCAATCGCAGACACCCTGCACTGGTGGGATGAAAACCCAAAGGTTTGCACCGATATTGCTCCCGCTCAAAATCAAACAGCCGCGCAAATTATTTTCAAGGTTGCCCAAGCTTGCGGGATTAATCCGCGCGTAATTTTGGTGACTCTGCAAAAAGAGCAGGGCTTGGTGCAGGCTCGAAACCCAACCGAGTATATGTATAAAGCCGCAATGGGCTACGGTTGCCCCGATACTCACCCAGAAATTTGCGGCAAGGACTCTTTGGTATCCAGCAGATTGTTCTGGCAGGTTTTGCGCGGAGTCTCACAATTCAAGTGGTACGGCGACCCAAGAGGATCTTTCACTTACCTTGCAGTGGGATCGACCAAGCAAATTTCGTACCAGGCCAACAACCCTGGCTGTGGAAAAAAGAGTGTCACCATCAAGAGCCGCGCCACCGCTGCGCTCTACTACTACACCCCATACACACCGAATGCTGCCGCGTTGGCTAATCTCTACGGCACCGGTGACTCGTGCAGCGCATACGGAAACCGAAACTTTTGGCGCTTCTACACCGATTGGTTCGGTGACCCAATTGGTGGTGGCTTCCTGCTCAAGAGCTCACAATCTGACACTTACCTAATCGTCGACGGCAAGAAGTATTTGATTGACGATGTTGACACAATTGCGGCCATGAAACCGCTTGGTCCGCTTGGCACCGTGTCACAGGCATATCTTGATTCCTTCGTTGATTCTGGCAAGGCAAGCCGTTTGGTTAAGTCACCGGCGCTTGGCAACTACTACTTCATCGACGGTGGTCAAAAGTACAAGTTCACCAACTGCACGCAGGTTGCAGTGTTTGGTTTAGATTGCAACAACGCAATCACCCTGACTCAAAACCAGATGAACGCTCTAGCATCAGCAAGCGGAGTTACCGAATACCTTTCGGGCGACGCGGGTCAAACCTTCTTGATTCAAGATGGAGCCAAGCGACAAATTCTTGATGCAGATTCGCTTGCGGACTCTCGCATCGGTGTTCCTGCGCTGTCCACCATCAAGGTTTCTGCATTCAAGAATCTTCCGTGGGGAAAGCCGATCATCCGCAAAGGTGTTTCTTTCACGAACCTTGCCACCGGTCAGCTTGCCTTGTATGACGGAACCTTTTACTACGACATAGATAAGGCAACCGCGGCCGACATCGACTTCACCAAGTGGTTCCCTAAGTCAACCGGCAGCATGCTTGGCGAGGCGATCGCCAGCGTGGCCGGTCCGGTGGCAATTAAGAGCATCATGAATGACGCCGCCGGTAACCAGTACCTAATCACCAAAGAGGGAAAGCGCAAGGTTGCCGATGCCCAGGTGATTGCAAAGAACGCTCCGGTGGTTTCTGATGAATTCTTGGCTCAAATTCCTGATGCTCCAACTGCAGTGGAATCAACCCTGGTGGTAAAGACTGCAACCGCAAAGTCGGTCTATCTGGTCGCCGGTGGTGAAAAGCGATTGGTGCTCAACTCAGCAGATGTTTCTAAATTTGCACCTGTTTTGAAATCCACCAAAGCCGAGACGCTATCAAAATCCGCGGTAGCGCAGATTCCAAGCGGACACCCAGTTATTGCCCCTGGAACCTATGTGCGTTCAAGTGATTCCACCAAGACCTACCTAATTGATGGTTTGAAGCGGGCACTAGTTGTTAACGACGCCAATCAGGCGGCCCTGCTAGGCCTTAAGAACTTGCGGACCATCCCTGCTGCTCAATTCAAGGGCTATGCAAAGACCAGCAAACTAAGCGGCATCAAATTCGTTTGTGACGCAAATTACTTTGTGGCAATTACCGGAAAGCTTTACCCGCTTTCGGAAATTGATGCCAGTCATTACCCTGGCCGTGGCCAGACTCTAGACAAGGCAACCTGCGCGGCACTGGCAACCACTGGCACCACACTTGGTCGATTCGTTAGAACTGCTGCCAAGTCTTATTTCTTGATTGAGGGTCAAACCAAACGTGCAATCAAGAATGTTGCTGCCTACGAGAAACTTCGTGGAACCGCACCAAAGGCTGTGCTGGTTGGTCCTTACTTCTTGACAAAAATCCCAACCGGTAAGGCCGCGGGGGTGAGCGTGTCGGTAGATCGTTTCAACGTGGAGCCGCCAATTGTTTTCCCTGAGCCATCGGTTAGTCCTAGCCCATCACCAAGCCCATCGGCTACTCCTTCGGCCAGCCCAAGCCCTTCGGCCAGCCCAAGCGCTAGCCCAACGCCTGTTGCATCACCAAAGCCAAGCGCCACAGCAAGCACTGAAAAGGTTCATATATTTCAGGCAGCTGACAGAAATTTCACGATTGCAGTCCGGAATCTAAAAGTAGATTACGCAAGCACGCTTAGGCTAAACAAACTTCGTCAACCAGGATTTAATGAAAACTTGATGGTTCCTGGTGTCACCAAAATCTACTTCAAGAAGTAGTTTTTGCGTTGGCGAAAACTAAGCAACCGAACTCGCTTGGGAGATCGACCGCGAGGTTCTAGCATTTCCTCTGGTTGGTTTACCTTCACGACAAAGAGCGCAAGAAGTACCCAACCAATTTCAATTAAGATTCTTGACTCAGTCAGACTCCAGACTGCCAAGCCCATAAAAATTAAGATTGGCCAGAGGTAAAGGGCCACAGTGTGTCGCACGGCAAGACGCCAAAGTTTTATAAAAGTGCTCAAAAATAAAATTCCAAAAATTGCTGCACCAATAAATCCCAGCTGCAGGGTGATGTCTAGATAGGCATTGTGTGCCTGGTAGTAGGGAACATTGTTAATGACAACCAAACCTTCGTATGGCTCAACCCCGGGCATCCAGTGACTGGTCCAACCCCAGCCAAAAACTGGCCGCTGTTCGATTAGTCCCAGTACGAGTTTCCAAATACCACTTCGCCCGGTCATGTCTGGGCTTTTGCCGAAGAATTCAAAAACAGTTGCCCGGAAGAAAAGAACAATCACACCAACAGTCCCGGCGAATGCCCAAGCCACTCGGTAGTACTTATGACGAACTTCACGCTCTTTGCCCTCTGCCGCAATTGAAACGATGGCGGCAATCACAATCGCTGTCATTGCAAAACCGATTCCAGCAGACTTGGCCAGCAACATGGTTGTCACAGAAGCCAAAATACAAAGTGCGCTAATCCAACGCTTCGTGCCGATGATTGCGTACTCAACCGCAAAGGTGACTACGCCCAGCATGGCAACAAATGCCAGCAGATTAGAGTTGCCCACAATTCCCTGAATTCGCTCACCGTCAAACAGGTTTCCCTGAGTCCAGTAGAAGGCAGCGGCAGGAGGCTTCTCACCGGAGTAATTTTTGAAAATCGGTGCGATTGGTCCTTGAACAATTGCCGCCGCAACAAACTCAAAAATTAGCGAGGCGCCAAGGATGAAGCGAATCACATTCGCAAAGACGCGCAGTAGGTGCCGCCAGCTGAACAGCCCCACTAGGAACAAGGCGAATGCGGTGGTGGCAATTTGTGAGACTGTTGCCAGTGCGGTGATCGAAGGATAGGCCGACCATATTGTGCTGAGGGCCATCCAGCCCAAGGCTGCCCAAAGTGGCCAAGGAATCTCACGAAAAGTGTTGCTTGGTTGATTCCTGAAAAACAGCACCATCGAGATTGATAGCAGGACCAGCAGGACCGCGCCCCAGCCCAGCCAGCCAATGCTGTAGCGCACGGCGTCGCCCGCCATCAAAGTGAAGATTCCCGCCGAAGCCGTCCAGGTCTTGGAGCGGTAGCCCTTTTCGCGCGTGTTGAAAACCACGCGAATAGGTCTAGTCAGTGCAGTCATTGCAGCTTCCGGTCGGGGTTATGTAAGTCTAATTCGCGTCAGCTGACTTTGCTCTGTCTGCATTTTTGAGCGCTCAAAGCTGGAGCTGCGAAGTTAGGCTAGACCCGCTGGGTGAAAGGGGAGCGGTGCTAGTCAAAATCTCAAATCAACCGCGCAACTATGCGTGGGGATCACGCACCCTTATTCGCGATTACTTTGGTCCTGACTTGACCCTGGCCAGCCCAGACCAACCAGCAGCCGAGGTGTGGTTTGGCACCCACGCAGGCTCGCCGGCGCTACTTGCCGACGATAGAGCGACCACACTTCGCGATCATCTAGGCGGCCATCAGCTTTCATTTTTACTCAAAATTCTGGCCGCAGATCAACCGCTCTCCATTCAGGCTCATCCAAACAGCCAACAGGCCAAGGCTGGATTTGCTCGTGAAGAAGCACAGGGAATCGCCGTCACCGCGAGTAATCGAAATTACAAAGATGACCAGCACAAGCCAGAGATTATTGTTGCGCTCTCAGATTTTGAGGCACTCTGCGGATTCAAACCGTTGAATGAAATCGATCAACTGCTCGAGGACATGGAAACTCACAGCGGTGTATCAGAGGGCTTCAGAATAATCTCGACACAGTGGCGCAAACTGCTTCACGAGCCAGACGGTCTTCGCAAGGTTTTCAGCGACATCAGTCATCGTCGCGGCAACCTTGACGGTTTCACGGCCGAGCTAACCGCAATGGCGGATTTCGAAGCCAGATTCGCTCTTGCCGAGCGACTCAACCTTTTATATCCAGGTGATCCCGGCGTGGTCTTGGCGCTGCTAATGAATCACGTATTTCTTGAGCCAGGAGAGGCGTTATTTTTACCGGCGGGAAACATTCACGCGTATCTAAGTGGATTGGGCGTTGAGCTAATGGCTGCGTCAGACAACGTGCTGCGCGGTGGGCTCACTCCAAAGCACGTTGATATTGACGAGCTCGAGCGGGTTGTTGATTTCACTCCCGGTCGAATCCCACTGGTTGTGCCGCGAGAGATCTCATCGGGGTTGATTCAATATCAGTGCAACACCGATGACTTCTTGTTATACAAATTGGAACCAAGCGGAGAGCGCTTGATGGCCGATTTGTCACTGCCCAGTGAGGCGGTAATTCTTTGCACCGCTGGGGAAATTGCGATCAGTAATAGCCTCGAGGAGCGTGTCGTTTTGCGTCGTGGTGAAGCGGCATACATGTCAGCCGATGCGCAGTTTTTCAGCATTTCAGGCAGCGGAACCGCTTTTTTGGCCACCGGAAAGGCATGAATAACCTATAAAAAGCCTGAGTTAGACCTTGAGGCTTAGAAATCTCAACTTGACACGGACCGAACTACAAGAGTGTAATTACAACCAAGGAATTATCCATTGAATTCCCTTGCGCTGAAGCTGGGGTTTTCGGAATAGGGAATGTAGTTATGGACAGTCGTAATCGTGTGCCAGAGAACTGGTTTATCGATCCAATTCGACTTGGTGTCGCGGGGGCGTACTCAGATTCTGAAACCGACCCACTTTCATGGCAGGCTGATGCACTTTGCTCACAGACTGACCCAGAGGCTTTCTTTCCAGAGAAGGGCGGATCAACTCGCGATGCAAAGCGCATTTGTTCGGGTTGCGAGGTAAAGGCAGAATGCCTTGAGTACGCACTTGAAAACGATGAGCGTTTTGGTATCTGGGGTGGTTTGTCAGAGCGCGAACGTCGCAAGCTTAAGAAGCGCGCTTAACCTCACGGCTTCAAGCCGTTGATCATGAAACCCTCAGTAGTAGCCGTCGTAATTTCACACGACGAGCCAGATTATTTATATAAAACTCTCAGTGCGATTAGTAATCAATCGCACGCGGTTGATCGAACATTAGTTGTTGACACTTCTACGAATTCAACCTGCATTGAAGTTGCACGTGCAGCAGGTGTGACAGAAATTCACCAGTTGCCTGCTTCAACCACTTTGGCAAATTCCGTCTCGTTTGCGGTCAAGAATTTTTCCGCTGATGAAACGCCCCAATGGATTTGGTTGCTGCACGATGACAGTGCCCCAGAACCAACCGCACTCCAACATCTCTTGCACGCGGTTGAACTGTCACCGTCTGTAGCAATTGCCGGGCCAAAGTTGGTGGACTGGAATGATCCTCGTGTTGTAAATCAACTTGGGCTTACCCTCACGCCACTTGGCGACCTATTTTCAATTGTTAGTGGTGAGCTGGACCAATCTCAGCATGATGATGCCGACGATGTCATGGCAATCGGAACAGCAGCCGCGCTAATTAGATTTGATTTGTTCAAGCAGCTTGGCGGTTTTGATACCTCGGCTCCTGAGCTAGCAGTTGATTTTGATTTTTCTATTCGCGCCCGCATGGCAGGTCATCGTGTAGTTGTTGTTCCGCAGGCAAAAGTTGCTCACGCCTCGCTAGCGATGAAAGGCAAAAGACCGCGTGGCTGGTTAGACACCTCACCAAAGGCTGCCCTGCGCCGAAGCGCCATTCACCTGCGACTAGCTTTCGCTCCGCTTCCAGTTGCGCTGCTGTTCTGGTTTTTCTTGCCGTTTATTGGAGTTGGTCGCGCCATAGGTCGCCTGGCGGCAAAACGCCCAGATCGCATATGGGCTGAAATTTCATCAGCGCTGTGGGGTTTCTTTACGGTGGGTCGCCGACTGAGTAGTCGCTCGTCAATCGCAAAGACCAGCGTGATCAAGTTTTCTAAGCTGCGCGGCTTGCGGGCAAGTTGGCAACAGGTGCGCAGCTCTAATCGGGCGGCACTCGAAAGAGAACAAAGCCAGGCAACTTTGGCGGCCTTTGAGCGCGGTGAATTCGAGGTCGAGCAGTCCTCAACTGCCACCGGTTTCGTTGCCTCTGGTGCGCTTTGGGTTTCTGTGGCATCAGCGCTGCTGAGTCTTAATTTCTGGCCAACTGCCAATGCCGCCAACGGCGGAGGGTTACTGCCACTCAGCGATTCTTGGCTGACTCTGTTTTCCCGAGCCGGGGCAAGCTTTCAGCCGATTGGCCTCGGCTACTTTGGGCCCAGTGATCCTTTTGTCTGGGTCTTGACAGTTCTTGGTTCATTTACTTTCTGGTCACCCTCACTGGCCCTAGCGATACTACTTTTATTAGCCAAGTCAATTGCTTTCGCTGGTGCCTGGCGGGTCATTTCGCTATTTAGTGAATCTTCTTTCGTCAGAATTTCGGCAGCCTTGGTTTATGCCCTTTGGCCAGCGCTTCAGTTGGCTCAGCAGCAAGCCAGAATTCCTGCGGTGATTGCCCAAGTAGCGTTGCCCTGGTTGGTTTTTTGTGTTGCCAGAGCGGCGGGAATCGGCAGAACAAATTTCTCAACTCAGACTTGGTCATGGGTTGCGGCGTCGGGCCTTTTGCTTTTTGTTGTTGCGGCGTCGGCGCCAAACACAGTTGTAATTTTGCTGGCCGTACTTGGCTTGGTTATTTTCAGCAGACTTTCCAAGTTTGGCTTCCTGATCTGGATTCCTTTGCCAACGGCCGCAGTTTTTGGTCCAACGGTCTTGTATTACATTTTTGAAATTGCCAAGCCACTTGCCTTGTTGGCCGATCCCGGTTTACCGCAGCAAAGTGAGCAAGCACCGATTTGGCAGTTGCTCTTGGGTGGTTCAAGCTTTGGTGCCAGCCTTCCGTTAGTTGGTCAATTTTCAAACTGGATGACTGTTCCGGTGTTTCTGATTTCAGTTCTGGCACTTGCGGGCCGACGCTGGGGCATGGCCTTCGTTGTTTGGGTGGCAGCCATCGGCACGGTTGCGTTTGCCTGGTTGGTGAGCAGCCTCTCATTTGCTGCGGTAGGAGTTGGTTCCACCGTCCGCTCAACTGATTTTGTGAATGGGTCACCAGCCGCCCTGCTTGGAGTTTTCGGCTTGTTGGTAGCTATTTTGTTTGCGCTGTCACTTAGCGACATAAAGCGGCCGGCCGCGCTGAAAATTATTAGCTCCGGGCTGGCAGTTGTTTCTTTGGTTCCGGCGGTTTTTCTTGCCGCTACCGTTTCACCCAATTTGAAATATACCGATGGACGCGTGGTCCCTTCTATCGTGGCGGCGGAAGCCGAACAGGGCAGCGCGCTAAAAATGTTGGTGATAAATCCCGAGGTTAATTCCGACGGCACGATTCAATTTGGTGCCGAACTTGTATCTGGAGACGGTGTTCAACTTGAAGACGTGAGTCTTAGCTATCGCTTTGCCCTTGAAGAGGTTAAGCAGTCTCGAGCGGCCGAATACAACCGAATTGCTCAGCTGGTTGCAGATCTTGCATCGGCGAATGGTTCAGAACTGCAGCAGACCATTGACCAGGTCGGCATCGGCTACGTGCTTGTGCCCGATGCGTCGTCGCAAATTTCTGGGCAGTTAGCTGTTGCTCTTGATTCAGTCAAGGAGCTCGAGGCCGTGGGGTCCACTGACTCGGGTCAACTATGGCGCGTGCGCGAGCCCAACCAGAAGTTGCTCAGCGCCGGTTTAACCCCGATTTCACCATGGTCAATCACCAAGGGCGTGCAGCTGGCGATTATTTTGGGCTTCGTGTTACTTGCAATACCAACCATCAATCAGCGTCGCAGAGTGACCGGTGACAGTCAGATTTTTGTTGAGGCTGGTGAAGAAAACTGATGATCAAGAAATTACTCATTTTCATTTTCGTGCTGGCCGCCCTAATTTCTGGAACCTTGGCAGCGCCAAGCCTTAGTCTGCAAATTGGAACTGTTCCCACTCCTGCGGCGCTAGAAGTTAAGGCTCGCGATCTGTCGCTGGTTTGCCCGGGGGCACTTTTCAAAGCCGGTGGTGCTCAGGGAACGACGCTTGGAAATTTTGAGCACGTTGGCCTGGTGTCATACGCCAGTCAGTTCAATTCCACCAATGGCGCCACGTTGAACTCTGGAGACGGCGTATTCACGGTTTCGGCCGCCGAGTCTGCAAAAGAAAACGGTGTTCCTAACCAGGGCTCAGAGTTACTTAACGCCAGCCAGTACCAGAATGCCGCCGGAGCAACAATGCGGGGATTGGCAGCCACAAATTGTCAGTTGCCATCAAATGACATTTTTCTTTTGGGTGGCGCAACTACCACTGGCCGTGAAGCACTCTTGATTTTGCGAAACACCGCTCAGGTTGATTCCACTGTCAGTCTCGAGATTTTTAGCGAGGCAGGTTCCGTTGATGCGCCTGGCCTCAACGGTATTGCGGTGGTATCCGGAAAGTCCACAGTGGTTCCACTTTCGGGCATGGTGCCAAAAACAAAAAGCTTTGGGATTCGCGTAAAGGCAACCGGCGGGGCGGTTACCGCTTGGATTCAACAGCGCACCGTTCGCGGCCTGAGTGCCGGTGGCGTGGACTACGTTGCACCATCACCGGAAGCGGCCAAGCAGCAGGTCATTCCGGGTGTTTTCATTCGTGGCACGGCACAGGTTTCCAAACTCCGTGCTGCCAGTGCTGATTTTGAAGACCTTCTTCCAGTGCTGCGAGTCTATGTTCCAGGCAGTTCAAATGCCACTGTGACGGTTCAGGTAGTAGGCGCGACACCAGCGACTTTTGGCACCGTGGTTCGATCAACCGTAAATGCAGGTTCGGTTTCGGATATTGAAATCACTGGACTCAAAGATGGAAATTATGTGGCACTGGTTTCAAGTGATGTTCCAGTGCATTCAGCGTTTCGTTTGTCTCGTGTGACGGCAACTTCTGCCCCCGACTTCACCTGGATTCCAGCGGCCCAAAAATTTACGGGCAAACGCAAGTTGACCGTGCCGAATATCGGAATTTCAAAATTTTGCATCTACAAAGAAAAAACCGGTGCAGTTGAGGTAATTGAAGTAACCCCGGGTTCTACCTATTCGTTCAGCGGTAGCGAGCAACCTATTTACGCAAACCTAATCACCGATGTCGATGGCACGGTTGCAAACTTATCGGTGTTGGATCAAAAGAATGCCGGCGGAAAAGTTTCCGTCAATGTCCGCTAGCGACTAGTCGCGATATCTATCTGGCACCAGATCCCAAGGATCTTTACCAATTAGGTGCCCGACGGCCGCAAAGACATTTTCTTCAATGTGCATTCTCTCGTGTAGCGCGTCAACGCGACTGTGGTGGCCCAGGCGCTCAATCGGCAGACGATAAATAACGATGGTCATTTCTTCGCGCTTTACCGCCCAGCGACGGACTCCTTTGGAATCAGGTTTGATGGTCGGCGCATCGGCGACCTCCCACTCCAGATCAATCAGTTCCTCTGGCCAGGCATTTTTTAGGTATTCGCAGGTGCCTGAAACAATCTGCTCAAAGCTTGATTGTCGGGTGCCAGTTTGGCGCAGGTTGCTGAGCAGAGGCTGTCTAATGCCACGACCGTGACGGTCTCGATTTACGCCCCTTGGGCCCGGGTTCTCTGCCATGGCCCAATTGTAGACAGCGGTCAGCGAAAACCGGGGCCTAGTCTCAACTTGGTAAACTCGAAGCAATGAATATTGATTGGGACGCAATCGTCAAAACCTACGACGTGCGTGGTTTAGTTGGCAAATCTCTCACCACCCAAATCGTGGCTGCGCTGGCAGCGGGTTTCGTAGATGAGTTGGGCGCCGCGGGTAAAGATGTTGTGGTTGGCCACGACATGCGTGACTCGTCACCAGAATTTGCAGATGCCTTTGCCGCAGGGGCTCAGGCTCGTGGCGCAAATGTTGTGTCCATTGGACTTTGCTCAACCGATGAGAGCTATTTTGCCTCCGGTGTTCTAAACGCACCAGCTGCAATGTTCACCGCAAGTCACAACCCGGCCGCATATAACGGCATCAAGTTTTCACGAGCGGGCGCCCGCGGCATCAGCATGGACACCGGTCTAGCTGCGATTCGTGATCGCGCGAAGATTTACACGGAAACTGGAATTGACGAGGTAGAAGTTCCGGGCAGCTACCGTGACATGCACATCCTGATTCAATACGCGGCCTACCTGCGCGAGCTGGTTGATCTCTCAGACATCCGCCCACTCAAAGTTGTCGTTGACGCCGCCAATGGAATGGGTGGCATGACGGTTCCTGCGGTTCTTGGTCACGCCAGTGACCTTCCGCAATTGCCGCTTGAAATCATTCCCATGTACTTTGAGCTGGATGGCTCGTTCCCAAATCACGAGGCCAATCCGCTTGACCCAAAAAACTTGGTTGACCTGCAGAAGGCGGTGCTGGAACACGGAGCCGACATTGGCTTGGCTTTTGATGGCGATGCGGACCGATGCTTTGTAATCGATGAAAATGGGCAGGCGGTAACCCCGTCGGCAGTTGCGGCTATTGTGGCCCACCGTGAGATTGCCCGTGAAAAACGTGCCAACCCCAAGGCAGACGTCACCGTGCTGCACAATTTGCTTACCTCGCGAGTGGTGAAAGAAGTTATCGAGGCCGATGGTGCCCGCGCAGTGAAGACCAAGGTGGGACATTCGCTCATCAAAGACCAGATGGCCGCTACCAACGCTATTTTCGGCGGCGAGCACAGTGCACACTATTACTTCCGTGATTTTTGGGGTGCCGATAACGGAATGTTGGCGGCCATGCATGTGTTGGCAGAGTTTGGGTCACAAGATCAGCCTCTTTCGGAATTTGCTAAAAAGTACAATCCTTATTACTTGAGCGGCGAAATCAACTCGACCGTCTCTGATGTCGCTGCCGCCAAGGCTCGCGTGCAGGCTGCTTTCGCAGACCGTGCCGACTTTGATGAGTTTGACGGCATCACCGCAACAAATAAACAAGAGCTAGGCAAGCCTGCTGATGCTGGGAACTGGTGGTGGTTCAACGTTCGTGCCTCGAACACAGAGCCGCTGCTTCGTTTGAATGTCGAAGCCTCAACCGAGGCCGATATGGTCCAGATTCGCGATGAGGTTCTAAACCTTATCCAGCAGAAAGCGTAAGTACATGTCAAAAACCATTACCGCCTTTGATTACAAAGTTTCCGACCTCTCTCTTGCCGAAGCCGGCCGCCACCAGATTCGTCTGGCTGAAAATGAGATGCCTGGCCTGATGGCCCTTCGTGCAGAATTTTCAGCTGCGCAGCCACTAAAGGGTGCACGCATTACCGGGTCGCTGCACATGACCGTGCAGACTGCAATCCTGATTGAAACATTGGTTGCCCTTGGCGCTCAGGTTCGCTGGGCGTCATGCAACATTTTTTCAACTCAGGATGAAGCGGCGGCGGCCGTTGTAGTTGGTCCAAACGGAACCGTAGATAACCCATCGGGCACTCCGGTATTTGCCTGGAAGGGCGAGACCCTTGAAGAGTACTGGTGGTGCACCGACCGCATCTTTGACTGGAGCTCAGAAGCTGCAGCTGCCGGTGAAGACTTCACCGGGCCAAACATGATTCTTGATGACGGTGGCGACGCAACTCTTCTTGTGCACAAGGGTCGCGAATTTGAAATCGCTGGTTCCGTGCCAGCCACCGGTGCTGACGACAGCGAAGAGTATTCGGTCATTCTGGAACTACTTCGCGCATCTCTAAAAAATGATCCAACCCGATTCACTCGAATTGCCGGGGAGATAAAGGGAGTAACCGAAGAGACCACCACCGGAGTTCACCGTCTCTACGAATTCCACAAGCGAGGCGAACTTTTGTTCCCAGCTATCAACGTGAATGACTCGGTCACCAAATCAAAGTTTGACAACAAGTACGGCATTCGCCACTCACTTCCAGATGGCCTAAACCGCGCAACCGACACTCTTATCGGTGGAAAGACTTGCTTTGTTGCCGGATACGGGGACGTGGGTAAGGGTTCGGCGGATGCACTTCGCGGTCAGGGCGCTCGAGTAATCGTGAGCGAGATTGATCCGATTTGTGCACTGCAGGCCGTCATGGACGGGTACCAGGTTGCAACCCTTGAGTCGGTTATTGAAACCGTTGACATTTTTGTAACCGCGACCGGAAACACCGCAATCATCAAGCCGGAGCACCTGCTGCAAATGAAGCACCAGGCAATCATCGCCAACGTTGGGCATTTTGATGATGAAGTGGACATGGCTGGCATCAACCGAATTCAGGGCATCGAAAAGATTGAAATCAAGCCTCAGGTTCACGAGTGGCGTCTGCCGAACGGCCGCTCTGTTTTGATTCTGAGTGAGGGCCGCCTGATGAACCTTGGAAACGCTACCGGCCACCCAAGTTTCGTGATGAGCACCTCATTTGCCAACCAGGTGCTAGCCCAGATAGAGCTATTCACCAAGCCAGACGAGTACGAATTGGGCGTGCACATTCTGCCCAAGACCCTGGATGAAAAAGTTGCCCGTTTGCACTTGAGCGCACTTGGTGTTGAATTAACCCAGTTGACCAATGATCAGGCCCGCTACATTGGGGTGCCAGTTCAGGGACCATACAAGGTAGACCACTACCGCTACTAGAAGTTAGATACGAGGAACACAATGCCACACAAGATCCTGGTCGTCGATGACGATAACGCGCTTCGCGAGATGGTGGGCATTGTTCTTGAGTCAGAGGGCTTCAACGTTTGTTTTCACGATGCCGGATCTGGTGCCTTAGATGCTTACAAGGCTGAGTCACCAGATCTTGTGCTGCTAGATGTGATGCTTCCGGGTAAAGACGGCATCGAGGTCTGTGAAGAGATCCGTTCAGTTTCTGGAACACCAATCATCATGCTCACCGCAAAGACTGAGAGCGATGACGTGGTTCGTGGTCTAGAGGCGGGCGCTGATGATTACGTGGTTAAGCCTTTCGATCCAGTTGTTCTGTTGGCTCGAATCCGTGCGCGCCTTCGTCCGATTGCAGGCGCGTCTGAAGACACCATTCAGATTGGGCCACTCACTCTAGACATCGTTGGGCACGAAGTTCGCCGCGGAGGAGAAAAGGTTCTGCTTACTCCGCTTGAGTTCAACCTGTTGCTTACCCTCGCGGTTAAGCCAAAGCAGGTGTTCACTCGCGAAATGCTTCTGGAAACTGTTTGGGGTTATCACTACAAAGCTGACACTCGTTTGGTTAATGTTCACGTTCAGCGTTTGCGTTCAAAGATTGAAGATGATCCAGACAATCCAAAAATTGTCACCACTGTTCGCGGTATTGGCTACAAGGCTGGCCAGGGCTAAATGAAATTACGAGCCGCCATCGATTGGGCGCTCGGTCTTTTTCGCCGATTCCTTCAGGTTCGAGCTGTCTTTACGACCGTTGTGCTTTCAGGCATTGCGCTGCTAATCGTAGGAGGCTTTCTCTCTTACTCAATCGGAAACGGTCTTTATCAAACTAGAGTCACGCAAATCCTTTCCGAGTCCGAGCGCGGCGTGGTAGAAGTTCAGAACACTTTCTCGGCATCCACGGTCACCGATGAAATCGCATTGCAGACTCTATTGAACTCCGTGGTTCCGTCGTTGGAGTCTTCGGGCACCATTGACTCTCGCAAAATTGCACTGCTGAGAACCCCCGGCCAGGTGGGGGCTCAAATTCTGCAGAGTCCAATTTCCGCTGATCTAGACACAGCGGTAATTCCCGCGGACCTAAAGACTCAGGTGCGTGCCTCCAGTGGAAAACTTACCTATCAGTCGGTTGGGCTGACCCAACCAAATGGATCGGTGCATCCCGGAATTGTGGTGGGCTCGCCAATTGAAATTCCATTGGCCGGAAAGTACGAGCTCTACCTAGTCTTTGACCTAAACGGAGAGCAACAAACCTTGGATTTTGTGCAGAGCATTCTGTTCTGGGGCATGCTAATTCTTTTGTTCATGATTGGTACCGTTAGCTTCTTCGTGACTAACTGGTTGGTCAAGCCGGTGCAGGTGGCTGCTGAAGTTTCTGAGGAAATTGCTGAGGGAGCGCTTGATCGCCGCCTTACCGAGCGAGGCGAGGACGTCATCGCAATTCTTGCGAGATCCTTCAACCGCATGGCTGACTCATTGCAAAAGCAAATTACAAAACTTGCCAGCGTTTCAAAAATGCAACAGCGCTTCGTGTCTGACGTTTCTCATGAGCTGCGCACACCACTGACCACTATCAAGTTAGCTGGCGACATTATTTTTGCCAGCCGTGAAAAACTTGAACCCGCGGCAAAACGATCTGCCGAGTTAATGCACGATCAAATCGAGCGCTTTGAAGTTCTGCTAAACGACCTACTTGAAATTTCTAGATATGACGCGGGTGCGGTTGCTGCCGATTTTGAAATACAAGATGTCAACGGAGTTGTTGGGTCCGCAATCGCAGGACTTGAGCCACTGGCGCAGAGTCGAGGTTCCGTCATCGAGGTAGATATCCCAAGTGGTCCGGTGGATGCTGAAATCGATGGCCGTCGCATTGAGCGATTGATTAGAAATCTATTGGCGAACGCAATCGAGCATGGCGAGAGCAGGCCTATCGGTGTTGCAGTTGGCATGAGTGACTCGGCCGTTGCGATCAGCGTGACTGATTCAGGTATTGGCATGAGTCGCGCCGAGGTTGACCGAGTCTTTGACCGTTTCTGGCGCGCCGATCCGGCTCGTAAGCGCACCACCGGTGGAACCGGACTGGGTTTGGCGATTTCACTTGAAGATACTCACCTGCACGGCGGTTGGTTGCAGGTCTGGGCTAAGCCAAACGAGGGCGCTTCATTTAGGTTGACACTGCCACGCCGCCAGGGGATGGTCTTCACCCAGTCGCCCCTACCGCTTCCACCGGCCAAGAAACTAAAGAAGTCGCGTCAGGCAGGTGCCAACAATGAATAAGCTCTTGAAAATTATGCTTGCCGGATTCACATCGCTGCTGCTGATTGGCACCACGGCATGTGCTCAACTTCCAAAAAGCGGAGAAATCAAGACCGGGCCAAACGTAGAGGCAGGCCTTGAGACCGACTATCTCTACTACTCGCCGTCGGGGCCAGTCGAAGGAGCAACTCAAGAGGAAATCGTGCTTGGTTTCTTGAACGCTGGAACCGGACCGCAAAACGACTATGAAGTTGCAAAATCATATTTGTCATCAAGTTTCAGGGCTAATTGGGATCCAAACAACGAGGTCTTGATTCAGGATGGCAACCCATCGATAACTTTTTCAGTCGATGATTCCGCCACGGTGGTTGTTCCGATCGCGGCGAAGATCAATGACCGTGGTCAGTACCAGGCGATGCCGGCCGGAAGTAAAGAGTTTGTTCGTATCAAGATGAGCAAAGAGGCTGGAGAGTGGCGCATCATCTCTGCGCCTAATTTGATCAGCGTGATTCGTCCGGTTTTTGACGTAGTTTTCAAGGCGTACGCCCTGTACTTCTTCGACAACCAACTCAAGCAACTAGTTCCAGATGTGCGTTGGTTCCCATCTAGGGCGTCTACCAGCACGCGCCTGGTAGCTGCGCTGCTTGGTGGTCCAAGCGATTGGCTGAGCCCTGCGGTGCGTTCCACTATTCCAGCCGGTACCAAACTAAGCCTTGGCACCGTGACGGTGGCCGATGGCATCGCGACCGTGGATCTGTCGTCGAAAGCGTTGGAGGCTTCTGCTTCAGAGCGCCGCTTAATGCAGACCCAGATTCGCGAGACGCTAATTCAGCTCAACAGCGTTTACTCGGTAAATGTCACTGTGCAGCGAAGCGCCCTGGATGCAAACTCTTGGAATTTCTCGAATCCACAATACCAAATCGTAAACCCGGTGGCCATGTATTTCCAAGCTTTGGTTCACATGGATAGTTTGGGTTCGGCTGAAATCAAGGGATCAAAGAATTTACTAACCAAATACAACGCGGTCGACTTTGCAACTAACTCGCTTGAAAAAACAGTGCTACTGACAACAAAAGATGGAATCATCAAAACTGAGCTGGACAAAATTGTTCAGGAACCAAGAATCCTTGCCGCTGGCACAGGCTACCTATCACCGGTCCTAGATTCCAATGGCTACTCCTGGATAATTCCAAAGAGTGGCGAACGCCAGATTTTAGTTTTCAACGCAGACGGTAATCGAGTTCCTTTCTCTTCTGGTTGGTTAACTAACCTTGATCGACGGAGCTTCTCAATTAGCGGCGAGGGAAGCCGAATCGTGGTAGCTACCGGATCCAAGGAAAACAGTTCTGTGTATGTAGCTCCGGTAATTCGTGACAAACAAGGAAACCCAACTGGATTTGGTGCACCAATAAAACCTGCCGGCCAAATCAGCGCTCAGTCGGTTACATGGTTGGACAATATTCGGATTGGCGTGCTGGGTGATCTGGTTGACGGATACGCTCAGCCGTTAGTTGCCATGGTTGGCGGAGGAACACGATCCCTGACTCCCATTCGAGGTGGTCAAACAATGGTTGGATCTGGTCAGGCCTCATCCGTTTTCATCCTTGACGAGGATCAAGCGATGTATCAGTTCCGGGGCTCAAACTGGGTTCTTGTGGCTACCAATGTGGACGCCCTTAGGTACCCTGGCAACTAGTAATCCACAGCTTTAGGTAGCAACCAGAAATAGTTAGTCTGCTCTGCGAGCATGCGATGTGGATATCTTTGAAGAACTGCTGAATCTTTTCCTGCCAAGCTCCTGCATAATTTGTGCAGCGACCGGTTCAAGTGTCTGTTCGGATTGCCTGCAGAAATTTAGGTTTGCGCCAAATAAAGTTTCTCGCCACCAGGTAAATCATTTGACCGGTTTCGCAACCTGCGAATACACGCCAGAGATCGCCAAGATAATTCACGAATACAAAGAGGGTCACCAAACTGCTCTTGCAAAAGTCATGACCCCTGCGATGTCTAAGGCGCTGCAAAACTTTGAGTTGGCAAATACCTATCTAGTTCCCATTCCAAGCAAGCGCAAATCATTTACGGCTAGAGGATTCGAACCGGCAACGGTTTTGGGCAAAGCCTTGGCTAGGCAGGTTGCCAAGGATTGCAAATTCCTTCTGCCGGTGAAACAGATACTTTCTTTTTCGCACTTGGTCGCCGACCAAGCGTCGCTCGGCGGTCAAGATCGACGAATCAATTTGGTGGGTTCAATGGTGGCCAAGTTGCCCAGGGATTTCGGTGACGGCCCGCGGGTGATTTTGGTTGACGACATCGTCACCACCGGGGCAACCATGGCCGAGGCCTATCGGTGTTTGACCAGCGCGGGGGTGGAGGTCATAGGTTTTGTTGCCTTTGCTGAAACCTTGCCTAGAAATCGCCAAAACGTCAGCGAGAAATCCGTTTAAGGTATACCTTTCATTCACGGGCAAAGTTGCCCGTAGATATGAGGTCATCATGGAAGTCAAAATCACAGCCCGCAACCTCACCGTCTCGGATCGCTTTCGAGAGTACGTATCCGATCGAACCCACAAAGTTGAGCAATTGGGGCACAAGGTTCAGTCACTAGATATCAAAGTGACCAGACATGACCACAGTCGAAATACCGGACCAGAAGACCAGGTTGAGCTGACCGTTTTTGAGCCCGGACATGTTATTCGCGCCGAGGCGCAGGCATCCGATAAATTCGCCGCCTTTGATATTGCTCTGGGCAAACTCTCTGAGCGCCTTCGCCGCGCAAGCGACCGTCGAAAAGTTCACCACGGCCACCACGGCTCGATTGGCACCAGTGAACTTACCGCGCACGATTTTGCCGAGTTAGACATTCGACCAGCCGATGGAGACCTGTTGCTTGGCAAGGGTGCCCCAGCTGCGGCAATTAGCGAGCCAGAGGCACCAGACATGGGCGAGAGTCCGGTGGTGATTCGCCGCAAGGAGTTTGAGGCAACACCCATGACGGTTGATGACGCCCTGTATCACATGGAACTAATCGGCCACGATTTCTACCTATTCCTAGACTCTGAGACCGGCAAGCCCAGTGTGGTGTACCGCCGCAAGGGTTGGAATTACGGCGTAATTACCCTGAATGGGTAACTCGCTCAAGCGCAGAGGCTTGGTCGCCTCTGCGGGCGTAATCAC